>Ga0160437_1000113_pt1 | contig 47600 bp, 31 predicted proteins | sample HID1975I_E0MG_FD_108227 | JGI IMG/M metagenome (GOLD analysis project Ga0160437, IMG submission 108227) | Enriched soil microbial communities from UW Madison campus, WI, USA - HID1975I_E0 MG | ecosystem: Environmental > Terrestrial > Soil > Unclassified | place: USA: Madison, Wisconsin... | reverse complement strand
GCGGTTACTTCGCGTGCCAGTCGCCGTCGTCTCCCTTCTCGTACTTCTCCTTCACCGCCGACCACGCCACGCGGTGCGCGGTTTCCTCGCGCGAGGCGTCGCCGCGGCGGTCGTCCGCGTCCTTGTATTCGTCCCACGCGCTGTTGAAGGCTTCCTTGTAGATCTCCTGCGCGTGTTTCGGCACGTGGTCGCGCACCGAATCGGGGAGTTCGCTGATGCGGTCGTAGGGCATGGGCTGCCTCCGCTGTGGTCTCGCGGCCACCATGCGGCGGGCGGAGTTAACCCGGTGGCAAGCCGTCGTGACGCGTCCGTGGGCGGGCGGCGCGCGGCACGGATGCGCTATTCGCGGATCACCAGCCCGGAGTTTTCGTTCAGGCTGCCGTCGGCTTCCAGCACCACGAAACGCTTGCCGTCGCGGTGGAACAGCACCGGGACCGGGTCCAGGAACATCGGGCGGCGCACGAAGCGCAGGGTCCAGCCGAAATGCTCCAGCGTGCCGAGCGCGTCCAGCTGCGCACGGGTCAGGCCCTCGCGCAGCGCAGCGTCGTCGAGGTCACCGGATCGGCGGCGTTCACGGCCATACATGGCGCGCATGATCGTCCGCAGACGCTGAATCGCGTTTCACCGCGGACTCACCGCCGCCGCCGCACGATCGGGAACCCCGCAACCGGAGGCCGACCATGGCCCGCCCGATCTGGACCGGAACGCTGTCGTTCGGCCTGCTCAACGTCCCGGTGTCGCTGATGTCCGGCGAACGCAAGGTCGATCTGCACTTCCGCATGCTCGATTCGCGCGACAAGACGCCGATCCGCTACGAGCGCGTCAACGCCGAGACCGGCGACGAGGTGCCGTGGAAGGACATCGTCAAGGCGTTCGAGTACGACAAGGGCAGCTACGTCGTGGTCGAGGAAGAGGACATCAAGTCGGCCGCGCCCGAGAGCCACGAGACGGTCGAGGTCGAGGCCTTCGTCGATGCCGATGCGATCCCGCCGCAGTATTTCGAGAAGCCCTACGTGCTGGTGCCGGCGAAAAAGGCCGAGAAGGGGTACGTGCTGCTGCGCGAGACGCTGAAGACCACGAAGCAGGTCGGCATCGCGCGCGTGGTGATCCGCACCCGCGAATACCTCGCCGCGGTGATGCCGCAGGACGACGCGCTGTTCCTGATGCTGCTGCGCTACCCGCAGGAGCTGGTGGATCCGGCGGACTACAACCTGCCCGGGGGCAAGCCGTCTTCCTGGCGCATCACCGCAAAGGAAATGGACATGGCGAAGCAGCTGATCGGCTCGATGTCCGGCAAGTGGGCGCCCGACGACTACCACGACGAGTTCCGCGTGCGCCTGGAAGCGGTGATCAAGCAGAAGATGAAGTCGAAGGGCGCGCTGGCCAAGGCCGATGACAACGCGCCGGAGCCCGCCGGGGACGCCGCCACCAACGTGGTCGACTTCATGTCGCTGCTGCAGAAGAGCATCGCCAGCAACAAGCGCACGCCTGCGAAGAAGGGCGCCGCGAAAAAGACGACGAAGAAGGCCGCGAAGAGGGCCGCGAAAAAGTCGTCGGCAAAGAAGGCTCCGGCGAAGAAGGCCGCCAGCGCGACGAAGAAAACCGCGAAACGCAAGGCCGGCTGAGCCATGAGCCTGCGCGACTACACGCGCAAGCGCCGCTTCGACCGCACCCCGGAGCCGGCTGCCGACGCTGGCCGCGCCCCGGGCCATCGGCCGATCTTCGTGGTGCAGCTGCACCACGCGAGTTCTCGCCATTACGATTTCCGCCTTGAAGCCGACGGTGCGCTGAAGAGCTGGGCAGTGCCGAAGGGACCGTCGCTGCGCGCGGGCGAGAAGCGGCTGGCGGTGGAGGTCGAGGATCATCCGCTCGACTACGCCACCTTCGAAGGCGACATCCCGGAAGGCAACTACGGTGCCGGCCACGTCGACGTTTTCGACCACGGCCACTGGGCCTGCGAGGGCGACCCGCTCGAGGCGATCGCGGCCGGCAAGCTCGACTTCACCCTCAGCGGCGACAAGCTGCAGGGGGGCTGGAAACTGGTGCGCACCCGCATGCGCGGCAGGCAGAAGCAGTGGCTGCTGATCAAGCGCGACGATGCGCATGCGGCCGACCTCGAGGCCGACGACCTCGTCACGACGCCGGCAACGGCAACAGCGTCGGGGAAACGCAGGAAACCGGGTGCGAAGAAGACCGCGACCGGCGCGAAGGAGAAACGGGCGAGTTCGACCTGGCACAAACGTGCCCTCGCGCTCGCAGGCGCACGCGACGGCCACATGCCGGCCGGCTTCGCGCCCGAGCTCGCCGCGCTGCGCGCCGCGCCGCCTGCCGGCGACAATTGGCTGCACGAGATCAAGTGGGACGGCTACCGGCTGATGGTCGACCTGGTCGATGGCGTGGCGAAGCTGCGTTCCCGCGGCGGCCTGGACTGGGACGCGACCTTTCCAGAAGTGGCGAAGGCGGTCGCGGCGCTGCCCGTCGCCGATGCCTGCCTCGACGGCGAACTGGTGGTGCTGGGCAAAGACGGCCGCAGTGATTTTTCCGAGCTGCAGCGGGTGATCGACGGCACCTCGAAGGCGCAGCTGCGCTACCTGGTGTTCGACCTGCCCGGACTGGCCGGCGTCGACCTGCGCAAGGCATCGCTGCAGGCGCGCAAGGCGCTGCTCAAGCAGCTGCTGGGCCGCAAGGTCGGCGTGCTGGCCTTCAGCGACCACGTCGTCGGACACGGCGCGGAGGTGTTCGCGCAGACGGGCGGGCAGGGCATCGAGGGCGTGGTCAGCAAACGCATCGACAGCGGTTACCGCTCGGGGCGCAGCGGCGACTGGATCAAGGCCAAGCACGAGCAGGGCGACGAGTTCGTCATCGTCGGCTACACCGAGCCGAAGGGTGCGCGCAGCGGATTTGGCTCGCTGCTGATGGCCACGCGCGATGGCGGCGGCCTGCGCTACGTCGGCCGCGTCGGCACCGGATACGATGCCGACGCGCTGCGGGCGATCCATGGACGCCTGCAGGCGATCGAACGCAAGACAGCGGTGGTCGAGCTGCCCGATCACGTGCCGTTTTCGCCGCGCAGCGTGCACTGGGTCGCGCCGGAGCTGGTGGCCGAAGTCGCCTTCCGCGGCTGGGGCAAGGAGGGCCTGCTGCGCCAGGCCAGCTTCAAGCGCCTGCGCGCGGACAAGCGGCCGCGCGATGTCAGGCCACCCGAATCCAGATCGGAGGAACAACCGATGAAACACAAGCCTGCCGCCGGCAACGCGCGGATCACCCATCCGGAACGCGTCGTCTTCGACGGCGCCGACTACACCAAGGGCGACGTCGCCGATTACTACTGCAGCGTGGCGAAGTGGCTGCTGCCGGAATTGATTGACCGGCCGCTGTCGCTGCTGCGCTGCCCCGACGGCAGCCAGGGCGAATGCTTCTTCCAGAAGCATCACGCCGGCAGCCTCGGCGAACACGTGCACGCGATCGCGCTGGCGCAGAAGAGCGGCAGCGAGCAGTACCTGTACGTCGACGATATCGAGGGCGTGATCGATCTGGTGCAGATGAGCACGCTGGAATTCCATCCCTGGGGTGCGCGCATCGACGATCCCGAACAGCCCGACCGGCTGGTATTCGACCTCGATCCCGGCGAAGGCGTGGGCTGGAAAGACGTGATCGCCGCCGCGCGCGACGTGCGCGACAAGCTCGGGCAGGCCGGCCTGCAGTCCTTCGTGCGCCTGTCCGGCGGCAAGGGCCTGCACGTGGTGGCCCCGATTGCGCGCGGGCCGTTGTGGGACGACGTGCGCGGCTTCTGCGAGGCGTTCTCCGCTGCGATGGCCGAACACGCGCCCGAGCGCTACGTGGCGACGATGTCGAAGGCCAAGCGGCCGGGGAAGATCTTCATCGACTGGCTGCGCAACACCCGCGGCGCGACCAGCGTGGCGTCGTGGTCGCTGCGCGCACGCAAAGGCGCGCCGGTGGCGGTGCCGCTGCGCTGGGAAGAGCTGGGACGCATCAAGCGCCCGGATGCATTCGACCTGGCCAGGGCGAAGCAGCGCGCCGCGCGGCTGCGCAAGAACCCGTGGGAAGGCTTCGACGGGCTGCGGCAGGCGCTGCCGGAGTTTTCCGAATAAGCCGGCTTTTGCAGGAGCGGCTTCAGCCGCGAGCTTTTCAGCGTCGCGGCAAGAACGGGTCAAGAGCTCGCGGCTGAAGCCGCTCCTACAGGATTCGCGGTGGTCCGGCGACGCAGTGCGTGCGCCGCCGGACCGTGCCTCGCTACTGCAGCGCGTCGTAGCTGAACAGCCACAGTCCCGGGTTGCCCTGCAGCACGCCCTGGTCGGTGGTGAACTGCCCGTTCGACTTGAGCTCGCCGGTGAAGGTGTACTGCTTGCCGACCTGCAGCGGGCCACTGGGCATCACGCCCGGTGTCTGCGGCTGCATGTACAGCGTGACCTCGCGGTCCTGGTCGGTCTTGACCAGCACCGCGCGCCAGCGTCCGTCCTTGATCGTGGCCTCGTTGACCCGGTTGAATTCGGGCTCGGGGTCGAGTTCGGTGACGGTGCCGGAGAAGCGCACCAGCGAACCCAGCGTCTGGTCGAGCTTGTCGTCCCACTTGCGGCCCTGCTTGCGTTCGGCGCGGCGCTCGTTGCTGTAGGCGATCACGTCCTCGATGTTCTGGAAGCGGATTTCCCACTTGACCTCGCCGGCCCATTTCATCGCCCGGTCCATGGTCGTCATCAGCAGCTCGGTCGCGCTGCCGCAGCCGTCCGCGCCCATGCAGCGCTCGGGCGTCCAGGCGAAATCGAGCCAGTCCTGCAGCTGCTTGGCCGTCTGGTGGAATTCGAGCTGCTTGGCCACGCCCGGCGCCATGGCGACGCCGGCCGTGTGCTGGTTCGGGGCGAGAACGAACACGCCGCCGTTGCCGAGGTCGAGCTTGCCGATGCGCAACTGCCGCATCATCGCCCAGGCGTATTCCTCCGCCGTCATGCCGTGCAGGTCGTTGACCACCAGCAGGGCGAGTTCGAGGCCCTGGGTGTTCGCCAGGTCGTACAGCTTCTTGTCGAGCTCGCCGAGCTTGTCGGCGTCAAGCTTGCCGGTCTCGTCGACCACGAAGCGGCCGTACTTGAACGGGATTGCATTGGCTGCCGGCGCCGGCAGCGACACCTTCACCATGCGCGGCGGCGGTGGTGCGGAGCCAGGGGCGTCCGCGGTGCCGCTGCCGCTGCTGCAGTCGGCGGTTGCGGCCTGGCGGCAGGCCTCCTGCCAGCCCTGGGTGATCGCGGCCGCGCGGCGGTCGCGCGCCGGATGCGTGGGCTGCTCGGTCGGCGAGCCCATCGCCAGAATCGCCTTGGTCGAATCGGCCAGCGGCGCGCCCATCTTGTACAGCACGTAGCCGCTGAACTTGTCGGCCTCCAGCTCGATCTCCGGGCGGCTGCCGCCGGCGGTGATGGTGTGGCCGGACAGGTGGTGGCCGATCTCGTGCGCCATGATGCTGATCGGCGCCCAGGGGTCGCCGCCGGTGGCGGACGTGACGTTCGAAATGAATTCCGGGTTGAACGCGATCACCCGCTGCGGCACGCGCTGCTTGTCCAGCATGATCACCGCCAGCGCGTTCGGCACCGGGCCGGCGGTGACGACGAAGTTCTTCGGCAGGCCGGTGTAGTCCATGATCCGGTCGACCATCTGGTCGCAGTTCGCCGGCGCCTTGCCGTCGAGCCGCGCCGGGTCCACGCGCAGCTGCTCGCCCTCGTAGGAGCAGGCCTGCAGGGTCATCGCGATTTCGTCGGCGACGCGTTTCTGGTGCTCGGCCTTGGCCACTTCGGCGGGCGTCTTCGGCGCATCGGCCTGCGTGCAGGCGGCCAGCGACAGGGCGAGCAGCACCGCTGCGGGCAGTGCGGCGGGCATTGGCGAGGAATGGCGCATGGGAGTTCTCCTTTCCTTGGGGACGAAGTCAGGCGTGGTTGGTGATGTACCAGGACAGCGTATGGGCATAGGCGCGGCCGAGCGCCCAGTTGACGAATACGAACAGCGCGACCGCCAGCGCCAACCGCCACCAGTCGCGGCGCAGGTCGAGCATGAAGAACTGGGCGAACGCCACGCCCACGACCGCGGCCTTGACCACGAACATGTAGTAGCTCGACGCCAGCTTGTGCGCGGCGACGAAGCCCGGCTGCGGGTCGAACAGCAGCGGCAGCATGTTGAGCACCACCAGCAGCAGGACCACCGCGTGGCAGTAGGCGGCCAGCACCAGGTGTTCGACCGGGTTGTAGCCCAGCCGCCGCGGAAACACCGCCAGCGAAGCGGCGAGGATCGCGGCGATCCCCAGCGAGAAGCTCCACTTGCCGTAGGCGGCGGCCAGGGCCATCGCGCGGGTCACGTCTTCTTCGTGCTGTGATTGCAGGTAGTTCGTGCGCGCCAGCGCGAGCAGCAGCAGGCCCACGGCCACCAGCAGCAGCTTGAGCGGGTGGAAGTGGCGGCTGCGCGCGCCCAGCACGTATTCGCGCGCCACCCGGCCCGGGCCGGTGAGCAGGCGCAGGGCGGTCCGCGCGGACAGCGTGTCGAACCAGCGCCAGCGGATCCACGCCTCCTTGCGCAGGTCGCGCAGGCCGATGCGCTGCGCGCGCTCCTGCCCGCACTGGCCGCAATACGGCGCGTGCAGCGCGGCGCCGCAGTTGCGGCAGCGCGCAGCCCCGAAGTCCACCGCGTCCACGCGCTGCGGCCGGCGCGCGTCGGCGACGGCGGTGGCGGCATTCGTGGAATCGCGGGGATCTGTCATGCGTGTGGGGACCTTCCCTGGTGGCGGAGGCGCGGCGGCAGGCGCATGTGCCTGGTCATTGCGCCGCCGAATGTGCCGTGCGCGGTCGTGACGGACGCGTACAGGCAGGCCGCGGCGCGCGCGGCGCGGTGTTCAGGCGATCAATTCCACTCGAACAGCTTGAAATACGTCTGCGGCGGGTTGTCGCCTTCCTTGTCCGGCAGGCCGTCGCCGTCACGGTCGTAGAGGTAGTACGCCGGGCCGCGCGAGGGCTCGACCCTGACCACGCGCAGCTGGCCGGCGACACGGTATTCGGTGATGACGTCGCCGTTGGCCTCGGTGCGGGTGGTGGGCACCGCGTCGGGCGGGATGTCGGCGGCCGGGTCGAACGGCTGGCTGGCGCAGGCGGCCAGCAGGCCGGTCGCGATCAGGAGGGCGGCAAGGCGCATGGCGGCTTCCTCGGGGGAGTTGCGGCCAGTATGCGCGATGCGTCGGAGTGGGGCGTGTTCAGGCTTCGCCTGCCTCGGCCTCCAGCTCCAGGAAGCCGCCGGACTGGCGCTGCCACAGCTGCGCGTACAGGCCTGCGCGCGCCAACAACTGCTCGTGCGTGCCCTGTTCGACGATGCGGCCGGCGTCCATCACCACCAGCCGGTCCATCGCGGCGATGGTCGAGAGCCGGTGGGCGATGGCGATCACGGTCTTGCCGCGCATCAGCCGGTACAGGTTTTCCTGGATCACCGCCTCGACCTCCGAATCCAGCGCCGAGGTCGCCTCGTCGAGCACCAGGATCGGCGCGTTCTTGAGCAGCACGCGGGCGATCGCGATGCGCTGGCGCTGGCCGCCGGACAGTTTCACCCCGCGCTCGCCGACCTGCGCGTCGTAGCCGCGCCGGCCGTGGGAGTCGACCAGTTCGTCGATGAAACCGTCGGCGTTCGCCTGCCGCGCCGCTTCCCGCATTTCTTCCTCGCCCGCGTCGGGGCGCCCGTACAGGATGTTCTCGCGCACCGAGCGGTGCAGCAGCGAGGTGTCCTGGGTAACCACCCCGACCTGCGCGCGCAGCGAGTCCTGCTGCACGCTGGCCACGTCGATGCCGTCCACGGTGATGCGCCCGGCCTCGACGTCGTGGAAGCGCAGCAGCAGGTTCACCAGCGTCGACTTGCCGGCGCCGGAGCGCCCGACCACGCCGATCTTCTCGCCCGGCGCGATGTGCAGGTCGAGGTGTTCGATCACGCCGCTGCCCTTGCCGTAGTGGAAGGCGACGTTGTCGAAGCGGACGTCGCCGCGCACCGCCGGCAGCGCCGGCGCGCCCGGTGCGTCGTCGACCGTGGGCGGCAGCGAGATCGAATTGATGCCGTCGTGCACGGTGCCGATGTTCTCGAACAGCGCCGACAGCTCCCACATGATCCAGTGCGACAGGCCCAGCATGCGCAGCGCCAGCGCCGCGGCCACCGCGACCGCGCCGGTACTGGCGTGGCCCTGCTGCCACAGCCAGATGCCCAACGCCGCCACCGACGCCAGCAGCGCCATGTTCAGCGCGTACAGCAGGCTGTAGGTGCGCGTGGCCAGGCGCATCTGCCGGTAGGCGGTGCCGAGGAAGCCGTCCATCGCCTCGCGTGCATAGGCCTGCTCGCGCCGCGAGTGCGAGAACAGCTTGACCGTGGCGATGTTGGTATAGCTGTCGACAATGCGGCCGGTCATGGTCGAGCGCGCGTCGGCCTGCTCCTGCGACACCCGGCCCATGCGCGGCACGAACCAGCGCATCAGCAGCGCGTAGCCCAGCAGCCAGCCGGCGAACGGCAGCATCAGCCGCCAGTCCGCGCTGGCCGCGACCACCAGGGTGCCGCCGAAATACACCAGCACGTAGTTGCCGATGTCCAGCAGCTTGACCACCGTCTCGCGCACGGCGAGCGAGGTCTGCATCAATTTGGTCGCGATGCGCCCGGCGAACTCGTCCTGGAAGTAACCCATCGACTGCCGCAGCAGGTAGCGGTGCACGTTCCAGCGGATCCGCATCGGGAAGTTGCCGAGCAGGGTCTGGTGCTGCACCAGCGAGTTGAACAGCACCAGCGCCGGCAACCCGACCAGCACCAGCGCGGCCATCCACGCCAGCCGCGGGCCTTCCTGCGCCAGAAAGCCGCCCACGCCCAGCGCGGTCATGCGGTCGACCAGGTTGCCGACGTAGGCGTACAGCGCCACTTCCGCCAGCGCGATCAGGCCGGTGCTGGCCGCCATCAGCAGCAGCCACCGCTCCGCGCCGCGGGTGAAGTGGCGGCAGAACGCGTACAGGCTGGCGGGCGGCTGCGTGGGCGGATCGGCGGGGAAGGGGGCGAGCCGGGACTCGAACCAGCGCAGCATCGGGGCCTCCGGGGGACGGGCCGCGGCATGGCGGCGGCGGGCCATTGTGCCAGCGCCGGCGGCGCGTAACGCACGCGTAGAATCGAGGCATGACACGACTGGTCCTGATCGACGGCTCCTCCTACCTCTACCGCGCCTTCCACGCGCTGCCGCCGCTGAGCAACGCCGCCGGCGAGCCCACCGGCGCGCTGTTCGGCGTGGTCAACATGCTGCGCGCGCACCTGAAGGAACAGCCCGAGCACATCGCCTTCGTGGTCGACGCGCCGGGCAAGACCTTCCGCGACGAGATGTACCCGGAGTACAAGGCCACGCGCGCGCCGATGCCCGACGACCTGCGCGCGCAGGTCGAGCCGATGATGGAAATCGTGCAGGCGCTGGGTATCCCGATCCTGCGGGTGCCCGGCGTGGAAGCGGACGACGTGATCGGCACGCTGGCCGTGCAGGCCGCGGATGCGGGCATGGACGTCACCATTTCCACCGGCGACAAGGACTTCGCCCAGCTGGTGCGCGCGGACGACGGCGCCGGCAGCGTGGTGCTGGTCAACACCATGAGCGGCAGCCGCATGGATTCGGACGAGGCGGTGGCGGCGAAGTTCGGCGTGCGCGCCGACCAGATCGTCGACCTGCTGGCGCTGATGGGCGACACCGTCGACAACGTCGCCGGCGTGGCCAAGTGCGGGCCCAAGACGGCGGCCAAGTGGCTGGGCGAGCACGGCACGCTCGACGGCGTGATCGCCGCCGCGCCCGGGATCAAGGGCAAGATCGGCGACAACCTGCGCGAGGCGCTCGACCGCCTGCCGCTCAACCGCGAGCTGGTGACGATCCGGACCGACGTCGCGCTCGACGGCGGCCCGGAAACGCTGGCGCTGCGCGAGCGTGACGCGGACACCCTGCGCGCGCTGTTCACCCGCTACGCCATGAACCAGGCCCTGCGCGAGCTCGACGGCGGCGCGGCCGCGCCGGCGCCGACCGCACGCGCCGGCAAGCCCGCGCGCGGCGCCGCGTTCGTCACCGCGCCGCAGCCGGAGACGACGCTGGATCCCGCGCTGTCCGCGCCGGGCGAATACGAAATGGTGCTCGAACAGGCGCAGCTCGACGCCTGGGTCGCGCGCCTGCGCGCCGCCGACGAGTTCGCCTTCGACACCGAGACCGACTCGCTCGACGCGATGCGCGCCAACCTGGTCGGCATGAGTTTCTGCGTCGAAGCGGGCACCGCCTGCTACATCCCGCTGGCGCACGACTATCCCGGCGTGCCGGCGCAGCTCGACCGCACCGCGGTGCTGGCCGCGCTGGCGCCGCTGTTCGCCGATCCGGCCAGGAAAAAGCTCGGTCAGCACGGCAAGTACGACCTGCACGTGCTGCGGCGCCACGGCGTGGAGGTGGCCGGCTACGCCGACGACACGATGCTGGAAAGCTTCGTGCTCGATTCGGGCCGCACCCGCCACGACATGGATTCGCAGGCCGCGCGCCTGCTGGGCTACGCCACGATGAAATACGAGGACGTGGCGGGCAAGGGCAGCAAGAAGATCCTGTTCTCGCAGGTCGCGCTCGACGATGCCACCCGCTACGCGGCCGAGGACGCCGACATCACGATGCGCCTGCACCGCGCGCAGGCGCCGACGCTGGCCGCGGAGCCGGCGCTCGAATCGGTCTACCGCGACATCGAGATGCCGCTGGTGCCGGTGCTGGCGCGGGTGGAGGCCAACGGCGTGATGGTCGACGCCGACGAGCTGCGCCGGCAGAGCGCCGACCTGTCCCGGCGCATGCTGGCCGCGCAGCAGCGCGCCACCGAGCTGGCCGGGCGCACGTTCAACCTCGACTCGCCCAAGCAGCTGCAGGCGCTGCTGTTCGACGAACTGAAGCTGCCGGCGGTACTGAAGACGCCCAAGGGCCAGCCGTCGACGAACGAGGAGGCGCTGGAAGCGATCGCCGACCAGCACGAACTACCGCGGGTGATCCTCGACTACCGCGCGCTGGCGAAGCTGCGCAGCACCTACACCGACAAGCTGCCGGAGATGATCAACCCCGACACCGGCCGCGTGCACACCAGCTACCACCAGGCGGGCGCGGCGACCGGGCGGCTGGCGTCCAGCGACCCCAACCTGCAGAACATCCCGATCCGCAGCGACGACGGCCGCCGCATCCGCAAGGCGTTCGTGGCGCCGCCGGGGCGCAAGCTGCTGGCCTGCGACTACTCGCAGATCGAGCTGCGGATCATGGCGCACCTGTCGGAGGACGCCGGCCTGCTGTCGGCGTTCGCCTCCGGCGCCGACATCCACCGTGCCACCGCGGCGGAAGTGTTCGGCCGCAAGCTGGACGAGGTGACGACCAACGAGCGCCGCGCGGCCAAGGCGATCAACTTCGGCCTGATGTACGGCATGAGCGCGTTCGGCCTGGCGCGCAACCTCGGCATTTCGCGCGGCGAGGCGCAGGACTACATCGCGCTGTACTTCTCGCGCTACCCGGGCGTGCGCGACTTCATGGAGCGCACCCGCAACGAGGCGCGCGAGCGCGGCTACGTCGAAACCGTGTTCGGCCGCCGCCTGTACCTGGAGTACATCGGCAAGGGCACCCAGGGCCAGCGCGCCGGCGCCGAGCGCGCCGCGATCAACGCGCCGATGCAGGGCACCGCGGCCGACATCATCAAGCGCGCGATGGTGGCCGTCGACGCCTGGCTGGCACCGCACGCGGACCGGGCGAAGATGATCCTGCAGGTGCACGACGAGCTGGTGTTCGAGGCCGATGAAGGCTTCATCGACACCCTGCTGGCCGAGGCGTCGCGGCTGATGTGCGCGGCAGCGGAACTGCGTGTTCCACTGGTGGTCGACAGCGGGGTCGGGGCCAACTGGGACGAGGCCCATTGAGGCTGGAAACGCGCGGGTTTCCCGGGTTTTCTGAACGGGGTAAACGCCGGCTGAATCCAACAGAAACTTAACCCCGGGCTTCACGAACTATCCATGCGCCGGGTGGTCATATAGCCCGTGACGGATGCAACGTCCGTCACTGATCTCTCCCTCCCCTGGAGTGATCCCCGGGAACGAAGACCACTCCCCAGGTCCCGTTCCCTCGAGCCCCGCCGGCCCCCCCTGCCTGCGGGGCTTTTTTATGGTTCTTCTCCCAACTGGGGGACCAGTTTCCGGTTCCCGACAAACGACCTCTGCACCAAAACGGCCCGTCATCCCTCGCTGCGCTCGGGATGACAGGCCTGACACCGCCTGCAGCCTCTTTCCGGTCGGTCTCCGGTCCCCTCCGTTGGGAGAAGAACCTTTTTATGCCTGTTCGTATGGCTCGTTGGGCGTCTGGTATCTGCCCGCACAGCTCGCCGTTATTTGACGGGCCCGGCATGGCCGGGCTGTCGGATCGCAGGCTCGCCCAAAGGCAAAAGCGAAGCGCCTGGGCCGGCGCTTGTGGATCGCCGCGAAGATCGGAATGCCGGGTGCGCAGGCGCTTGGAGGCGAAATTGAGGAGGCGCGGGCCGCAGGCCTGCACCGGAGGCGTGGCCTCCAGGGGGTGCGCACCCGACGCCCCGTCCGTCTCCAGCGCGCCTTTTCCGACGGTTGAGGGAAGAATCCCCGCCATGCCCCGCCCCGGCGTTGCAGCGGGAGCGTGACGCGGCCTTCCCCCTGCGCCGGCTACGGTGCCGCCGATACCGGAGGAGGCGCCATGTCCGAACTGTTCGAACTTTCGATCCCGTGGTGGGAGATCGTCCTGCGCGGCACGGTCGTGTACTTCGTGCTGCTGTTCCTGCTGCGGCTGTCGGGCAAGCGCACCGTCGGCCAGTTCACGCCCTTCGACCTGCTGGTGCTGGTGCTGTTGGGCGACGCGATGCAGGGCTCGATGATCGCCGGCGACCAGTCGCTGGGCGGCGGGATCATCCTGGTGCTCACGCTGCTGGGCTGGAACATGCTGGTGGGACGGGTGACCTCGCGCAGCCAGGCGATCGAACGGCTGGTGGAGGGACGGCCGGTGGTGCTGGCGCGCAACGGCCACATCTACGGCGAAGCGCTGGACCGTTCCAACCTCAACATCGACGACCTGCAGGAGGCGATGCGCAACGCCGACTGCGTGGCCGTCGGCGACGTGCGCCTGGCGGTGCTGGAGAAGGACGGCAAGATCAGCGTGGTGACCGGCCGGCGGTGAGCCGCGTTCAGCCGTCCAGTCCGGCCAGCCAGTCGCGCGGGCGCAGGTAGGCCTGCAGGCGCGCCTCCGGGCTGTCGGGGCCGGGCTGGTAGCCGTACTCCCAGCGCACCAGCGGCGGCAGGCTCATCAGGATCGATTCGCTGCGGCCGCCCGACTGGATGCCGAACAGGGTGCCGCGGTCCCAGAGCAGGTTGAACTCGACGTAGCGACCGCGGCGGTAGAGTTGGAACGCACGCTCGCGCTCGCCGTACGCCGCGTCGCGGCGGCGCTCGACGATCGGCAGGTAGGCATCGAGGAAGCCGTCGCCAACCGCGCGCAGGTAGTCGAAATCGTGCTCGAACTCCGTATGCAGGTCGTCGAAGAACAGCCCGCCCACGCCGCGCGTCTCGCCGCGGTGCTTGAGGAAAAAGTAGTCGTCGCACCAGCGCTTGTGTGCGGCGTAGCGGTCGTCGCCGAACGGCGCGCACAGGTCGCGCGCGGTGCGGTGCCAGTGCAGCACGTCGGCGTCGACCGGATAGAACGGGGTCAGGTCGAAGCCGCCGCCGAACCACCAGGCCACGGTTTCGCCGTCGCGCACCGCGCGGAAATGGCGCACGTTGGCGTGCGTGGTCGGCACGTGCGGATTGCGCGGGTGGAACACCAGCGACACGCCCACCGCGCGCCAGGAGGCGCCGGCCAGTTCCGGCCGCGCGGCGGTCGCCGAGGGCGGCAGCTTCGTGCCGGACACGTCGGAAAAGCCGATCCCGGCCTGCTCGAACACCGTGCCCTCGCGCAGGACGCGGGTGCGGCCGCCGCCGCCTTCGTCTCGTGCCCAGCTGTCCTCGACGAAGCGCGCACTGCCGTCGGCGTGTTCGATCGCCGTGCAGATGCGGTCCTGCAGGCCGGTGAGGTAGTCGCGGACGCGGTCGATGTCTTCCATGGGCCGCATTGTAGGCGGCGGCCCCGCCGCGCCAATTGATCGCGGTCAGTCGCGGCGCACGCTGGTGGCGATGTCGACGCCGCCGTCCGGCGTGGGTCGCAGCAGCAGGTCGACCAGCCGGCTGGCGCCACAGCCGGACACCTTCCACAGCTCGGTGAAACTGCCCGAGACCAGTCGTCCCTGCGCATTGGTGTTGAACGGCCCGGTCGCCTTGCCCGGCGTGGCGTGGATGCCGTCGATCGTGCGGCAGCCGGAAGCGAGCGCGAAGGCGTTGCGGACCTGGGTGACCGCGTCGCGCGCCAGCACCGGATCCTTCACCACCAGGGTGGTGCCGGTGATGGTCACGTTGGCCGGCGGCAGCGGCGGCACGGTGGCCGCGGGCGTCTGCGTCGCGCCCGCGGGCGCCGGCGCGGCATCTCCGGGCTTGCCCGCGTCGATGCGGGCCATCTCCGCCTGCGTGTCCTCGTGCAGCCGGCGCAGGCGTTCGCGGATTTCGGCCATGCCGGCGTTGGCGGGCGGCTGTCCCGCCCAGGCATTGCCGCCGGCCAGCGCCTCGGGCGTGAGCACGTCGTCGGTGGCGAGGGTGCCGGTGGATTCGAGTTCCGCGGCCGCCGGTTGCGGTGCCGCGTCGGCGGGTGCGGAGGGTGCGGCATCCGTCGGGGCAGGCGTCCCGGCCTGCGTGGCCGCGTCGGGCGCGGGCGCGCAGCCGGTGATCATCAGGCCGGCGGCGAGCGTGGTCGCCAGTGCGGTGCGTGTCGTGATGCGTCGTGGCGTCATTGCAGTCCCCGTCCTTATGGTCGGGGCCAGCTTTGGGGAATGCGCCTGAATGTCGCGTTGACGCCGCCAGCGGGCGGCGACGCTGTGGAGCGGCTGCAGCCGCTCCCACAGACAGCGGCGCCTTGTGCTACTTGAGCGTGCTTTCGAACAACTCGTCGATGCGCCGGTACTCGTCGTACCACGCGTCCGGGTGCACGAAGCCGTGCCGTTCCATCGGATACGGGGCGATCGACCACTTGTCCTTGTGCAGTTCGATCAGGCGCTGGGTCATCATCACCGAGTCTTTGAAGAACACGTTGTCGTCGATCATGCCGTGCGCGATCAGCAGGTGGTCCTGCAGGCCGTCGGCGTACTCGATCGGCGAGGACTTCGCGTAGGCTCCGGGGTCGATGTCCGGCGTGTTGAGGATGTTGGACGTGTACTCGTGGTTGTACTGCGACCAGTCCGACACCGGGCGCAGCGCGGCGCCGGCCTTGAACACGCCCGGCGCGCGGAACAGGGCCATGAAGGTCATGAAGCCGCCGTAGCTGCCGCCGTAGATGCCGGCGTGGTCGCGGTCGCCCTGTTTGTTGTCGACGATCCAGTCCAGCCCGTCGCGGTAGTCCTCGAGCTCCGGATAGCCCATCTGCCGGTAGATCGCGGTGCGCCAGTCGCGGCCGTAGCCTTCGCTGGCGCGGTAGTCGAGGTCGAGCACGATGTAGCCCTGCTGCACCAGCAGGTTGTGGAACATCTGCTCGCGGAAGTAGGTCGGGTAGCGCGCGCTGACGTTCTGCAGGTAGCCGGCGCCGTGCACGAACATCACCACTGGATACCTGCGGCCCGGCTCCATCTGCTTGGGCCCGTAGTACTTGCCCCAGATGGTGCCGGCGCCGTGCTTCGACGGCACCTGCACGTATTCGGGCTCGATCCAGTCGATCGCCTTGAACGCCGGCTTGCGGGTGTCGGTGAGTTCGCGCAGGCCGCTGCCGTCGGCGTTGGCCACGGCCAGCTGGGTCGGCAGGTAGCTGCGCGAGTGCGCGACCAGCAGGCGGTCGCCGCGCGGGGAGAGCTCGAAGCCTTCGACGCCGTCGAGCGCGGTCAACTCGCGCACCTCGCCGCCCGCGGCCGGCACGCTGCAGACCTCGTAGTCGCCCGGCCACTGGCGGTTGCAGGTGAAGTAGAACGTGCGCCCGTCCGGCGACAGCGCCGGCTGCGAGACCTCCCACTTGCCCGAGGTCAGCGCGCGCGCCTTGCCGTTGCCGTCGGCCAGGTACAGGTGCGAATAACCCGATTGCTCCGACAGCAGCCACAGCGTGCGGTTGTCGGGCATCCATCCGAAATCGTTGAAGCTCCAGTTGATCCAGGCGTCGTCGTGCAGGTGGTGGCGCGACTGCAGCTGCGCGTTGGCGAGGTCGACGGTGGCGATCCAGCGGTCCTTGTTGTCGACCGCGCGCACCAGCATCGCGACGTTGTGGCCATCGCTGCTCCAGTGGATGGCCGGGCCGCTGCCGTCGGCGTCGGTTTCGATGCGTACGTCGCGGTTGCCCTTCAGCGGATCCTTGCCCGCGGCCTTGCGCAGCGCCGCAAGCGGATCGTCGGCGATGCCGGGCAGCGCGTCGTACGCAAGCTCGCGCACGCCGGCGTTGGCGACGTCGACCAGCCACACCTTCTGCGCCAGCGGCGCGTTGTGGCCGACGCGGGTGCGCGCTTCCTCGAACTCCTCGTAGCCCGATTCGGTGACGTAGTTCGGCAGCTTGCCGGCCTGGCCGCCGTCGGCGTCCTTCTCCTGCGTCACCGCGATGAGCCAGCGGCCGTCGGGCGAGAGCGCGCTGTCGACGATGTCGACGTCCTTGCCCAGGTATGCAGGCGCGGGCGCGCGGGTGGGATCGGCGCGGCGCCACTGTTCGTTCTGCTCGCGTACCGCGTCGCGGCGCGCGCGGTCGTCGCGCAGGGTGCGCAACATGTCGAGCTGGCGGGCGCGCAGGCCTTCCGGGTCGGAGGCCTTGTCCGGATCGTCGTCGGCCTTGAGCAGCGTCGCCTGCGCGGTGCCGTTCGCGGCGGTCCAGCGGAACCAGTCGTTGCCGGCGCGCCAGACCAGCGCGCCGTCGCTGCCCCACTGCGGGCGCGATTCGGCGGCGTCGGTGCGGGTGAGCTGGGTCAGTGCGCCGCTGGACAGGTCGCGCACGAAGATGTCGCCGTTGCGCACGAAGGCCATGCGCGCGCGCGTCGGGTCGACGACCTGGCGCGCGCCGTCGATGCCGGCCAGCGCCGCGCCGTCCAGCCGCGCGGCCTGCGCGGGGGCCGACCCGACCGCCTGCGAATACGTATCGCGGATGTCGCTGCCGTCGCGCTTGCGCAGGTAGTAGGCGTGCGCGCCGTCCCACGACCACCACGCGCGGTCGACGCCCGAACCGATCCAGTCCGGATCGGCCATCACCTGTTCCAGCGTCAGCGGCTGCGCGGGCTGCGCGTGGACGGCGCCGGCGAACGCGCCGGCGAGTGGGAGCAGGGCAAGGCAGGAGAGCAGGGGACGCATCTGTGTGTTCCGCGGGAAAATCCCGCAAAGCCTAGCAGGCGCCGCGCGCCGCGCATGGGCCACGGGTCATGGTCTCCCGGGGACCCGTGGGAGCAGCTTCGGCCGCGAAATGTTCGTGCCGAACGGGAAACTTCCCGTTGTCCGGCAGGAAACAAAAGCTCGCGGCTGAAGCCGCTCCCGCACGAAACGGGGGGTTCGGGCTTTTGCGTCCCCTGTGGCACCGGCGCACAATACGCGCGGCGGCGATTCCCCCACGCCGCGGAGTGGCGCAACGTGGATGCACTCCTGCTGTCACGGATCCAGTTCGGCTTCGTGATCTCGTTCCACATCCTGTTTCCCGCGTTCACCATCGGCCTGGCGCACTGGCTGGCCTTCGTCGAATGGCGCTGGCTGCGCACGCGCGAATCGCTGTGGCGCGACCTGTACTTCTTCTGGCTGAAGATCTTCGCGGTGTCGTTCGGCATGGGCGTGGTGACGGGGATCGTCATGAGCTTCCAGTTCGGCACCAATTGGGCGGTGCTCAGCGAGCGGGCCGGCAACATCCTCGGGCCATTGCTGAGCTACGAGGTACTCACCGCGTTCTTCCTCGAGGCCACGTTCCTGGGCGTGATGCTGTTCGGCTGGAAGCGGGTCTCGCACAAGGTGCACTTCTTCTCCACCTGCATGGTGGCGCTGGGCACGCTGCTGTCCACGTTCTGGATCATCTCGGCCAACAGCTGGATGCAGACGCCGCAGGGCTACGCGATCGTCGACGGCATGTTCGAGCCGGTAAGCTGGTGGGCGGTGATCTTCAACCCGTCGTTCCCGTACCGGCTCGCGCACATGGTGCTGGCGGCGTTCATCACCACCTGCTTCGTGATCGGCGGGGTCAGCGCGTGGTACCTGGTGCGTGGCGACCACTTCGCGGCCGGCAAGCGCGGGTTGAAGATGGCGGTGGCGTTCGCGGCGATCGCGGTGCCGCTGCAGATCCTGGCCGGCGACCTGCACGGGCTGAACGTCGGCAAGCACCAGCCGGTAAAGCTGGCGGCGATGGAGGCGCACTGGCACGAAGGCGAAGCCGGCAAGGGCGTGCCGCTGGTGCTGTTCGCGCTGCCCGACCAGGACGGCGAACGCAACCGTTACGAGATCGCGGTGCCGCGGCTGGGCAGCGTGATCCTGACCCACAGCTGGGACGGCACGATCCAGCCGCTGACCGCGGTGCCCGCCGACGAGCGCCCGCCCGTGGCGCCGGTGTTCTGGGCGTTCCGGGTGATGGTTGGGCTGGGCGTGCTGATGCTGCTGCTGGTGCTGGCCTCGCTGTGGGCGTGGTGGCGCGGCTGGATGTTCGACGAATCCGGCCGCGCGCGCTGGCTGTGGCAGGGCTGGCGGCTGCTCAGCCCGGCCGGTTTCGTCGCCCTGCTCGCGGGCTGGTACGTGGTCGAGATCGGCCGCCAGCCCTACGTGATCTACGGGCTGCTGCGCACCAGCGAGGCGGTCAGTCCCAACCTCACTGCCGCGGCGGTGATGTCGTCGCTGCTCATCTACGCAAGCGCCTACGCAGTGATCTTCGGCGCCGGCATCTGGTACCTGCTGAAGATGATCCGTCGCGGCCCGCATCCCGACGAAACCCCGCCCGAGCACGCCGGCGGCGACAAGACCGCTGCGCGGCCGCTGTCGGTGGGCGACGGCGAAGGCGATGCGGCCGCCTCGCAGGGAGGTGCGCCATGACCCTCGAACTCGTGCTGCCGGTGGTCTGGTTCGGCGTGATCGGCTTCGGTGTGCTGATGTACGTGCTGCTCGACGGCTTCGTGCTCGGACTCGGGATCCTCGCGCCGTTCGCCGAGGACGAGTCCCAGCTCGACCATATGATGAATACCGCCGCGCCCATCTGGGACGGCAACGAAACCTGGCTGGTGCTCGGCGGCACCGCGCTGCTGGCGGCCTTCCCGAAAGCCTACGGGCTGGTGCTGTCGGCGCTGTACCTGCCGGTGCTGCTGATGCTGATCGCGCTGATCTTCCGTGGGGTGGCGTTCGAGTTCCGCTTCAAGGCCACGCGCGCGAAGCGGTTCTGGGGCGCGGCGTTCGGGCTCGGCTCGATCCTGGCCGCGGCCATGCAGGGCGTGATCCTCGGCGCGCTGGTCGAGGGCATGCCGCTGACCGACGGCAAGTACCTGGGCGGGGCGTTCGGCTGGTTCAGCCCGTTTTCGATGCTCACCGGCGTGGCGGTGGTGTTCGGCTACGCGCTGCTGGGCTCGTGCTGGCTGATCATGAAGACCGCCGGGGCGACGCAGAAGACCGCGCGCACGCTGACCCGGCCGCTGGTGCTGGTGGTGGTGGCGTTCATGGGGCTGGTGAGCGCGTGGCTGCCGTTCCTGGACTCGCGGATCATGGCGCGCTGGTTCGAAAGCGGTAATTTCTGGTGGCTGGCGCCGGTGCCGCTGCTGGCGCTGGCCAACGCGTTCGCGCTGTGGCGCGCGGCGATGCATGAAGGCCGCGACGCGGCGCCGTTCGTGCTCACGCTGTGCTTCTTCGCGCTGGGTTTTGCAGGGCTGGTGCTGGGCATCTGGCCCAACATCGTGCCGCCGTCGCTGTCGATCTGGGACGCGGCCTCGCCGCCGTCGACGCAGGTGTTCCTGCTGGTCGGCATCGTCATCCTGCTGCCGGCGATCCTGGGCTACACGTGGTGGTCGTACTCGATCTTCCGCGGCAAGGTGGAGGCGGATTCGGGGTATCACTGAGGGACGGGAATCGGGAATGGGGAACCGGGAATCGGAAAACCCAAAAGCGGGTAAGCTTTTGCGGTGATTTTCCGCCCATTCCCGCTGTCCCGATCCCCGGCCTGATGCACGCCTACGTCTACAAGAGCCTGCGCAAGGCCGATACCTACGTCTACCTGGCCGCGCGCGAAGACTTCGGGCGCCTGCCCGAATCGCTGCGCGCGCAGCTGGAGCCGCTGCAGTTCGTGCTGGACGTGGCCCTGACCGGGGACCGCAGGCTGGCCCGCGAGGATCCGGCGACGGTGCGCGAACACCTCGCCGCCCGTGGCTTCCACCTGCAGCTGCCGCCGTCGCTGGCGACCGACCCGATGAGCGGCGACTGGGGGACTGATGCCTGAGCCGGCAGCCATGCTGCAGCGCCGCCGTGCGGTGATCGCGCTGGTCGCGGGCGTGCTGCTCGCGGCCGCGACCGGGTTCGGCGGCGTGGCCGCGGTGCTGGGGGGCTGGCTGGCGCAGCCGGCCTTCGCGTTGGGCCTGCGCTGGCAACGCGGCGACGCGGCGCCGGACCGCAAGCGCCTGCAGTCCGATGCGCTGGCGCTGGCCGGCCTGTGGGGCGGCGGACTGCTGGTCGCCGCCGCGCTGGTGGCCTGGCCGCTGTCGGCGCTGCGCGAAAGCGGCGGCCTGGGCGCGGCGCTGGCGCTGAGCACGGTGGCCGGCATCTGCGTGATCGGACTGTGGCGGACCTGGCCACTGTGGCGGGCGGTCGAGCACGAGGGCGGGCCGCTGGCGCGCCATTGGCAGTCGCTTGGCGACGCCGACACCAGCGGCTGGCGCGGCGTGGCCGCGGCTGCCGGCGTGGCCGTGCTGCTGGCGATGGTGCTGCTGCAGGCGTGGCCGGGCCTGCTGCCGACGGGCGCGCACTGGGCGCTGGCGGCGCTGGCGGTGCTGGCCTGGCCGGCGCTGCACGTCGCCCTGCAGCGGATGCCGGCGCCGGAACAGCTGCCGGCGCCGATGCCGGTGGTGGAGATGGAAGGCCGCGTCGACGGCATCGAGGCCGCGCAGCCGGCGGAATTCGAAGGCGACCTGTCGGCGCAGCTGCATGACGCCGCGCGCCGCGGCCGCGTCGAACGCGCGCTGGAACTGCTCGACGCCGGCGCCGACCCGCACGCACTGCCGGCCGAGGGCGAGCGCGACCAGCGCAGCCTGCCGGTGCTGGCCGCGGTGCTGCCGGACCTGCGCCTGCTGCGCGCGCTGATCGAACGCGGCGTCGACGTCAACGCCGCCCACCACGGCATGACCCCGCTGCTGGCGGCGACCCGGGACAGCTGGCACGGCCGCCCCGAAGCGGTGATGACCCTGCTCGCCAACGGCGCCGACTCCCGCGCGACCGACGCCGACGGCAATACCCCGCTGCACCACGCCGCGCGCAGCTCCGACCCGGGCGTGGCCGCGCTGCTGCGCGACGCCGCCGCGGAGATGACCGCGCTCAACCACGACGGCCTGACCCCGCTGGGCGTGGCCTGCGCCGCCGGCAACTGGCGGCTGGCGCGCTTCCTGCTCGAACGTGGCGCCCATCCGGAGCCCGCCGAGGCGACGCCGGCGCTGCTCGCCGCCGCCGGCGGCGATGAGGATGATCCGGCCGGCGTCGCCCTGCTGCTCAAGCACAAGGCCAAGGCGGACGCGCGCGACCGCGAAGGCCGCGGCGCACTGCACCAGGCCGCTTTCGCCGGCCACGCCGAGATCGTCACGGTGCTGGTCGACGCCGGCGCCGATGCCAACGCGCGCGACGCCGCCGGCCGCACGCCGCTGCTCGAAGCCGCGCGCGGCGGCCACCTGGCCGCGCTGGAGGCGCTGGTCGCCGCGCGTGCGGATGCCACCGCCGTCGACGGCGAGGGCCGCGACGCCCTGCTGCTGGCCTGCCGCGCGGAGGTGGTGTCCTCGGCGCTGGTGCGGCGGTTGCTGGAACTCGGCGTCGATGCCGGCCGCACCGACGCCGACGGCAAGCGTGCGATCGACCACGCCGCCGCGGCCGGGCGCTGGTCGCTGGTGGCCGTGCTCGATCCCGACTACCCGCTGCCGTCCACGGTGTCCGCCGATGCCGGAGATACCCCGCTGCCGGATCGCGCGCCGCTGGCGCTGCTGCGCGACGCGCTGGCGGAGGACCGTTTCGACGGCCATGAGCGGCTGCTGTCGCTGCTCTCGCCGCGCGAACTGGGCGGCCTGCTGCTCGACGACGAGGCGCCGCTCTCGCTGCCGCGCATCGAATGGCTGCTCGACCGCGGCGCCGATCCGGACGCGCGCGACGGCGACGGCGACACGCCCGTGTTCGCGCTGCTTGCGCGCGGCCACGCGGCGCTGCCGGCGCTGCAGCTGCTGCTGCGCCGCGGCGCCTCGCCCGCGGGCGCCGGCGGCCTGGCGCGTTTCCTCGGTGCCTGCGCGGCCGGCGACCAGGCCGGGCGCGCGCTGGAGCAGTGCGCGCTGGACCTGCTCGACCGCGGCGCCGACCCCTTCGCCGCCTCGCCCGACGGCGATCCGCCGCTGGCACTCGCCGTGCGCCTGGGCTGGATGCGCCTGATCGAACGGCTGGTCGACTGCGGTGTCGACCTCGACGCGCGCGACGCCCACGGCATGACCGCGCTGCACCTGTGCGCGGCGCTCGCGCGCGAGTCCGCGCTGAAGCTGCTGGTGCGCAAGGGCGCCTCGCCGGCGGTGCGCGCCGCCGACGGCCAGACCCCGCTGGGCGTGGCGCTGTCGGGTGGCCGCCGCGACCTGGCCGACTGGCTCGACTGGCGCGGCTGGCCGCTGCCGGGGCGCGCGCTGCGCGACACCGACGTGCCCGCCGCCGCCATCGTCGGCGATACCGACGCCGTGCGGCGTCTGCTCGACCTCGGGCTGCCGGTGGATACAGTCGACACGCAGGGCTGCAGTGCGCTGCTGCGCGCGGCCGGCGGCGGCCACACCGGCACCGTCGACCTGCTGCTCGACCGCGGCGCCGACCCGCAGCAGGCCGCGCACACCGGCGCGACCCCGCTGTCGGCGGCGGTGAGCATGCGCCAGGGCGAGATCGTCGAGCGCCTGCTCGCCGCCGGTGCCACGCTCGAACAGCGCCTGCCCGGCGACGTCACCGTGCTGATGCTGGCCGCCGCGCTCGGCCTGCCCGACCTGTGCGCGCGCCTGCTCACCGCCGGCGCCAACGTGCAGGCCGCCGACGCGCAGGGCCTGACCCCGCTGCACTGCGCGGCGCTGTACGGCTTCACCTGCCGCGACCGCGCGCGCCTGCTGGCCCTGTTCGACACCCTGCTGCTGGCCGGCGCCGATGCCGACACAGCGGCCGCCAGCGGCGTGACCCCGCTGCTGCTGCTGCTGGGCGCGCGCGCCGAACCGGGCACCGCCTGCGACGAGGACGTGGTGATGGCCGGCCTCGACCACCTGCTCGACGAGGAGGTCAGCCTCGACGCGCAGGACCCGCGCGGCTTCGGCCCGCTGCACCTGACCGCGCTGCACGGCCAGCTGCGCATGACCCAGCGCCTGCTGCGCGCCGGCTGCGACCCGGACCTGCGCGACGCGCTCAACCGCACCCCGCGCGAGATCGCGGTGATGCGCGGCTTCGTCGACGTCGCCGCCGAGTTCGCGCCGCTGCAGTCGGGGGTGTCGATGGCGCGGTTCCTGCGCGATCGCAGCTAGCGCATGCCTGCAGGAGCGGCTTCAGCCGCTCCCACGCGTGTGTCGGCCGGTCAGCCGCCCGGCTTGTGCGGCTGCGGCGACGGCGCCTGTTCCGGATCGTCCGAGCCGCTGGAATCGGCGGCGAACAGCTGCATCAGCTCCACCCGTGACTCGCGCGAGGTCTGGCGCAGGGCGACGTCGTCGTCGTAGACCAGGTGCTGCGCGCGCAGCAGGTTGTTGTCGTGCTCGCGGAAGCGCCCGGCGTGCTCGCCGGCCTGCTCCGGCGGCATGCCCAGCGCGACCAGTACTTCCTCGCCCATCTTCAGGCTCGAACCGAACAGCTCGCGGAACACCGTCGCGCCCAGGTCCATCAGCCGCCACGCGTGCTGGCGGTCGCGTGCGCGTGCGAAGACCTTGGCGTTGGGATACATGCGCCGCACCAGGCGCACCGCCTTGGTGTTGGTCTCCGGGTTGTCCATCGCCATCACGAACACCTGGATGCGCTCGCCGCCGGCCGCGCGCAGCAGGTCCGGCCGCGTCGGGTCGCCGTAGTACAGCTCGTTGCCGAGCCGGCGCAGGCCCTCGACCGTGTCCAGGTTGTGCTCCAGCGCGACGAACGGGATCCGCTGCGCCACCAGCAGCCGCGCGACGATCTGGCCGAAGCGGCCCATGCCCGCGACCAGCACCTTGGGCTGGTGGTCGGCGATGTCGTCGAAGTCCGGCCGCGGCGCCGAGGCCGCGCGCGCCGGCATTTCCCGCAGCAGCCGGGTGATGCCGATCAGCAGCAGCGGCGTCAGCGCCATCGACACGCCCACCATCGCCACCAGCCGGTCGTGCGCCACCGAGTCGATCAGGCGCACGCGCATGGCCTCGTTGAACACCACGAACGCGAACTCGCCGCCCAGCCACAGCACCCCGCCCAGCGCCATCGCCTCGCGCGGCGGCAGCCGCCCCGGCCACAGCCGGCCGACGACGAACAGGATCGAGAATTTCACCAGCAGCAGCGCCAGCACGCCGCCGGCGATCAGCAGCGGCTCGGCAACCACGCGGTCGAGGTCGATGCCCATGCCCACGGCGATGAAGAACAGCCCCAGCAGCAGGCCTTCGAACGGCTGGATCTGCGATTCGAGCTCGTGCCGGAACTCCGAGTCGGCCAGCAGTACGCCGGCGATGAACGCGCCCAGACCCGCGCTCAGGCCCGCGCCCTGCATGAACCACGCCGACCCCAGCACCGCGAACAGCGCGGTGGCGGTGAACACCTCCGGCATCCGCGTGCGCGCGACCACGCGGAACACGTAGCGCAGCAGATAGCGTCCGCCGACCACCACCAGCGCAACCGCGCCCAGCGCCTGCAGCGCGATCGCCCAGGTCAGGGTCTGATCCTTGGCGCCGCCCAGCAGCGGGATCGCCGCCAGCAGCGGGATCGCCGCGAGGTCCTGGAACAGCAGGATCGCGAACGCCAGCCGGCCGTAGTCGGTGGTCAGCTCCTTGCGTTCGCCCAGCAGCTGCAGGCCGACCGCGGTGGAGGACAGCGCCAGGCCCAGTCCCACCACCAGCGCGCTCTTCCAGTGCAGGTGCGCGGCGTAGGCGATCGCGCCCAGCGCCAGCGCGCTGAGCAGCACCTGCAGCCCGCCGGAGACGAACACCGGCCGCCGCATCACCCGCAGCCGCGCCGGCGACAGCTCCAGCCCGATCACGAACAGCAGCATCACCACGCCGATCTCGGCCGCGTCGAGGATGCGGTCGGTGTCGCGCACCAGTCCGAGTCCGTCCGGCCCCAGCACCACCCCCGCCGCCAGATACGCCAGCACCGCGCCCAGGCCGAGCTTCTTGAACACAGGCACCGCGATGACCGCGGCCAGCAGGAACACCAGCGCCAGTTCGAGACCACTTCCGTGCATGCGCACCTCCGCGCCGATTATGCATCGTCGCCGTTTGGCGGCCGTGTGCGGATTTGCGCCGGCGCGACCTGCCTCGCTAACCTGCCGTTTCCAACAGGAGTGGAGATCGACCGATGAAGGGAACCTGGATTCCGAAGGGACTGTTCGCCATCTTGCTGCTGGCGACGGCCGCCGTGGCCATGGCGACGCCCCAGCGCGTGATCAAGCAGGCCGAGGCCAGCATGGTGCTGACCGGCCAGATCAGCGTTGATGCCGAGGGCAAGGTGACCGGCTACGCGATCGACCACGAGGACAAGGTGCCCGCCTACGTGCTTTCGAGCATCGCGAAGTGGGTGCCGGACTGGCGCTTCAAGCCGGTGCTGGTCGACGGCAAGGCGGTGCCGGCGCGAGCGAAGATGAGCCTGCGGATGCTGGCCAAGCCCGTGGGTGACGACAGTTTCCAGGTGTCCATCGTCGGGTCCTCCTTCGGCGAGGGCGACGCGCAGGAAACGGACGGGATCCGGCACAGGAACATGTCTCCGCCGCGGTATCCCCACGACCTCGTCGTCGCCGGCGCCCAGGGCACGGCCTACCTCGTGCTCAAGATCGGGCGTGACGGCAAGGTCGAGGATGTCGTCGTCGAGCGCGTCAACCTCACCGTGTATTCCAGCAAGCCGCAGATGAAGCAGTTCCGCAAGAGGCTGGGTGACGCGGCGGCCAATGCGGCGCGGCGCTGGACCTTCGTGCCCCCCACCACCGGAAAGCTGGCCGGCCAGCCGTTCTGGTCGGTACGCGTCCCCGTCAGCTTCAGTCTCGGCGAAGGGAAGACCGATTACGGCCAATGGGTGGCGTACCTGCCCGGACCGTCCCGGCGCGCGCCCTGGCTGGACGACGCCGACACCACCGACGCGCTTGCCGATGGAGCGGTCCAGATGGTGGGTACCGGCCTGGTCCTGCTGACGTCGCTGCAGGGCTGAAGCCCGCGGGAAAGCCGCGCATCGCGCGGCTTTCCGTTCCTGCATTTCCTGCGCCGCGCCCTCGCGGCGCCCCGGTGCCCGCAACACGCGCTCACGCCGTCGCCACGCGGAAGATGGCGCCATGCGGTTTTCAGAAGAACGCGGCGGCATGGATCTCAAGAGCGGTTATCCGTGGTGGGCGGTGCGCAACGGCCTGCTGCGCGCATTCCCGCCCCTGCAGGGCGACCTGCGCTGCGATGTCGCCGTGCTCGGCGGCGGCATCACCGGTGCGCTCATTGCCGACGAGCTCGCGCGGCACGGTCATGACGTGGCGGTGCTGGAGCAGCGCGACATCGCCTGGGGCAGCACCGCGGCGAGCACGGCGCTGCTGCAGTACGAGATCGACACCCCGATGGTCGAACTGGCCAGGCGCCTTGGCGAGGAGGCGGCGGTGCTTGCCTATCGTTCCTGCGCCGAGGCGATCCCGATGCTCGGGCGGCTGGCCGGGCAACTGCGCGGAACCGGGTTCAGGCGCATGGACAGCCTGTACTTCGCCAGCCGGCGCCGCGATGTCCGCGACATGGAGGCGGAGTGCGCATTGCGCCTGCGCCACGGTCTGGACGTCGAATGGCTGCCTGCCGGCGCGGTGCGCGCGCGCTACGGGTTCGAGGCGCCAGCCGCCATCCTCAACCGGCCCGCGGCCGCGGTCGATCCCTACCGCATGGCCTACGGCCTGTTCGCACGGCTGCAGCGGCAGGGCGTGGGCGTGTTCGACCGCAACCGCGTCGAGACGATCGAGGTCGCGCCCCGGAGCGTGGCGCTGCGCACCGTGGAAGGCCACCTCGTGCGCGCGAAGCACCTCGTCCTCGCCGCCGGCTACGCCAGCCAGCAGTGGCTGCGGCAGCGCGTGGCGCGCAACCGCAGCAGCTACGCCTTCGTCACCGATCCGGTCGACGCCGCCGTGCTCGGCCCGCTGCGCGACACGATGCTGTGGGAGACCGCACGCCCGTACCTGTACCTGCGCGCCACCGACGACGGCCGCCTGCTGATCGGCGGCGAGGACGACGCGATCGACATTCCCGCGCGGCGCGACGGGCGGGTGGACCGCAAGGCGCACGTATTGATGAAGAAAGTACAGAAGCTGTTCCCGGAGCTGCCGCTGCAGCCGACCTTCGCCTGGGCCGGCACCTTCGCCGAGACCGTGGACGGCCTGCCGTTCTTCGGCCCGCACCCGCAGCACGGCCCGCGCGTGCACTTCGCCATGGCCTACGGCGGCAACGGGATCACCTACAGCATGCTCGGTGCCGGCCTGTTGCGGGCGCGGATCGAGCGGCGCCGGCATCCGCTGGCGCGGCTGTTCTCGTTCGAGCGGATCGGCTGAGGCCCGCCGGCAATGCAAAAGCCCCGCCGGAGCGGGGCCTTCGATTCCTGTAGGAGCGGCTTCAGCCGCGAGCTTTTGAAGAACGCCGCGACTTTGGGAAAAAGCTCGCGGCTGAAGCCGCTCCTACAACATTGGGGCGGGCAGCCCCCCCTCAGCGCTTCATCGACGCAAAGAACTCGTCGTTGGACTTCGTGCTCTTCATCTTGTCGAGCAGGAATTCCATCGCCGCGATCTCGTCCATTGGGTGCAGCAGCTTGCGCAGGATCCAGATCTTCTGCAGCAGTTCCGGCTCGATCAGCAGGTCCTCGCGGCGGGTGCCCGACTGGTTGACGTTGATCGCCGGGTACACGCGCTTCTCGGTGATGCGGCGGTCGAGGTGGATCTCGGAGTTGCCCGTGCCCTTGAACTCCTCGTAGATCACCTTGTCCATCGCGCTGCCGGTGTCCACCAGCGCGGTGGCGATGATGGTCAGCGAGCCGCCTTCCTCGACGTTGCGCGCGGCGCCGAAGAAGCGCTTCGGGCGGTGCATGGCGTTGGCATCGACGCCGCCGGTCAGCACCTTGCCGGAGCTGGGCACCACGTTGTTGTAGGCGCGGGCCAGACGGGTGATCGAGTCGAGCAAGATGACCACGTCCTTCTTGTGCTCGACCAGGCGCTTGGCGCGCTCGATCACCATCTCGGCGACCTGCACGTGGCGCGCGGCCGGCTCGTCGAAGGTGGAGCTGATCACCTCGCCGCGCACGGTGCGCTGCATCTCGGTGACTTCCTCGGGCCGCTCGTCGATGAGCAGCACGATCATGTGCACGTCGGGATGGTTGGTGGTGATGGCGGTGGCGATCTGCTGCATCATGATCGTCTTGCCGGCCTTGGGCGGCGACACGATCAGCGCGCGCTGGCCCTTGCCCTGCGGAGCCATCAGGTCGAGGATGCGGCCGGCGATGTCCTCGGACGAACCGTCGCCGCGCTCGAGCTTGAAGCGCCGGCGCGGGAACAGCGGGGTCAGGTTCTCGAACAGGACCTTGTTCTTCGACGCTTCCAGCGGCTCGCCGTTGATGGTGTCCACCACGTTCAGCGCGAAGTAGCGCTCGCCGTCCTTGGGCCAGCGGATGCGGCCGGAGAGGTGGTCGCCGGTGCGCAGGTTGAAGCGGCGGATCTGGCTGGGCGAGATGTAGGTGTCGTCCGGGCCGGCCAGGTAGCTGGCCTCGGCTGCGCGCAGGAAGCCGAAGCCGTCGGGCAGGATCTCCAGCACGCCGTCGGCCTGCACGCCCTCGCTGGTGCGGGTGAGCACCTTGAGCAGGGCGAAGATCACGTCCTGCTTGCGCGCGCGGGCGACGCTTTCGGAGATGCCGAGCTGGTCGGCGATGTCGAGCAGCTTCTGCGCCGGCATGCGCTTGAGGTCGCCCAGCGAATACTGCGGGAAGCCCTCGGGGATGCTCGGCGGCGGCAGGCGCTGGCCCTGGTCGGCGGCGTTGTCGTCGCGCGGCAGGCCGTCGTCGCGGCCGCGGCTGCGGTCGCGGCGGTTGCGGAAGCGGTCGCGGCGGTTGTTGTTGCCCTGGCGGTTGCCGGCGTTGCCGCCGCCCTGCTGGCGCGGCTCGCCGGCGTCGTTCTGCTGCGACTGCTGCGAGTCGCCGGAGGCGGCCTGCGGCTGCGCGGCGGGTTCGGGCGCGGCGGGCGGGGCCGCGGGTGCGGCGGGAGCCGGCGGCGCGGCCGCGGCTTCCCCGGTCTTTGCGGCCTTGGCGGCCTTGGTCACGCGCGGCTTGCGCACGCGCTTCTCGGCGGTGTCGCCGGAATCGGGGGTGTTGTCGGACAAGTGCGAATTCCTCGCTAGCTGCGAGCGCCCGCAGAGGGCGGGCGGGATGGGTAGAGTGGGGTCTTCAGACGGGTGCGGCGGGCCTGGAGCAGGCAAGAATCACGCCGGGTCATTGGTGAAACTAGCACCGCGCGGGCGCTGCGGCAAGCGGTGTCGGCACGGGCCACGGGGCCGACACGGTGCGGTTCAGGCGGGCGAAGCGGCCACGGCCACTCCCCACCGCCAACCTTCAGTGGCCGGAAAGTCGATTCAGAGCGCCTTGTCGATCATCTGCGCCAGCTGCGCCTTGCCCACGGCGCCGATCTGGGTCGCCTGGACCTGGCCGTCCTTGAACAGCAGCAGCATCGGGATCGAGCGCACGTGGTACTTCATCGCCGTGCCGCGGTTCTGGTCGACGTTGACCTTGGCGATCCGGACCTTGCCGTCGTAGGTCTCGGCCAGTTCGTCGAGCGCCGGGGCGATCATCTTGCAGGGGCCGCACCATTCGGCCCAGAAATCGACCAGCACGGGTTCGGACGACTGCAGGACGGTGCTGTCGAAATCGGCGTCGGTGGCGTGGATGACCTTGTCGCTCACGAAGTTCTCCTGAATGGGACCAAATCTTGGCCGCGGCCGGGCCCGGGGGCCATGGCGGCGGCGGTTAACTGCTAAACTGGGGCGATTCGCGACCAATTCCAAGGGCGTTCCAAGGCGCTCCAGGGAGTTTCCGGGACCCGCGCGGGGTCCGCTCCGGGCCGCGATTCGACTTTCCTTCCGGTGCCGGCAGTCTGCGCGGCCACCGCATTCCACGCAAGCGCGCACCGCCGCGCGGACCTATATGAACGCATGAGCGACAAGCCCCTTACCGACATCACCTTCTCTTCCTTCGAGCTGCATCCGGCGCTGCTGGCCGGGCTCGAATCCGCAGGCTTCACCCGCTGCACGCCGATCCAGGCGCTGACCCTGCCGGTCGCGCTGCCGGGCGGCGACGTCGCCGGCCAGGCCCAGACCGGCACCGGCAAGACCCTGGCCTTCCTGGTCACGGTGGTGAACCGCCTGCTGACCAAGCCCGCGCTCGCCGACCGCAAGCCCGAGGACCCGCGCGCGCTGATCCTGGCGCCAACCCGGGAGCTTGCGATCCAGATCCACAAGGACGCGGTGAAGTTCGGCTCCGAGCTGGGCCTGAAGTTCGCACTGGTCTACGGCGGCGTCGACTACGACAAGCAGCGCCAGATGCTGCAGGAAGGCGCCGACGTCATCATCGCCACGCCCGGCCGCCTGATCGACTACGTCAAGCAGCACAAGGTGGTCAGCCTGCACGCCTGCGAGGTGTGCGTGCTGGACGAGGCCGACCGCATGTTCGACCTGGGCTTCATCAAGGACATCCGCTTCCTGCTGCGGCGCATGCCGGCGCGCACCGAGCGCCAGACGCTGCTGTACTCGGCCACGCTCAGCCACCGCGTGCTGGAGCTGGCCTACGAGCACATGAACGAGCCGGAGAAGATCGTCGTCGAAACCGAGACGATCACCGCCGCGCGCGTGCGCCAGAAGCTGTACTACCCGGCCGACGAGGAAAAGCTGCCGCTGCTGCTGGGCCTGCTGTCGCGCAGCGAGGGCGCGCGGACGATGATCTTCGTCAACACCAAGGTGTTCGTCGAACGCGTCGCGCGCGCGCTGGAGCGCGCCGGCTACCGCGTCGGCGTGCTCTCCGGCGACGTGCCGCAGAAGAAGCGCGAGTCGCTGTTGAAGAAGTTCCAGGCCGGCCAGCTCGAGATCCTGGTGGCCACCGACGTGGCCGCGCGCGGCCTGCACATCGACGGCGTGCAGTACGTCTACAACTACGACCTGCCGTTCGACGCCGAGGATTACGTGCACCGCATCGGCCGCACCGCGCGGCTGGGCGCCGAGGGCGACGCGATCAGCTTCGCCTGCGAACGCTACGCGATGGGCCTGCCGGACATCGAGGCCTACATCGACCAGAAGATCCCGTCCGAGCCGGTCACCGAGGACCTGCTGGTCGCGCTGCCGCGCAAGCCGCGCGAAGGCGTGGAAGCGCAGGCCGCCGAGGGCGAGAGCGTCAGCGAGATCTTTCGCGAGGCGCGCGAGCAGCGCGCCGCCGAGGACGCGCGCCGCGGTGGCCCGCGCAAGGCGTCAGGCGGCCGCGGCAGTGGCGGCGGCGGGCGTGGCGCCGGCGGCGAAAGCCGCGGCGAACGCGGCCCGAGGCCGCCGCGCCGCAGGAAGGAAGAAGCCGGCGACGCCGCCGCAGCCGCGCCGGCCCGGCCGCAGGCCGCACGCGCGGCCGAAGCGCCGGTCGGCGTTGGCGAAGAACCCGCGCGCCCGCCGCGCAAGCGCCGTCGCCGCAGGCGCGGCCGCAGCATCGAGGGCGCCGAGGCGAACCCGCCGCAGGCGGCCGGCGCAAACGGTGCCGGCGGCAAGCCCGCCGCGAACGGTGCGAGCAACCCCAACGGCACCGGCGCCCGCCCGGCATCCGGCCCGCGCGAAATCAAGGCCCGGCCCGCACGCGCGTCCGGCAAGCCGGCGCCGCAGGCCGCATCGACCGCGACCGACAAGCCGTCCTCGCTGATCTCGCGCATCGGCAGCGGCCTGAAGAAGCTGGTCACGCGGGGGCCGCGGACGCAGCACTGAGGAGCCGGGACCCGGAACTCGGAGCCCGGGACCCGGAAGGGCCGGGATTGCTTCCGTTTCCCGGCATCCCGCGCGCGGGTTGCGTCCTGGCGCAACCTGATCCGCAAGGCCCGGAATGACGATGGCAGATCGGGCCGGGAAGCTTTAGCCTTCCGGTTCTGCATTCCCGACTCCCATTCCCGGCCTTTCAATGAGCGTCCTGCGCTTCGACAACGTCAGCAAGCAGTACCCGGGCGGCCGCGCCGCGCTGGCGGAGGTGAGCTTCGAGGTCGGCGCCGGCGAGATGCTGTTCGTCACCGGCCACTCGGGCGCGGGCAAGAGCACGCTGCTCAAGCTGATCCACCTGTCCGAGCGGCCCAGCCGCGGCGCGGTGCTGTTCGGCGAGCGCAACCTGATGAAGGTGCGCGGCCGGCGCGTGGCGCTGCACCGGCGCGAGGTGGGCGTGGTGTTCCAGGACCACCGCCTGCTCACCGATCGCAGCGTGTTCGACAACGTTGCCCTGCCGCTGATCCTGCGCGGGATGAAGCGCGGCGAGATCGGCCGCCGCGTGCGCAGCGTGCTTGAGCGCCTGGGCCTGGGCGACCGCGAGCGCGCGCTGCCCACCCAGCTGTCGGCCGGCGAGCAGCAGCGCATCGGCATCGCCCGCGCCGTGGTCGGCGAGCCGCGCCTGCTGGTGGCCGACGAACCCACCGGCAACCTCGACCCGACGCTGGCCGCCGAGATCATGGCGCTGTTCGCCTCCTTGCCGGAGCGCGGCACCAGCGTCCTCGTCGCCAGCCACGACCTGGGCCTGGTCAAGCGCATGAAGAAGCGCGTGCTGGTGCTCGACCACGGCACCCTGGCCGACGACATCTCGCCGGAGGACCTGGCCGATGAATGAGCCCACGACCGCCCCGGCCGGCGACGCGGAGGTCCGGCCTGCGCATGCGGCGCGGCGTGCGCAGCACTCGGGCGTCGGCACCTGGTTCGACCACCACGTCTACAGCCTGGTCGCCAGCCTCGGCCGCGTGCTCGGCAAGCCGTGGGCGACCGCACTGACGATCGGCGTGATGGCGGTGGCGCTGGCGCTGCCGCTGGGGCTGTGGCTGGTGCTGGGCAACGTCGACCGTTTTTCCGGCAGCGTGCAGCAGTCGCGCGAGATCAGCGTGTTCCTCAAGCAGGACGTCGGCGAGGCGCGCGCGAAGGCGCTGGCCGAGGAACTGCGCGCGCGCCATGGCGTGGGCAAGGTCACCCTGCGCACGCCAGCGCAGGGCCTGCAGTCGCTGCGCGAGAAGGGCATCCCGGCCGAGGCGATCGACGCCGCCGGCGACAACCCGCTGCCGTGGGTCGTCATCCTCACCCCGAGCGGCGACGAGGCGATGCTGGCATCGGGCCTGGCGCAGCTGCCCGAGGCCGAACTGGTGCAGCACGACAGCCAGTGGCGCGAGCGCCTGGACGGCTGGCTGCGCTTCGGCGGGCGCGTGGCGTGGGTGCTGGCGTTCCTGCTCGGTCTCGGCGCGCTGCTGGTCGTGGGCAACACGGTGCGCCTGGACATCCAGTCGCGGCGCGAGGAAATCGCCGTGCTGCAGCTGCTCGGCGCCACCGACGGCTTCATCCGCCGCCCGTTCCTGTACCTGGGCGCGTGGTACGGCATCGGCGCCGGCGCGCTGGCGATCGGCCTGCTCGCCGCCGCCGGCCACGCGCTGCGCGAACCGCTGGCGCAGCTGGCGGCCAGCTACGGCAGCCGCTTCGAACTGGCCGGCTTCAACCCGCCGGTCGCGCTGGCGGTGCTGGCCGGCGCCACGGTGCTGGGCTGGCTCGGCGCCGGCGTCGTCACCGGCCACTACCTGCGCCAGACGCGGCCGACCGACACATGAACAAGCGCAGCCACGACCTGCGCCACGTCGCCAGCGACGCGCCGCGGATCATGGTCGTCGACGGCTCGAAGCTGGTGCGGCGCCTGATCGGCGACGTGCTGCGCAAGGAGCTGGCGCACGTGGACGTCGTCGGCTGCAGCGGCCTGGCCGAGGCCGGGCAGGCACTGCAGGCGGCCGAAGTGGACCTGGTCACCACCTCGCTGGTGCTGCCCGACGGCGACGGCCTGCAGCTGGCGCGCACGGTGCGCGCGGCCGCGGGCCAGCGTTACGTGCCGGTGATCGTGGTCTCGGGCGACGCGCAGTCGCGGCTGGAGGCGCGCAGCTTTTCCGAGGACGTCACCGACTATTTCGACAAGGCCGACGGCCACCAGGCGCTGGCCGCGTTCATCCGCGGCTACGTGCATCCGCAGCCGATCCCCGACGCGCACGTGCTGTACGTCGAGGACAGCCGCACCGTCGCCATCGCCACCACGCGCATGCTGCAGGCCCAGCAGATGCGGGTGACCCACGTGTCCAGCGTGGAGGACGCGCTGGAGTTCCTGCGCGCGCACGCCGGCAACGACGACGCGCCCGGCGTCGACCTGGCGCTGACCGACGTGTACCTCAAGGGCGATCTCGACGGGCACGACCTGCTGCACGCGATCCGCCACGAGTTCGGCTACGGCAAGCGCCGCCTGCCGGTACTGGTGATGACCGGCGACGCCAACCCCGACAACCAGTCCGCGCTGCTGCGCGAGGGCGCCAACGACCTGGTGCTCAAGCCGATCGAGGAGCGGCTGCTGGTGACCAAGGTGCTGTTCCAGCTGCGGCTGGCGGGGTTGCATGACGGGACCCGGGACCCGGGACTCGGGAATCGGTAGAGCGGCGTCGTTCGCGCCACCACCGCGTCGGCCGACCCGTCAACAGCCGAACAGTCGACAGCGAGCAGTCAACGGCCGAACAGTCAACGGCCGAACAGTCAACGGCCGAACAGCAGTCATCCCATTCGAATTTGTCATCCCGAGCGCAGCGAGGGATCTGCTTGGGCAACCAACCGGCAAGATCCCTCGCTGCGCTCGGGATGACAATAAAGAACAGGTGCCGCATGCTCTTCCCGATTCCCGATTCCCGATTCCCGATTCCCGATTCCCGATTCCCGATTCCCATGCCCGACGACCGCATCAAGCTCGAACCGTCCTGGAAGGCGCGCATCGGCGACTACCTGCAGCGCGAGGACATGCGGGCGCTGTCGGCTTTCCTGCGCGAGCGCCATGCCGCCGGCGCGCGGATCTTCCCGCCGGCGCGGCAGATCTTCGCCGCGTTCGACGCCACGCCGTTCGACGCGGTGAAAGTGGTCATCCTCGGCCAGGACCCGTACCACGGCCGCGGCCAGGCGCATGGGCTGTGCTTCTCGGTACTGCCCGGCGTGCCGGTGCCGCCGTCGCTGGACAACATGTTCAAGGAGATCCAGCGCGACCTGGGCATCGCGCGTCCCGACCACGGCTACCTGATGCCGTGGGCGCAGCGCGGCGTGCTGCTGCTCAACTCGGTGCTCACCGTGGAGGAAGGCCGCGCCGGCTCGCACCAGGGCAAAGGCTGGGAGGGCTTCACCGACCACGTCGTGGAAACGCTGGGCCGCGAGCGCGAGGGCCTGGTGTTCCTGCTCTGGGGCAGCTATGCGCAGAAAAAGGGCGCGGTGATCGACCCGCGCCGGCACCGCGTGCTGCGCACCACGCATCCCTCGCCGCTGTCCGCGCACCGCGGCTTCCTCGGCTGCGGGCATTTTTCCGCGACCAACGATTACCTGTCGCGCAGCGGACAGGCGCCGGTCGACTGGTCGCTGCCGCCGCGCGCGCAGCTTGAAGTCGCGTGAGGACGATCACCGCCACCCGCTACGTCACCCCGCTGCGCGAGGGCGGCTCGCTGCCGGCCGTGGTCGAGGCCGACGACGACGGCATGTACGTGATGAAGTTCCGCGGCGCGGGGCAGGGCGCCAAGGCGCTGGTCGCCGAAGTCATCGCCGGCGAACTCGCGCGCCTGCTCGGCCTGCCTGTGCCGGAGATCGTGCTGGCCGATCTCGACCCGGAACTGGCCCGCACCGAACCCGATCCCGAGATCCAGGACCTGATCCGCGCCAGCGGCGGACTCAACGTCGCGCTCGACTACCTGCCCGGCTCGATGAACTTCGACCCGCTGGTCGACCGCCCCGATCCGCTGCTGACCTCGTCGATCGTCTGGTTCGACGCCTTCGTCGCCAACGTCGACCGCACGCCGCGCAACACCAACCTGCTGACCTGGCACCGCGCGTTGTACCTGATCGACCACGGCGCGGCGCTGTACTTCCACCACGACTGGACCGGTGCCGCGCAGGCTGCGGCCTCGCCGTTCAAGCGCATCGCCGACCACGTGCTGCTGCCGCTGGCCACGCGGCTGCGCAAAGTCGACGCGGCGCTGGCCGCGCGCATCGCCGACGGCGACATCGAACGCATCGTCGCGCAGGTGCCCGACGCGTGGCTGGCCGGTGAACCGGCGTTCGCCGACGTCGCCGCGCACCGGCAGGCCTACGTCGACCATTTCCGCGCCCGGCTGCGCGCACGCGACGCATTCGTCGAGGAGGCGATCCGTGCCCACGGCGATCTATGACTACGCGGTGATCCGCGCCGTGCCGCGGGTCGAGCGAGAGGAGTTCGTCAACGTCGGCGTGATCGTCTCGTGCCAGTCGACGGGGCTGCTCGAAGCCGGGATCGAACTCGACCCCGCGCGCGTGCGTGCGCTCGACCCGCACGTCGACCTCGACACCCTGCGCGCGCACCTGGAGGCGATTGCGACCATCTGCCGCGGTGGCCCCGGCAGCGGCCCGATCGGTGCCCTGCCGCCGCGCGCGCGCTTCCACTGGCTGACCGCGCGCCGCAGCTCGATCATCCAGGCCTCGCCCGTGCATACCGGGCGCAGCGACGATCCGGGCGCGATCCTGGAGCGGCTGCTGGACCGGATGGTGCGGGTGGGCAAGGCCGGGAATCGGGAATCGGGAATCGGGAATCGGTAAGGCTGCACCACTGCGTCGCCACCGCGTTGGGCCGAACTGCAACGGCCGGACTGCAGCAGCGACCGAACGGTGACCGGTCGAATTGTCGTCCCAGTCGAATTCCGTCATCCCGAGCGCAGCGAGGGATCTGCCTGGACAGCCAACAAGCAAGATCCCTCGCTGCGCTCGGGATGACAATGAAGAACAGGCACCGCATGCTCTTCCCGAGTCCCGAGTCCCGAGTCCCGAGTCCCCGTGCCTTGCCGAACGCCCCGCGCTGTGCCCGCCGCGCGAATGAGGGATGATGTTCGCCCCATGCGTGCGCAGGCCCTGTTCCCCCTCCCGATCCCATGACCAACGCGCGTTATCGCTTCGGGAGCCACGTGCTGGACCTGGCCAAGCGCGAGCTGCTGCACGGGGGCGCGGCGGTGGCGCTGCCGGCGCGCGTGTTCGAATGCCTGGTGCACCTGATCGAGCACCGCGATCGCGCGGTGGACCGCGACGAGCTGGCGCGCGCGGTGTTCTCGCGCGACGACGTTTCCGATGCGCAGCTGGCGCAGATCATCCTGCGCAGCCGGCGCGCGATCGGCGACGACGGCCAGGAGCAGCGGGCGATCCGCACGGTGCCGCGGTTCGGCTACCGCTGGGTGGCCGAAACCACCGTCGAACCCGACATGCCCGCGGCCGCGCCGCCGGTAGTCGTTCCGACGCTGGCCCCGGCGCCGCTGCAGACGCCGCCGCCCGTGGCCGACGAACCCGTGCCGGCGCCGGATGCCCGGCTCCCTGCGGTGCCCGTGGCTTCGCGCAAGGGACGCGGCCGACGCGCGTTGCCGGTCGCGGCCGTGCTTGTGCTGGTCGCGTCGGTTGCGGTCTTCGCCTGGCAGCGGCGCGCGGAGCCGCCCGCCGCACCGGCCGCGGCCGACGCGCAGGCGCAGCGCGCCATCATGGTGCTGCCCACGCGCGTCGAGGGCCCGGGCGACGTGGCCTGGGCACGGCTCGGACTGATGGACTACCTCGCCGACCGCATCCGCCGCGGCGGCCTGCCGGCGCTGTCGAGCGACACCACGCTCAGCCTGCTGCGCGACGCCGGCGAGGCCGGGCCGGCGCCCAACATGCGGCAGCTGCGCGAGGCCGCACGCGTGGACTGGATCGTGGAGAGCCAGGCCAGCCGCGACGGCGGCCACTGGCGCGTGCAACTGCGCGCGACCGACCGCCACGGTCTCGTGCAGCGCGGCAAGGCGCAGGGCGGGGACCTGCTCGACGCCGCGCGCGTTGCCGGCGACCGGTTGCTGGCCGCGCTCGGCGGCGATGCCGTCGCCAGCGACGAGCCCGAACCCGGACTGGCCGAGCGCCTGCAGCGCGCCCGCTCGGCGATGCTGGCCAACGAGCTCGACACCGCGCGCCGCATCCTCAACGAGGCCCCGGAGCTGCAGCGCGCGCGCCCGCAGCTGCGCTATCGCCTGGCGCAGGTGGATTTCCGCGCCGGCCAGTACCAGCGCGGGCTGGCCACCCTCGACGAGCTGCTGGCCGGCGACGCCGCGCGCGCGGACCCGATGTTCCGCGCGCGCCTGCTCAATTCGCGCGGCGCGATGCTGATCCGCCTGGACCGCTACGCCGAAGCCGAGCGCAGCTACGACGCCGCGATCGACCTGCTCGAACGCCGCGGCACGCCGGTCGAGCTGGGCGGCGCGCTGACCGGCCGCGGCGTGACGCGCTCCTCGCAGGGCCGTTTCGACCAGGCGCTGGCCGACCTCGGCCGCGCACGCGTGCAGCTGCTGCGCGGCGGCGACGCGCTGGCCGTGGCGCGGGTGGACGCCAACCTGGGCAACCTGGAGATGGACCGCGAGCGCCCGGCGCAGGCGGTGGGCTATTTCGAGAAGGCTGCGCGCGACTTCGAATCGATGGGCGCGGTCAACGAGCTGGCCGGGATCAGCGGCATGCTGCTCACCGCGCACCTGCAGTTGCTCAAGCCCGAGGCCGCGCTGGCCGAGAGCGACCGCGGCTGGGCGCTGCTGCCGCGGATCCGCGACCCGGCCCAGCGCGCCAATGTGCTGCTCGGCCGCGCCGAGGCACTGATCGCGGTCGGCCGGCTGGCCGAGGCCGGCAAGCTGCTGGCGATGCCCGAAGCCGCGCAGGTGGTGCCGGGCGACTACAAGCGCCGCGACTACCTGCGCATGGAACTGGCGCGCCAGGCCGGCGACCCGCGCGCGGTGATGCGCATCGCCGATGCCGCGCTGGACGACTGGCCGCCCGAACGCCGCCCGCGCCTGCGCGCCTGGCTGGAGCTGCGCCGCGACCAGGCCGCCGACGACCTCGGGCTGCCGCTGGCCGGCGACGCCACGACCGGCGGCGACCTGTCCGGCGACGGCGTCGCACAGCTGCTGCGCCGCGCCATCCGCGCCGGCGCGGATGGCGAACCGGCCTACCGGGCCGCGCTCGTCCGCGCAGAGCAGCGCGCCATCCCGAAGGAAGTCGCCGAAGCCGTCGTCGCCCACGCGCACTGGCGACTGGCACGCGGACAGACGGCCGAAGCCGGCGGCCTGGCCGGGCGCGCCGCGCCCTGGGCCGAGCAGGACTTCGCGCTGGCCCTGCTGCAGGTCGAGCTGTACGCCCGGCTCGGCCTGCGCGAGCAGTGGGAGGCGGCGCTGGTCCGCGCGCGGGAGCTGGCGGGCGAACGGCCGATCCCGCCGGAGCTGCTGGCACCGCTGCCGCCGGAGCCGCCGGCCGTCCCGTAAGTCACTGAACCGGATCGGGAAATCTTCCGGAAACAAGATCGTCATGGAACTGGAATGACAGCGCGGCAGCCGCCGGGGCAGCGTCCGGTGGCTGTCGTTGCGTTCCAGCCCGCCTGCCCCCGCAGGCCCCTGACGTCCTGTTCCGAGGAAGACACGATGATCCGTACGCCCCTCTATGCCGCACTGCTGCTGGTCCTGTCGCAGCCCGCCCTGGCCCAGACTTCCGCGTCGCCCGCTCCGCCCGCGACACTGTCCACGGTGCCCGCGCCAGCGCAGGACGACATCTGCCGCAGCGCGGACGGCGATCGCCGGGCCGGGCGCGATGCCGACTGCGCCACCGCGGGTGTCGAGCCGCTCCCCGGCGCCGGCGGCAAGCTGCCCCCGCGGCGTGCCGCCGGGGACGCCGACCACTTCTTCGCCGCCAACGGCGCGGCCGACGGCAGCGAAGACGCGCTGGCCGAAGGCGAGAACGCCGTCGCCAGCGGCGCCAACAGCGTCGCCAGCGGCTATCGCTCGGTGGCGACCGGGCAGCAGGCCAACGCCAGCAACCAGTGGGCGGTCGCCGTCGGCAGCGAAAGCAATGCCAGCGATCTCGGCGCGGTCGCGATGGGCGCCAAGGCCAGGGCCGAGGGCGGCTCCAGCGTTGCGATTGGCGGCGCGTTCAACACCTTCGCCGGCTGGGAATACACCGCGGCAACGGGCGCCCAGAGCGTCGCGGTCGGCGCCGGTGCCAAGGCCAGCGGCGACTACGGCGCGGCACTGGGTCCGGTGGCGCGCGCGACCGGATTCGCCACCACCGCGGTCGGCAACTTCGCCCTGGCCAGCGCCGACAACGCCACCGCGCTGGGCGCGGCGTCGTATGCCAGCGGTGCCTTCAGCGTCGCGGTTGGCATCGCCAGCACCGCCGAGGGCGGTTCCAGCGTCGCGGTCGGACCGGGCGCCACGGCCCTGGGCGACAACGCCAGCGCGCTGGGCAGCAATGCGGTTGCGGTGGGCGCCCAGAGCACGGCGCTGGGCATCGAAGCCATTGCCGATGGGCGGGCCGCCACGGCGCTGGGCGCAGGCGCGCGGGCCATGCAAGCCAACAGCACGGCGCTCGGCGGCGCCTATTACCTCGACGATGGCGGCGACGGATTCGTGCTGACCCGCGCCGACGGCGAGGGCTCGACCGCGATCGGCGCCGGCGCGCAGGCCAGCGGTGGTAATTCCACCGCCACCGGCGCGCTGAGCATCGCCAGCGGCCAGGGCAGCACCACCAATGGCTTCCAGAGCGCGGCCCTGGGCGAGGACAGCACATCGCTGGGCAAGGACGCGCTGGCCGACGGCGACTACACCACCGCCATCGGCGCCAGCAGCAGCGCATTCGAAACGGGCGCGTCGGCGCTGGGCAGCGGCGCGGTCGCGGTCGGCGAATTCGCCACCGCCAGCGGCTACAACGCGGTGGCGACGGAGAAGTGGAGCAGCGCCTACGGCGTCGGCAGCCAGGCCACCGGCCAGAGCGCGACCGCCATCGGCGGGCAGATGGTGGTGATCAACGGCGACACCTGGGAGGAGGAGATCTGGTCGACGGAAGCCTCCGGCCAGGAGTCGACCGCCGTCGGCACCGCCGCCCGCGCCACGCAGTACGGCAGCACCGCGCTGGGCGTGGTGGCCGAGGCCAGCGGCCAGAGCGCGACCGCGCTCGGCCAGGCCGCCACCGCGCGCGGCGACGAGAGCGTGGCCATTGGCGGCAGGGCGCGCGCCTACGGCGTGTTCAGCACCGCGGTCGGCAACTGGTCGCAGGCGCGCGGCCCGCGCAGCACCGCAGTGGGCGAGAACGCCATCGCACAGGGTGACAGCAGCATCGCGCTCGGCGCCCTGGCCGCCGCCGGCGGTGACGGCAGCGTCGCCCTGGGCGGGAACAGCATCGTCTTCCCCGACAGCGGCGGCAGCCTGGCGCTTGGTGCCAGCAGCGAGGTCGCGCCGGGTGTGACCAACGCCGTGGCGCTGGGCGAAGGTTCCTATGCCGACCGCGACAACAGCATTTCGGTGGGTTCGCCCGCACGTATCCACGACGGCCAGATCCCGATCGACATCGCCCCCATCGACCGCCAGATCACCCATGTCGCCGCCGGCACCGAGGACACCGACGCGGTGAACAAGGCGCAGCTGGACGAGGTGGCCAAGGTCGCCGACAACACCGACCACTTCTTCAAGGCCAGCGACGATCCGGACGAAGATGGCGTCGGCGCGTACGTCGAAGGCGACAACGCCACGGCGGCCGGCGAGGCGGCCAACGCGATCGGCGAAGGCGCTTCGGCTTACGGCAGCGGCGCAAGCGCGATGGCCGAGTTCGCCACCGCCACCGGTTATGGGGCCACCGCCAGTGGCATCGACGCTTCGGCCTACGGTCGCGGCGCCGAGGCCAGCGGCGAATCGAGCGTGGCCATGGGCGGCACGCGCACCACCGAAGACGCGGGCGGCAACGTCGTCGAATCCGGCACGCTTGCATCGGGCGAGGACGCCACCGCGCTGGGCGCGGGCGCCAGCGCGACCGGCACCTGGACCATCGCCGCCGGCGCCGGTGCGCAGGCCAGCGGCGAATACGCCAGCGCCATCGGCGTCGAGGCGGCGGCCACCGGCATCCAGTCCACGGCCGCGGGCTACCGCAGCAGCGCCGGCGACCTGGGCACCGCCACCGGCGGCTACGCGCAGGTGGACGGCGTCGGCTCATCGGCCTACGGCTACGGCAGCAACACCAGTGGCGACTACTCGGTCGCCGTCGGCAGCCCCGGTGACGTGGTGCTGTTCCAGAGCGGCGGCGCATTCCCGAGCGGCTACCTCACCGGCACCACGGCGGTGGGCCTGGGCGCGAGCGCCTTCGGTCCGGCCGCGTATGCCAACGGCGCGCTGACCTCGGCGCTGGGCGCTGGCGCGGTCGCGGAAGGCCACATGGCCATGGCGCTGGGCGCGATCAGCGCGGTCGACGCCGACTACGCCACCGCCATCGGCAGCCGCAGCGTGGTCGAAGGCAACTACGGCATCGCCCTGGGCTACGCGACCAGCGTGACGGCCGAGCACGGCGTCGCCATCGGCACCGGCTCGGCGGTGGCTGCCGACCGCGGCGTCGCACTCGGCGTCGGCAGTCGCGTGGAGGGCGCGGACAGCATCGCGCTCGGTGCCGGTTCGCTGGCCGATCGCGCCGGCACGGTGTCGATTGGCGGCGCGGGCCACGAACGCCAGCTCGCGAACGTCGCCGCCGGCACCGAGGACACCGACGCGGTCAACCTCGCCCAGCTGCAGGAAGTAGCCAAGACCGCGGACAACACCGACTACTTCTTCAAGGCCAGCGACGACCCGGACGAAGATGGCGTCGGCGCGTATGTCGAGGGCGCCAACGCCACCGCGGCGGGCGAGGCGGCCAGCGCGATCGGCTTCGGCGCCACCGCCTACGGCGGCAGCGCGATGGCGCTGGGCGAGCTGGCCACCGCCAGCGGCTACGGCGCCGTGGCGGCCGAGAAGTGGAGCGTGGCTTACGGTGTCGGCAGCCAGGCCGTCGGCCAGAGCGCGGTCGCGGTCGGCGGGCAGATGGAAGTGATCGACGGCACCACCGGTGAGCACCAGATCTGGTCGACCGAGGCCACCGGCAAGGAGTCCACCGCGCTGGGCACCGCCGCGCGCGCGACCGACTACAAGGCCGTGGCGATCGGCGGTACCGCCGAGGCCAGCGGCCGGCAGTCGATCGCGATCGGCGGCTCGGCCACCGCGCGCGACAACAAGGCCATCGCCATCGGCAGCCAGGCGCGCGCCTACGAGACGCTGTCGGTCGCGATCGGCGGCGACGCCAAGGCGATGGGGCCGCGCAGCGTGGCGATCGGCGCCAACGCCACCGCCTACGACGAATCCAACACCGCCGTCGGCCAGTTCGCCGGCACCCAGGGCGAGAACGCCAGCGCCTTCGGCCGTTGGGCCAAGGCGCGGGTGGAGCGCAGCACCGCGCTGGGCGCGCAGGCCGACGTCACCGCGACCAACTCGGTGGCGCTGGGCGCCTACTCGCTCGCCGACCGCGAGAACACCGTGTCGGTGGGTAGCGCCGGCGAGGAGCGGCAGGTCACCAACGTGGCGGCGGGTACGCAGGACACCGACGCGGTCAACCTCGCCCAGCTCAACGAAGTGGCCGACACGGCCGGTGAAACCAGCAAGTACTTCCAGGCCAGCGGCAGCGACGACAGCGATGCCGGCGCGTACGTCGAAGGCGACAACGCGGTCGCGGCGGGCGAGGCCTCCAACGCCACCGGCAACGGCGCCTCGGCGTTCGGCGGCGGCGCCAACGCAGTGGCCGACAACGCCACCGCGCTGGGCTTCAACGCGCTGGCGGCCGGCGATTCGTCCATCGCCGCGGGCGGCGAGCTGCATTACACCTATTACGACCCCGAGCTGCTGCGCGACGTCACCATCGAAGGTACCACCGCCGCGACCGGCGTCGGCGCGGCCGCGTTCGGCGCGGGTGCGCAGGCCACCGGCGACCTGACCACCGCGCTCGGCGCCAACGCCAGCGCCAGTGGCCTGTGGGCGACCGGGCTCGGCTCGCGCGCCAACGCCGAAGGCGAAAGCGCGGTGGCCGTTGGCGACAGCGCCCAGGCCACCGGCGACCAGAGCACCGCGGTCGGCGGCAGCCGCCCGGCCGGTCCGAACCTGGGCCACGTCGCGACGGTCGCCTCGGGCGTGCGTGCGTCGGCCTTCGGGTCGGCGTCGCAGGCCACCGGCATCCAGTCCACGGCGCTGGGCTGGAACAGCTTCGCGACCGAAGCCAACGCCACCGCGGTCGGCGAGTCGGCGTTCGCCAACGCGCGCTGGTCGACGGCGCTCGGCGGTTCGACCTTTGCCGACGGCGAGAACTCGCTGGCGGTGGGCTTCTACGCCAAGGCCATGGGCGACAACAGCGTCGCCCTCGGTGCGGGCGCCGTTGCCGACCGGGCGAACTCGGTCTCGGTCGGCGCCGGTCCCAACATCGACGGCTTCGCCGAGGAGCGGCAGATCACCCACGTTGCCGCGGGCACCGAGGATTCCGATGCGGTGAACCTCTCGCAGCTGCAGGAGGTGGCCAAGACCGCGGACAACACCGATTACTTCTTCAAAGCCAGTGACGATCCGGATGCCGACAGCGTCGGTGCGTACGTCGAAGGCGTGAACGCCACGGCGGCCGGCGAGGCGGCCAGCGCGATCGGCTACGGCGCGTCCGCGTTCGGCAGCGGTGCCAACGCGCTCGCCGAATACACCACCGCGACCGGCCTGGGCAGCCTGGCCAGCGCCGCCGACGCCACCGCGTACGGCGCCGGCAGCCAGGCCACCGGCGATGGCTCCACCGCACTGGGCGGCTACGCCTATGTGTGGAACGGCAACACCGGCGAGCTCGAGCGTTTCGCCACGATCGCATCGGGACAGGAGAGCACCGCGATCGGCAACGGCGCCAATGCGCTCGAATACGCCTCGGTCGCGGTCGGCAGCAGCGCCTACGCCGGCGGCGAGATGGCGGTGGCGGTGGGCGGCAATGCAATCGGCGAAAGCAGCGTCGCGGTCGGCCGCAACACCTTCGCCGGCAACTACGGCACCGCGATCGGCAAGGGCGCCGAGGCGTCCGGGCAGACCGCCACGGCCATCGGCGCCGGCGCGCAGGCATCGGGGGCGTATGGCATCGCGCTCGGCGGTGGCTTCGCCGCCGGCGACCATGCGATCGCGCTGGGTACGCTGAGCTTCGCCACCGGCGCTTCGAGCATGGCGCTGGGGCCGGAGGCGTTCGCTGCGGCGGACAATTCGGTCGCGCTGGGCGCGCTGTCGGAGGCGACCCGCGCCAATGCAGTGTCGGTGGGTTCCGCGGAACGCGGCCTGAGCCGCCAGATCACCAACGTCGCCGCGGGCACCGAGGCGAACGACGCGGTGAACAAGGCGCAGCTGGACGAACTGGCCGGGGAGGTGGGCGAGACCAACCACTATTTCGCCGCCAGCGGCGCGCAGGACGGCAGCGACGACGCCGTGGCCAACGGCGACGGCACGCTGGCCGCGGGCAGCAACGCGCTGGCCGATGCCAACGGCAGCACCGCCGTCGGCGCCGGCAGCCAGGCGACCAAGGTCAGCGCCTCGGCCTTCGGCAGCAACGCGAAGGCGACCGCGGCCAACGCCAGCGCGCTGGGTGCCAACGCACAGGCGCTTGCGGCCACGGCTTCGGCGATGGGGTCCAACGCACAGGCACGCTCGATGGGCGCGACGGCCGCGGGCTATGACGCCCGCGTGCTGGAAGCCGCCACGGACGGCACGGCGCTCGGCGCCCGCGCGCAGGCCACCGCTGCCAATGCGGTTGCGCTCGGCGCCGGGTCGGTTGCCGACCGCGCGGACAGCGTTTCGATCGGCAGCGTTGGTGGCGAACGCCAGCTCGCCAACGTCGCCGCCGGCACGCAGGACACCGACGCGGTCAACCTCGGCCAGTTCAACGCCGCGCTCGAGGACGTCGACGCCGACCTGGCCGGCGCGGTGAAGTACGACGACGAGGACAAGGCCAGGCTCACCCTGGCTGGCGAAGGCGGCACCACCATCGCCAACGTCGCGCCCGGCCTGCTGTCGGCGACCAGCACCGAGGCGGTCAACGGCGCGCAGCTGTTCGGCATGGGCGATTCGATGGCGCAGTTCCTCGGCGGCGGTGCATCGATGGGTGCGAACGGCTTCAGCGGCCCGACCTACCTGATCCAGGGCGGCAACTACTACAACGTCGGTGACGCGCTGGGTGCGCTGGACGGCGCGATCAGCGGCATCGACGGCCGCCTCGGAGCGCTGGAAGCCGGTACCTCGAACGCCACGGAGGGCGCGACCCCCGCCACCGCGGCCAGCAACGCCAGCCAGGTCGACGACCGCGTGGCGGGCGCCGAGCCGCAATCGGGTTCGTCGCGCAATACCGGCACCACCGGGACGTCGTCGCCCACCGGCCCGTCCACCAGTGGCCAGTCCGTGCCGGTGGCCCAGGCCCCGGCCCCGGCCGCGGTCGACCAGGAGACGCTGGACTCGGCCAACGCCTACACCGACACCACGGCGACCAAGACGCTGGCCTCGGCCAACGCCTACACCGATACGAAGTTCACCGCGCTGGACGACCAGTTCCAGCAGCTCAGCGACAACCTCGGCAACCGGTTGAACCAGCAGGACAAGCGGATCGACCGGATGGGGGCGATGAGCTCGGCGATGATGAACATGGCGATGAACGCCGCCGGCGGGCGCAGCGAGCGCGGCCGCGTGGCGGTGGGTGCCGGCTGGCAGAACGGCGAGAGCGCGCTGTCGGTGGGCTACGCCAAGCAGATCGGCGATCGCGCGTCGTTCTCGATCGGCGGTGCGTTCAGCAGCGATGACAGCTCGGCCGGCATCGGCTTCGGCTTCGACCTGTAGCGCCTGCGTGGCCCGCGTCGCCGGCCCCGCCGGCGGCGCGACGCACGCCCCGGCCGGCCGGGCCTTCTCCCGGTGCGGCCACCGGCGACGCGGACCGCGCTTCTTCTTTTCCTTGCCCCGGGTCCGCCCGGGGTTTTCTTGCCCG
>Ga0160437_1000112_pt1 | contig 47876 bp, 45 predicted proteins | sample HID1975I_E0MG_FD_108227 | JGI IMG/M metagenome (GOLD analysis project Ga0160437, IMG submission 108227) | Enriched soil microbial communities from UW Madison campus, WI, USA - HID1975I_E0 MG | ecosystem: Environmental > Terrestrial > Soil > Unclassified | place: USA: Madison, Wisconsin... | reverse complement strand
GCGCATGACGCAGGCGCAGGTGCGCAACCTGATCGGTGGCATCGAGTGCCCGGCGCGCGTCATCCACGCCGATCCGCCGCAGTCCTACCTGCTCGAGCCGCTGCGCAGCGAACACGCCGCGCTGCTGCCGCGCGGAGAACTCATCGTGTTGCCCGGCGGCCATCACCTGCACATGGAAGACCCGCGCGCGGTGGCCGCGGCGATCGGCGATTTCTTCCTGCGCTGAGCGCGCCGTCCGGGCTCAGAGCGCGTCGCTGCGCAGCTGCACGCTGACCGCCACCGCACCACGGTCGTCGCCGGCATTGCTGAAGGACAGCACGGTGGTGCGGTCGGCCTTCTCGTAGCTGAGCATCGCGCTGTCGCCGCCCTCGCGCATGGCCAGGGCCTGCTTCCAGCCGCGCTCGTCCATGCTGCTGCGCGCGGCCTCGAACAGCGACGACACCCGGCCCGGCGCGCGCAGGCTGACCACGCGCAGGTTGCCGCGGTCCATCAGGCTGTCGATGCGGTAGCCCGGCGGCAGGTAGACATCGTCGGGGAAGTCGGCGGGCAGCGGCAGCGCCTCGCCGCGCGCGGCCGCAACGCCAGCGCCGTGGCGCGCGGCGGCGGCCTGCGTATCGTGCGCGGCCAGGCCGATGGCCGCGGGCGCCAGCGCGGGAGCGCCCGCGGAGTCGGCGAACGCCTCGCGCGACTGCCGGCAGCCGGACGCGGCCGCGGCCAGCGCAAGCGCGCCCAGGAGCATGGCAATGGACAGGCGGATCGGCACGACGCGGGTTCCGGGCTTCCGGCGCAGGGCCGGTGACATCCGGGCAAACGCGTTCGCGGCAGTCAGCAGGCCAGCAGTCGCCGCAGTCCGGCCTTGAGCCGCCGTCCCTCGGCGTGGAAATAGTCGCGCTGCGCGGGCCAGCCGGGGAAGCGCGCGCCGACCTCGCGCCAGAACGCCGGCGAATGGTCGCGGTGGAGCAGGTGGCACAGCTCGTGCACCAGCACGTACTCGAAGGCATCCGGCGTGCCGAGCACCAGCGACAGGTCCAGCGACATCGCGTCGTCCGGCGCCAGCGAACCCCACTGCGAGGACATCACCTTCAGGCGGATGCGCGACGGCGCGCGCGGCAGCGTCGGCAGGTGCCGCGGCAGCCAGCGGCCGAGGTCGGCGCGCGCCTGCGCCTCGTAGAAATCGCGCAGCGCGCGCACCAGCGCCGCCTGTCCCGCGCGCGCCGGTGCCTGCATGGCCAGCGTTTCACCGTCGAACTGCAACGCCGTGAAGCGCCCCTCGTGCCAGGACAGCGGCAGCATCCGCCCGCGCAGCGGCAGCGACGCAGTCACCCCGCGCTGCAGCGGCGCGATGCCGTCGTCGCCGTCGTGCACGGCCAACTGTTGCGCGAGCCAGTCGCCGTGCTCGCGCACGAAGCGCTCGCCGGACACCAGGCTCGCGCGCGGCGGCAGCGTCAGGCGCGCGCCGCGTTCGTCCACCGACAGCCGCAGCCGTCGCGCGCGCGGGTCGCGCACGCGATTGATGCGGATGCTGCGGCCATCGCCGAGGGTGAAGTCGAAGCTGTCGCGCTCGAGCGTGCGCGGCTTCGGCTTCGGCGTCAGCAGGCGGGACAGCGGCGGCATGGGGTCATCGTAGTCCTGTGTGGCATCGCGTGGAATCCGGGCGCGGCGTCAGCAATGGCTTCCGCAACCGGATGGAGCAAGAGGAAGCACTTCCCGCGCCGCCCTCGAAAGGAACAACCGCAACACGCTGCCCCCGAGTCCCGAGTCCCGAGTCCCGAGTCCCGGCCCCCGTCACGCCTCCGCCTTCGACAGCTTCAACGCCGGCTCCAGCAGCGCGAACAGCCGCCGCAGCTCGCCCGCCATCAGCGCGAAGCGGGCGTCGAGCTCGGCGCGGATGTCCTCGGTTTCGGTGCCTTCGAGCTGGTCGACGGCGCCATCGAGGAACTTCAGCTTGCGGATGACCAGGTCCTCGCCGAGCACGAACGAGACGTGGTCGTCGAGCACCAGCGCCAGCTTCGTGACCTGCTTGCCGGACTCCAGGTGCTTGGCGATCTCGTCCGACTGCAGCTCCTGGTTCTGGCACTTGACCACCGCGCCGTGCTCGGCGGCGTCCTTGAGTTCGCACTCCTCGCCCAGCGACAGGCCCGCGGGCAGCGGCTCGCCGGCGATCCAGCCGGTCAGCACCGAGCGCGGCGCGACTTCGGCATTGAGCGGCAGCGCCGGGAAGCTGCCCAGCGCGTTGCGGATCTCGGACACCACGGCTTCGGCGTTCTTGCGCGAGGAGGTGTCGACGATGCACAGGCCGTGCTCGAGGTCGAGCATCGCGTCGGTGCGCGACGGGCGCACGAAGGCGCGCGGCAGCAGTTCGTGCACCAGGTCCTCCTTGAGCCGCTTGCGCGCGCGGCCGCCGGGCTTGCGGCCTTCGCGCTGCTCCATTTCGGCAATCTTCTTGGCCAGCAAGTCGTTGACCACGGCCGCGGGCAGCAGCTTGTCCTCGCCACCGACGGTGAGCCAGATCGCATCGTCGACGCGGTGGCTCAGCGCCTCGGCGTCGCGGCCAAACGGCGAAATGAAGCCGCGCGAGGACAGCTCCAGCCCGCCGACGGGCTTGAGCGTGCATTCGGCCAAGTGCTCGTCGAGATCGGACAGGTCGAGGGAGGCGGGGTAGCGGAACAGGGTGAGGTTTCGGAAGAACATCGGGGGTCCGGGGATGGGGGTAGGAATTGGTGACTGGTGGTTCGGGCTCGGGGCCCGGGATCAGGGACCAGGATCGGCCTTGGCCATCATCCCCGCGGAGGCGGGGATCCAGTGGCTTGCACGGCTTGCGCCGTATCGGGAGACAAAGTCGCTGGGCTCCCGCTTTGCGGGAGTCACGGGGAATGGGGTTGGGAACATCAGGGGGCGTCGGCGTCGCGGACGATGTCGGCGGCGGCGGTGCGGCCCAGGGCGAGGAAATCGAACAGCTTCGGGTCGCTCAGCTGCGAGGGGCGGATGTCGCCCAGCGCGCGGGCGATCTGGTCGATGCGGCCGGGCGATTCGCGCTCCCACTGGTCGAGCATTCGCTTGACCTGTTTGCGCTGCAGGTTCTCCTGCGTGCCGCACAGGTTGCAGGGAATGATCGGGAACTGCTTCGCTTCGGCATACGCGACGATGTCGTCCTCGCGCACGTAGGCCAGCGGGCGGATCACCACGTGCCTGCCGTCGTCGCTGAGCAGCTTGGGCGGCATGCCCGAGAGCTTCGCGTGGAAGAACAGGTTGAGGAAGAACGTCGCCACCAGGTCGTCGCGGTGGTGGCCCAGCGCGATCTTCGTGAAGCCCTGTTCCTCGGCGTAGGTGTACAGCGCGCCGCGGCGCAGGCGCGAGCACAGCGAGCACATGGTCTTGCCTTCGGGCACCACGCGGGTCACCACCGAATACGTGTCCTGTTCGAGGATCCGGTACTCGACGCCCAGTGATTCGAGGTACTCCGGCAGCACGTGCTCGGGGAAGCCCGGCTGCTTCTGGTCGAGGTTTACCGCGGTCAGCGAGAACGACACCGGCGCCTTCTCGCGCAGCTGCAGCAGGATGTCGAGCAGGGTGTAGCTGTCCTTGCCGCCGGACAGGCAGACCATGACCTTGTCGCCGTCCCCGATCATGCCGAAGTCGGCGATCGCGCGGCCCACCTGGTGACGCAGCCGCGTGGCCAGCCGGTGCTGTTCGCGCGCGTCGCCACGACCGGCGCGGACGGGATCTTGCAGGGGCAGGGGCGTGCTCATGGACCGGCCATTCTACCGGCCGCGCATCGCGCCCGTGGCCGCGATGACGGCCCGGCCCGGGCGCGTGTAAGCTCGCCGGGTGGAACCCGCCAACGATGCCGTCATCAGCCAGCGGCTGATGGACCTCAAGCTCGAACACCGCGACCTCGACCTCGCGATCGTGCGGCTGCAGGCGGACATCCAGGCCGACGAACTGGCCGTCAAGCGCATGAAGAAGCGCAAGCTGCAGCTCAAGGACCAGATCGCGCGGCTGGAGTCTGATTTGATCCCCGACGAGCCGGCGTAGAAGCTCTCCCCTTCAAGGGGAAGGGGCAAAGCCCCCCCCGGCTACGACGCCGACGCCGGCGGCTCCGGTGAAGCCTCTTCCACCACCACCTCCGGCCGCACCGCTTCCGGACTCACCTTCTCGATCGTATGCCGCAGTTCGCGGCCGAGGATCACCTTGGCGTCGCGCGCCCAGGCGTCCAGGCGCTGGTCGAAGACCAGCTTGCTGTTGCCGTCCAGCCACACCAGCTCCAGCTCGCGCAGCTTCTGGATGAAGCCGCGGAACAGCGCCTTGTCGAAGAACTCCGGCGCGGCCGGCGCGTACAGCAGGCTCAGCCGCTGCGCGGCCAGCTGGCACAGGCTTTCCAGTTCGCCGGCGCCGAGCGTGCCGGGGCCGTTCTTGGCCAGCACCGAGATCGCGATGTAGTAGCGCTCGAACGCCTGCTGCAGCGGGTGCCCCAGCGCGCGCAGGCGGAATACCTCGTCGCTCTGGCCGGCGTTGCGCGCCAGGATGTCGCCGTCGCTGCCGTTGGCGTTCTCGACCACCTGCAGCAGCCCTTCGCGGATGAACACCTCGATGGTCGCGTCGATGCGCGCGGCGAAGCTGTCCTGGTCCCAGGGCAGGAACAGCTCGCCCTGCAGGAACGGGTACACCGTGCGCCCGATGTCGAGCAGGTTGCGCCGCGCCATGCGCCGGTTGTGCTGGAAGCAGCAGGCGATCCACGCCGAGGCGGTGAACAGGTGCAGCACGTTGTTGCGGAAGTAGCTCAGCAACACCGAGGTTTCGGCGCTGGACACGCTGAGCACGTCACCCAGCGGATGCGCGGTGCGGCGCAGGACGCCGATCTCCTCGCCGTGGGCGATGATCTCTTCCGGCGAATGCGGGGTCACGGTGACCAGCTCGCTGTAGGGCACTTCCTCCAGCATCCGCTTGGACAGCAGGATCTGCGCGCGCAGGTCGCCCTCGCCCATCGCGTGCTTGGGCGTGGACAGCAGCGCCAGCGCCAGCAGGTTGATCGGGTTCACGTCGGCGGCGCGGTTGATGTTGACCTGGATGCGCTGGGCCAGGTTGTCGACGGTCGATGACAGCCACGCCGGCTTGTCCTCTTCCGGCACCGGCCGGCCGTCCCAGTCGGGCGCCTGCTCGGCCAGCACGTCGGCCAGCGCGATCGGCTCGCCGTAGTTCACCACCACCTGGCCGTAGTTCTGCCGCAGCACCTTGGGGATGCCCCACAGCAGCGCCCAGATCGATTCTTTCTCCTTGGGCTTGCCCGACAGCTCGTCGAGGTAGCTGCCGCCCTCCATCAGCTTCTCGTAGCCGATGTACACCGGCTGGAACAGCACCGGCCGCGTCGGCTGGCGCAGGAATGCGCGCACCGTCATCGAGATCATCCCGCCCTTGGGCTGCAGCAGCCGGCCGGTGCGCGAGCGGCCGCCCTCGATGAAGTACTCGATCGAATAGCCGCCGGCGACCAGCTGGGCGACGTATTCGCTGAGTACCGCCGAGTACAGCATGCTGCCGCGGATCGAGCGGCGGATGAAGAACGCGCCGCCCTTGCGCAGCAGGGTGCCGATCACCGGCAGGTCGAGGTTGATGCCGGCGACGATGTGCGGCGGCACGATGCCGCGGTCGTACAGCAGGTACGACAGCAGCAGGTAGTCCATGTGGCTGCGGTGGCTGGGCACGTAGACGACCTCGTGCCCCGGGGCCGCGGCCTTGAGCCGCTCCAGGTGGTGCACCAGCACGCCGCGGTAGATGCGGTTCCAGACCGTGGTCAGCAGGAAGCTGGCCGAACGCACCACCGGGTGCGAGTAGTCGGCGGCGATCTCGTAGGCGAAGGCGTGCGCCTTCTTCCACGCCTCGGCCGGCGTGGACTTGTCGCGGCGGGCCTGGTCGACGATCGCGTCCTTGACCGACTCGGCCGCCAGCACCTTGTCGACCAGCAGCCGGCGCGTGGACAGGTCCGGCCCGATCATCGCCTCGCGGATGCGGTTGAAGTGCGTGCGCAGCACCCGCGAGAGCTTGCGCACGGTGCGCTCGGGCGGCAGGTCCTCGGCGATGATGCCGCGCAGGTTCACCGGCGCGGCAAAGCGCACCAGGGTGTTGCGGCCGTTGAGCAGGATCGCCAGCAGCCGGCGGAAGCGGCCGACCAGCGCCCAGTTTTCCGAGAACAGCACCGAGAACCAGCCGCTGGCGCGGTCCGGCGCCTGGCCGACGAAGATCGACACCGGCACCAGCTGCACGTCCAGCGCCGGGTCCTCGCGGTGCGCCTCGAGCAGCCGCGCCAGCGATTCGGAATGGGTGCGCGGCGGCGCCGGCTTGCCGGCGGCGAGCGCGGCCAGGACGCTGTTGGCGCTGCGCCGCGACAGCGCCACGTAGGCGCGCTTGCGTCCCAGCGGGTCGCCCGGCAGCGGCCGCAGCGGCGAGGGCATGCCCTGCTCGCGGCAGGCGCGGTCGAGGATCAAGGCGTTGGACAGGCCGTAGTCCTCGAGCACGTAGCAGACCGGGCGCTGGTCGACGAACTGCTGCGGCGCGTCGGGCTCGGTCCGCAGCGAGATCCACGGCCGCAGCAGGCGGCCGAGCAGGCGTGCCCACAGTGGCCGGCGCTCGCGCAGCTGGGCGACGGCCGGCGGCGGGGCGTCTTCGGCCAGCAGCGAGGGTTGTTGCGTCTTCCCGGTGCCATTGGCCCCATCGGCCGGCGGGGCCGCGTCCGCGGCGGGCGCGGTGTCGTCGGCGGGCTCCTCGCTGCCGGCGAGCATCGGGCCGACCGGCGCGCCGGCCGCTGCAGGGCTGGCGACATCGCCCGTGGCCGGGCGGCGCCTGCCGGCGTCGCCGGGGGGCAGAGGGTCGGGTTCGAACAGGGTCGGCTGGGTCGGCATCGCCGGCATTATGCCGAAGGCGGTCGTCCCGCCGCCGGCGGGGCCGCCTCCGGCGCGGTCGCGGCCGGCGCGGCCGGCTGCGCCAGCGCGGCGCGGGCGTGGCGCAGCACGTCGCTCAGGTACCAGCGGCCGTCGTGGCGCTCGACCTCCACCACGGTGTCGATCGGCTGCCCGCCCAGCAGGTAGCGCATCCGGACCTTGGCGGTGTCGCCGGTCTGCGACTGCAGGCTGGCGTCGAGCGCGCCCAGGCCGGCGTCCAGGTCCAGGCCGTAGCCGGCCAGCACCTGCGTGGTCGCCTGGGCGAACGGGTGCATCCGGCGCAGGCTCTGTTCCATGCCGAGGCGGGCGAAGTCGGCCTCCGAGGCCAGCCCGGTCTGCCGCGCCGCGGCAACCAGCTTCGGGATGGCGGCGTGCGCGCGTCCGGGGTCGGCCAGCGGCGCCGCCTGCGCCCAGCGGCTCATTGCCGCGATGAGCTGGGTGTAGTGCTCGCGTTCGGCGTCGCTGAAGTCGCCTTCGTTGCCGACGTACTGGACGCCGAACAGGCCCAGCGTGGCGGCGGTGGAGTCGATTTCGCGGTCGGCGTTGGCGAACTGGCGGTCGAACACCCGGGTCCAGTGCGCCTCCGCGTCCGGCCGGGACAGGGCGGCGAGCAGCTGCGGCAGGCGCTCGCCCAGCGGCAGCTCGTCCAGCGGCCAGCGGGTGCGGCCCTCGCGCCAGGCGGTTTCCATCTGCGCATGCAGCGCCGGCGGAATCGCGTCGCGGGCGTAGGCGTCCAGCGCGTTGGCGCGCAGGTGGCCGGTGAGCAGGCGCACCGCGTCGGCGGGCCGGGCGGCGCCGGAGGCCCGGGCTTTCGCGGCCGGCGGTTCCGGCGCCTGGCGGCAGGCGGCCATCGCCAGCGCGCACAGGCAGGCCAGCAGCAGCGGGATCCAGCGGCGATGGCGCATGTGTCATCCCCCGGGGTAGACAGCCGGCATCTTGGCGGCGGGCTCTGGGGGCCGCAAGTTCGGGGTGCAGCGGCCCACGGCTGTCGCTGTCGCTGTAGCTGTGGGAGCGGCCATGGCCGCGATGCCTTCCCCGCAATGACCCATCGCGGCCATGGCCGCTCCCACAGGAGGGCCACAGGGGCGGCGGGTGGCACCTACAGGTCGCGGACCACCCAGTTGGCCGGCGTGTCGCCGGCCTGCGCGTCGAGCGCGGCCTGGGCGACGTCCTCCGGCGACTGCCCCGCCTTCCACGCCGCGGCGATCGCCGCCAGCCGCTCACGGGTGGCGCGCGTGTAGGCGCCTTCCAGCTCGTTCTGGGCGTCGGCGGCCAGCTTCTGCGGATAGAGGGCGCGGGCGTCGTCGCTGCGGTTGAGCAGGGCGATCATCCGCGACAGTGCGGTGCGGAAGGTCTCGGCGCCCAGCGCGGTGCGCTGGGTGCGCTGCAGGTGCCAGACGGTGAGGTATTCCACCGGCCCGAGCAGCCGCTGCGGCGCGGCGCCGAAGAAGTGGCCGGAAAAGGCGCTGGCGGCCAGCGGCGCGGACGGGTCGGGCAGCCGCGCCGCGCCCCAGGAGCTGAGCGCGCCGCCGGGCATGTCCATGCGCCGCAGCGCGGTGCCGAAGGTTTCGGCCAGCAGCCGCTGCGCGCGTTCGTCGTCGCTTTCGGCCACCACGCCCAGCAGCCGCAGGAACAGCGGGTAGCGCTCCTCGCCAAGCCGCCGCGCCAGGCGCTTGAGCACGGTCAGGCGGTACTCGGGGTCGTCGTGCGCGGCCAGCGCAGACACCAGCCGGTCGGCGGCGGCGCGCAGCTCGGCTGGCGAAGGCAGCGGCGGGGCGGAGGTATCGGCGGTCATGGCGGCGCGCGGGGGATCGGTGCGCGTGAGTCTAGGCGTCGCGCCCGGTTCGGGCGAGCGGGCCAGGCGGGATTACTCCGCAGCAGTTCAGCCGATGGCGGACAGGATCGCGTCGGCGGCGCTGTCGGCGGCGCCCGAGAGCTCCATCGCGCCCAACTGCGCCTCGAAGCCCTGATCGCCCTCCAGCATGCGCTGGCCGGCCGGGATGTCGTCCCACGCGGCGGCGTTGAGCACGTCCTCGCCGGCGTCGGTGGCGGGGCGGGCCTGGGTGGCCGGGCCGGTGTCGCGGAGCTGCTCGAGGCCGGCGGCCTGTCCCTGGTCGCGGCCGTGCAGCTCGTCGAGCGACACCTGCCCGTCGAGGCGGGCAAGGCCGGCTCGGGTCAGGTGCGGATCGGAACTGCCGATGGTGCTCATGGGAATGCGCTGGAACCTGTGGCGGCCGCAGTGGCGGCGATGGCGGGACGATAGCGCCGGAGGGCCTGTTCAGCCATCTGGGGACAACCCTAGATGACACCCGGATGACGGTCCGTGTTCAGCTTGTGCGCAGCCGCGGGGCGGCCACCACCCCATGCTAGCCTGCCGCGGCAGCCGTTGCACCAGACCCTCGCTGCACCAGAACGTTCCACAGAGGCCGGCATGGCAAACAAGGACCAGGGCGCCGACAAGACCGAAAAGCCGACCCCGAAAAAGATCAAGGACGCGCGCAAGGAAGGCAATGTCTCCAAGAGCAAGGAGCTGACCAGCACGGTGCTGTTCCTCGGCTGGCTGGTCGGGGGCTGGCTGATGATGGGGTTCATGTTCCGGCGCATGCGGGAGCTGTTCGACACCAGCCTGGCCGCGGTCACGCATCCGTTCGAGCTCGGCGTGCGCGAGGTCGGGCGGCTGGCCTTCGACACCCTGCTGTGGCTGACCCTGCCGCTGCTGGCGCTGGCGCTGTTCCTGGGCGTGCTGGTCGAGTTCCTGCAGGTCGGGCCGATCGTGACGCTGAAGAAGGTCTCGCCCAAGCTCGACAAGCTCAACCCGGTCGAGGGCATCAAGAAGATGTTCTCGATGGACAACCTGGTCGAGCTGGTCAAGTCGGTGATCAAGAGCGCGGCGCTGATCTTCATCGGCGGCTACGTGCTGTGGGGGATGCTGCCGCAGCTGCTGATGCTGCCGTCCTCGCCGCCGGCGGCGATCGGTTCGGCGGTGTGGTACGCGCTGGTGAGGATCGGCATCTGGACGATCTTCGTGTTCTTCTTCGTCTCCGCGCTCGACGCCTGGTACCAGAAGTTCTCCTACACCAAGCAGCTGCGCATGAGCCGGCGCGACATCAAGCAGGAGGTCAAGGAGAACGAGGGCGACCCCTACATCAAGTCGCGGCGCCGGCAGTTGCACCAGGAGTGGTCGCAGCAGAACATGCTCAGTGCCGTCAGAGGATCGAATGTCGTCGTGACCAATCCCACCCACATCGCCGTCGCGCTGCAGTACGAACACGGAGTCGACGACCTGCCGGTCGTGGTCGCCAAGGGCGAGGACGGCATCGCCGCGCTGATCAGGCAGGCCGCCGAGGAAGCCGGCGTGCCGATCATGCAGAACGTGCAGCTGGCGCGCGGGCTCAACGAGAAGGTCGAGCTCGACAACTACATCAGCAGCGAGTTCTTCGACGCCGTGGCCGAGGTGCTGCACTGGGCCGAGAGCGTGCGCCGCGAGACCGGCGGCATGGACGGCGAAGAAGGCGGGACGCTCCCGCTTCCCCCGCCGCCGGACGCCCCGTAGCCGCGGCTACGCCGTCCCGAGCGCCCGCTGCAGGACCTCCAGGAACCCGCGGCTGTCGCCGAGGCGGCGCAGCACGAACTCCATCAGCGCGCCCAGCATCAGCAGGATCACCGCCGTCGCCAGCCAGGCCTTGATCGGCAGGGTCAGCGCGAACACGTTCAGCGACGGCGCGTAGCGGTTCACCAGGCCGAACGACAGGTCGATGAGCAGCATGATCACGATCGCCGGCGCGGCCAGCAGCAGCGCGGCGGTCATCAGGTAGCTGAACTGGCCGACGAACAGGTACAGGCCGGCGACCTTGATGTCGGGGAAGAACGACATCACCGGCCACACCTGGTAGCTCTCCAGCAGCACCCCCAGGAACACCAGGAACGCGCCGCTGGCCATGAACAGCCACGCCGCCAGCTGCGACAGGAACTGCCCGTGCAGCGAGGTCTGGTGGCCCTGCACCGGGTCGAAGATCGACGCCATGCTCATGCCGATCTGGGTGTCGAGGATGTTGCCTGCCGCGCCGATCGCCCAGAACACGATGCCGAAGCAGAAGCCGATGGCGATGCCGATGAACAGCTCCTTGAGCACGATCGGCGCCATGTCGGACATCACCATGCCGGTATCGGGCAGCCCGGCCAGCGCGACCGGCAGCGCCACGATCGCCAGGCTCACCAGGAAGCTGTTGCGCACCATCGCCGGCATGTTCTGCTGGGTCAGCAGCGGCAGCATGATGAAGGCGCCGGCGATGCGCGGCAGGGTCAGGCCCAGCGCCATCATCGGGTTGCCGAGGAGTTGTTCGTACTGCATCGGGCGTGCGTGGCCGGCTAGTGCCGGACCAGGCCGGGGAAGTCGACGAAGATGCGGTCGGCGAAGGTGTACAGCGTGCCGCCGATCAGCGCCGAGGTGACGAACAGCGCCACCACGATGGTGAAGAACTTCAGCGCGTAGGCGAAGGTCTGCTCCTGCAGCTGGGTGGCCGCCTGCAGGAACGCCACCAGCAGGCCGACCAGCGCCGCCGCGCCCACCGGCGGGCCGGACAGGATCAGGGTCAGCCACAGCGCCTGCTTGGTCAGTTCGATGACTTCGCCCATCGTGTCCTCCTCAGGCGCCGTAGGTCAGCACCAGGCCGTGCACCAGCTTGGCCCAGCCGTCGATCAGCACGAACAGCAGCAGCTTGAACGGCAGCGAGATCGTGGTCGGCGACAGCATCATCATGCCCAGCGCCAGCAGGATGTTGGCCACCACCATGTCGATCACCAGGAACGGCAGGAAGATCAGGAAGCCGATCTGGAACGCCGCGGTGAGCTCGCTGACGGTGAATGCCGGCACCACCACCAGGAAGTGGTCGGCGTCGATGTCGTCCTTCTGCGCATCCGGCAGCAGCCGCCGCGCGCTGCCCAGGAAGAACGCGCGTTCGGCATCGTGCGAGTGCTGCATCAGGAACCTGCGCAGCGGCTCCTTGCCGGCGTTGGCCAGCGCCAGCAGCCGCGCCACGCCCTTGTCGGGCAGCGGTTCCAGGGTCTGGGCCTGTTCCGTGGCCGCGTTCTGCGCCGCGGTCGGCGGCGACACGACCTGGTCACGGCCGTCGCTGACGTTGGTGAACGACGGGCCGCGCGCCGTGGCGGCGGCTTCGGCTGCGGCGGCCTCCGCGTCGGCGGCGGCCGGCGAGGTGGCCGGTGGCGGTGGCGCCGTCGTCATCGCCGGCCGCGGCGGCGGCTTGGTGAGCTGCGACGCCACCGGCGGCGGCTGGCCGTTCTGGCGCGCCTCGATCGCCGCCATGGTGTCGAGGATCACCGGGTACATCACGTAGATCGACAGCACGATCGCCAGGCCGTTGATGACCACGTTCGGCGGCACCTGCTGCAGCCCCAGCGCGTTGCGCAGCAGGCTCAGCACCACCACGATCTTGGTGAACGAGGTCACCATCACCGCCACGAACGGCGCCAGCGCGAGGCTGACGACGGTGATGAGGATCAGGGCCGGGTCGAGGTTGTTGAAATCCATGGGAGGCCTTGGGCTGGGAGCTGGAGGACTAGGGGCGGGGAATCGGACGGGGCGTTGGGGTTTCAGGGCGGGGGCGCGGGATCGGGCCTTTGCCCTTCACCCCCGGTCCCCGGCCCTTCGGTCCCGGCACCGCTGTCAATCCCACGCCAGCAGACGCACACCGAGCGTGTCGCCCACTGCCACGACCTCGCCGCGGCCGGCGCTGCGGCCGTTGGCGCGGATGGTGACGTTGCTGCCCTGCAGCTGGGTCGGCAGCGCGAACACGTAACCGGGCTGCAGCGAGGCCATGTCGCCGACGCTGACCTCCATGCGGCCGATCTCGAAGCTCAGCTGCACCGGCAGCGGGCGCGCTGCGGCGTCCTGGTCGCCGGTCGCGGCGTCCGCGCCGTCGGCGCCCTCGGGCTCGGCCGCGTCGTTGGGGGTTTCGTCGTTGGTCATGGATGGCTCCGTGGGAGAAGGTTGCGGTTGTGCGGCGGCGGCGATGCGCCAGCCGTCCGGGGCGGCGGCCAGCGGCCAGGTCAGGCGCGCCGCGTCCGCGTGCAGCGCCGGCAGGCCGGCGTTGCCCAGCAGCACGACGTCGCCGGGGCGCAGCGATTGCCATTCGGCGGCCGACAGCGCGGGACCATCGAAGCCGACCTGCAGCGGCACCGGCAGGCCGCGCAGCGCGCCCAGCGGCGGCAGCGGATCGTCCTCGTAGACCGGTTCGGCGCGGCCCTGCAGGCGCGGCAGCCAGTCCAGCGGCAGCCGCACCGCACCACGCAGGGCTTCGTGCGCGGCCTCGGGTTCGCTGTCGGTGGCGAACGACAGCCACAGCGCATTGTCGCCGTCGCCGTCATCGTCGGCCGGTTCGCGCGGGACCAGCGCGGTGCCGAGCACCTCGCTCAGGCGCATCAGTGCGCGCTCGTGCGCCAGGCTCCAGGCCAGCAGGCGCGCGCGGCCGCGGTAGTCGCTCCAGTGCAGGCCGGACGGGCCCGGCGGGATCGCCGCGTCGGCCTCCAGCCGCAGCTGCAGCGGGCGGCCCTCGGCGTCGACCCAGAACGTCTCCTCCGGCTTCGGCGCGGTGCCGGGCGTGAACCACAGCACGGCGCTGTCGCCCAGCGCCCAGTGCCGCGGCACGGCAAAGAACCCGCGCAGCGCCTCGGCCTGCGCCGGCGCGACCTCGGGCACGTGCCCGCGCAGCGCGCGGACGGCGGGTGCGGGCGGCTTGCGGGCCGACGGCTTGGCCGCGGTCCGGGGCTTGCGTGCGGCAGTGGTGTCAGGCATGTCCCAGGGCGACCTTCATCAGTTCGGGCAGCGAGCGCACCCCGAGTTTGCTCATCATGTTGGCACGGTGCAGTTCAACGGTCTTGATGCTGATGCCGAGGATGTCGGCGATGATCTTGTTGGGCTTGCTGGCGATGACCAGGTCCAGCACCTGGCGTTCGCGCGGGCTGAGCTTGGCCAGGCATTCGCCCACCGCGCCCACTGCGCCCTTGTTGCGCGCGTTGGCGAGCGCGGCGCGGATCGCGTCGACCAGCGCGTCCTCGCCGAAGGGTTTTTCGAGGAAGTTCGACGCGCCCTTGCGCATCGCCTCCACCGCCAGCGGCACGTCGCCGTGCGCGGTGACGAACACCAGCGGCAGCACGATGCCGCGGCGGCCCAGCTCCTCCTGCAGCTGCAGCCCGCTCATTTCGGGCATGCGCACGTCGGAGACCAGGCATTCGGGATCGGCGCCGTGGCGGTCGGCGCCGTAGGCCTCGATGAATTCAGGGCCGGAGGCGAACGGCAGCACCTCGAAGCCGGCCGTTTCCAGCAGCCACGCGGTGGAATCGCGGAAACCGGCGTTGTCGTCGACCAGGTACACGCGCGCCTCGGCCATGCCTCACCTCCCCTGTTCGTAGCGCGGCAGGGTAAAGCCGAACACGCTGCCGCCGCCCTCGCGCGGCTCGAAGAACAGCCGCCCCTTGTGGTATTCGATGATCGAGCGGCAGATGGCAAGGCCGATGCCCAGGCCGTCGTTCTTGGTGGTGAAGAACGGCGAGAACAGCTGGTCCTGCTCGGCCGAGCTCAGGCCGGTGCCGCGGTCGCAGACGCGGATCTCGACCTCGTCGTCCAGGTTCACCCGGCCCTCCACCCGCAGCTCGCGCTTGGCCACCGGGGTGCCGCGCATCGCCTCGATCGCGTTCTTGACCAGGTTCAGCAGCACCTGCTCGACCATCACCCGGTCGGCGTAGACCTCCGGCAGCGCGTCGCTGAGCGCCACGTCGATGCGCAACTGCTGGCGTTCGGCCTCCAGCCGCAGCAGTTCGAGCACGGTCGCGGCCATCGCGTGCATGTCCTGCGCGTCGCGCCGCGGTTCGCGCGCGCGGACGAACTCGCGCACCCGCGAGATCACCGCCGCGGCGTGCTCGGCCTGGGTGCGCGCGGCCTGCAGCGCGCGCTCGACCTGGGCCGGGCCGCCGGCCTGGTCGACCAGGCGCAGCGAGCCGTTGAGGTAGTTGACGATCGCCGCCAGCGGCTGGTTGATCTCGTGCGCGAGCGTGGCCGCCATCTCGCCGACCGACATCATCCGCGAGGTGAACAGCAGCTTCTCCTGCTGCGACTTGTGCGAGTCCAGCGCCTCGATGCGCTCGCTGATGTCGATCGCGGTCAGCAGCGCCAGCGGGCGGCCGTCGTGTTCGGCCTGGCCCCAGTGCAGCGCGTACCAGCGGCCGCTGTGCGGGGCGCGCACCTCCGCCGGCTCGGCCTCGTCGTCGAGCGCGCCGTCGCGCAGCAGCGCGAGCAGGGTGTCGCGGCGGCGGTGTTCGGGCAGGGCGGCGAATTCGTCGTTGAAGCGCCGGTTGGCCGACACCAGCACGCCGTCGTCGGCGTAGGCCGCACAGGCGAAGGGCACCGCTTCGAGCAGCGGGATCGCGCCCCGTGCGGCGCCGGCCTTCTTCCTGGCGGCCGCCGGGCTCATCCGCCCGCCACCGCCGCGCGCGACGCGCCCCGGCTGTCACCGCGCGCGCTCCGGCTGCTACGGTATTTGCCGACCGCGCGGCGCCCGCCGCGGGCCTCCCGGAGCCCCATGGACATCCTTCGACCGACCCTTCCTTCCGCCCTCGCGGCCCTCGCCGGCATCGTCCCGGGCTGGCTGCCGCTGGCGGCGCTCGCGGCCCCGGACCCGGCCGGCGTGCAGGCGGCCAAGCCGCTCTCGGTGGCCGGTGAGGTGATGGGGATCCTGCTGCCGTTGGCGTTGGTCATCGTCGTCCTGGTGGCCGTGCTGTACCTGGTCCGGCGGCGCTTCGGCCTGACGGGCCAGGATGCGCCGCTTTCGATCCTGCAGATCCTGCCGGTGGGATCCCGTGAACGGATCGTGGTGGTCAAAGCCCGGTCCGGCCGCGTATTCGTGGTCGGTGTAGGGGCCCAAACCGTGAACTTGATCACAAATTTGGAACAATCAGACGTTGCGCCGGCGGCTACGCCCGATCCGGACCCGCAGATCCCGTCCAGTTGATATAGCGGCTCGGCGTTAATTTATCGTGAGCCAAAAATTGCCTTTGCATTACAGGCACTTGCATTCATCTGCCTGAACCCGGGGGAACCGGCGGACGGTCTTTTGAACATTGCCGTTACGCCTTGTGGATTTCCGCAAGGTATCGTAATTTGCCACAAAGTGACGCATGAGGTCAGGGGCAAATGCGGCAGGTCCGTTTCGTCTTCCTTGTACACCCGGGGTCCGTCGGCGAAAGCCCGTACGGGAGCGTGCGGTGTCCGGTCGATGACACGCAGCGGACAAACGCGTACGCGCAAGCCAGCGCGGGACATGTGCATGCAAACGGTGGCGTGGCATGCGCGCGCTGATCGGCAACATCTTCGCCGCGCCGGCCGGTAACGCGCCGCGTACGCGCGCCGGCTACAGCGATGTCGTGCTGGCGTTCGCCGCGGTCACGATCATCAGCGTGATGATCCTGCCGCTGCCGATCATGGCGATCGACACCCTGGTGGCGGTCAACATCTCGATCGGCTTCGGCCTGCTGCTGCTGGCGATCTACATCCCCACGCCGGTGGCGTTCTCCAGTTTCCCCAGCGTGCTGCTGCTGACCACGCTGTTCCGCCTGGCGCTGTCGATCGCGATCACCCGCTCGATCCTGCTCAACGCCGAGGGCGGCCACATCGTCCAGACCTTCGGTGCGATGGTGGCCGGCGGCAACCTGGTGGTCGGCCTGGTGGTGTTCCTGATCATCACCGTGGTGCAGTTCATCGTCGTGGCCAAGGGCGCCGAGCGCGTGGCCGAGGTCGCTGCGCGCTTCACCCTCGACGCGATGCCGGGCAAGCAGCTGTCGATCGACTCGGACCTGCGCTCGGGCCTGATCGACAAGGACGAGGCGCGACGCAAGCGCCGGCTGCTCGAGACCGAGAGCCAGCTGCACGGCGCGCTCGACGGCGCGATGAAGTTCGTCAAGGGCGACGCCATCGCCGGCATCGTGATCATCATCATCAACCTGCTCGGCGGCCTGGCGGTTGGCGTGCTGCAGCACGACATGGCGCTGGGCGAGGCGACGCACACCTATTCCATCCTCACCATCGGCGACGGCCTGGTGTCGCAGATTCCGGCGATCCTGGCGACCATCGCCGCCGGCCTGGTGGTCACCCGCACCGCGGGCGAGGAAGACGACCGTCACCTGGGCGAGGCGATCGGCCGCCAGGTGTCGGGTCAGCCGCGCGTGGTCCTGATCACCGGCCTGCTGGCGCTGCTGATGACGCTGGTGCCGGGCTTCCCGAAGCTGGTGTTCCTGGTGCTCGGCGTGGCCCTGCTCACGCTCGCCGCGTGGCGCTACCGGCACCAGTTCGAAATGCTGCGGCGCGCGTTCCGCGTGCCGGAGGAAGAGATGGTCGCCTCGCGCAAGGCGGTCGACGCCGACGACCTTTCGCCACCGGCGCCGCTGCAGCTGGAGGTGGCGCCGTCGCTGGCCGCGCTGCTCGGCGGCGAGAGCGAGCTGCGCGGGCGCGTGACCGGGCTGGCGCAGGGCATGCGCGAGGAATACGGCGTGCCGATCCCGGTACCGCAGGTGCAGGTTTCCGGTGCGCTGGGAGACGGCGAATACCGCCTCACCGCGCATGGCGCGCGGATCGCTTCCGGGCGGATGCGCGGTGACGCCCACTTCCGCCCCGCGCATGCCGGCACCGAGGCCGCCAAGCTGCCCGGGTTCTTCCCGGCGCTGCACGGCGAATGGGCCGACGCCGCCAACGACGCCACGCCCAGTCCGATCGACGTCGTCGCCGGCCACCTGCACGGCTCGATCCGGCGCCGCATGGGCGGCTTCATCGGCATCCAGGAAACCTCGAACCTGTTCGGCAAGATGCAGCGCGACTACCCGGACCTGGTCAAGGAAATGCTGCGCGTGGTCGCGCCGCAGCGCGTGGCCGACGTGCTGCGCCGGCTGGCCGAGGAAGGCGTGCCGGTGCGCAACCTGCGTGACGCGTTCGAGGCGATCACCGAGGTCGGCGGGCGCGAAAAGGATGTCGTGCTGCTGACCGAATACGTGCGCGTGGCGCTCAAGCGCGAGATCGCCGACCGCTACGCCGACGCCGAGCGCAGCCTGCACGTTCTGCTGATCCACCCCGAACTCGAGGACAAGCTGCGCCAGTCGGTGCGCGTGGCCGGCGGCGCCAGCCAGCTGGCGATCTCGCCGGAACTGGCCGCGCGGCTGGGCAACGAGGTGCGCGCGCAGCTGGCCCGCCAGCCCGAGGGCGTGCGGCCGGCGCTGCTGTGCTCGCTCGACGTGCGCCGCCACCTGCGCAAGCTGATGGAAGTCGATTTCTTCGACCTGCCGGTGCTGTCCTACCAGGAACTCGCCCCGGACCTGCGCATCGTGCAGGCCGGCCAGATCAATGCGTGATACTGCTGAAACAACGACAGCGCAGAATTCCGTGAGGAGCCAAGCCATGTCATCCAACGAGCCCGAAACCGACGTTGCCACCGACGCGCCTGCCGCGCCGGCCAATGTCCTGCGCATCCTGTCGGGCCTGCACGCGGGCGCCAGCCGCACGCTGGCCGAGCAGGAGATGATCCTGGTCGGCAGCGGCGACGACTGCGACATCGTCCTGGCCGACAACGGCGTCGCCCGCCACCACGCGCTGGTCAACCTCACCGCCGGCCTGTCGTCGCTGCGCGCGCTCGACGCGCCGCTGCGCGTGGACGGCCAGCCGTTGCATCCGGGCGATCCACTGGAGCTGCGCGGCCTGCAGCGCATCCAGCTCGGCGACGCCGCGATCGCCTTCGGCATGGAAGACGACCCGCGCTGGGCGACGCTGCTGCCCGAGGGCGCGCCGCTGCCCCGCGGCAAGCGCGAACCCGGCGCCGGCATGCGCAAGCTGCCGCTGGTCGCCGCGCTCGCGGTGCTGTCGCTGGCCTCGCTGGCGATCTTTGCCGCGGTGATGCCGCAGCACGAGAAGCCGGTCGACCCGCGCACGCAGCTCGAGGGGCTGATCAGCGAGTTCAAGATCAACGGCGGCGCGCTGCACGAGCAGCCCGACGGCACGCTCGTGCTCAGCGGCACGGTCGCCAACAGCAAGACGCGCGACAGCATCGAGCAGCGCATGCGCCAGATCCGGCAGCAGGGTGTCGCGGCGACGCTCGACCTGCGCTCGGGAGACAAGATCGCCGCCGACGTGCGGGAAGTGCTGCGCGCACAGCACCTCAACGCCACCACCCGCTATCTGGGCAACGGCGTGGTCGAGGTCAGCGGCCAGTTCGAGGACATCGATGCGCTGGGCAGGGTCAGCCAGTCGCGTGCGATGCGCGACGTCCCGGGCGTCAAGCACGTGTACGTCAAAAACTATGTGCCCGGCCAGGGCGACGGACACGTGGCGCGGGCCGGCAGCAAGGCCAACGCGCCAGTCGAGCCGACGCGGATCGTGAAGGTGGTGCGCGAAGGCGACCGGCACGTGGTCGCGCTGGATGGCACCGAGTACCGGGTTGGCGACCAGGTGCCCGGGCTGGGCCAGCTCGTCATGATCGGAGCGAACGTGCAGGTCCTCGACGCCAAGGGCGAACCGCACAAGGTCAAGGCGCAGCCGGTGACGGCCGAGGAACTCGCCGCCGCGGCCGAGCAGGCGGCGACGGCGAGCGCGCCGCAGGAAGATGGCATCAAGCCGGCCGCCGGCGATGGTGCCGCGGACAAGGCCGGCACCGCAACGGCCGCCAAGGCCACGAAGACCACCGCCGACCGCCGCGTCGCAAGCGCGGACAAGGCCGGCACGGACAGCAGCAAAAGCAAGGACAAGCAGTAGCGACAGCAACAACGACAGGTAACGGTTGTTTCACGCGGCGTCGCCACGGCGTCGTGTTTCCATCTTCAACAACGCGATCGGGTGATCGCAGCCAAGGAGAAGCAAGCCATGAACGACAATTCCATGGGACCCGTACTCGGCTTCGTAGGCCGCGCCAGCGTCGGCTCCGCATCGTCCAACCGCGTCGGCGGCGCATCGTCCGGCCAGGGCAGCAGCTGGTACGAGGCCATGTCCCGGGCCTGGGGCCAGACGCTCGACACGCAGGCATCGCGCATCACCACGCTGTCCGACCAGATCAGCGCCGGTGGCGACCAGCCGTCCAACATGGTGGCGCTGACGGCCCAGAGCCTGAAGATGCAGTTCATGTCCAACAACGCCGCGACCTCGCAGAACAGCGTCGGCCAGGCGCTCGAGACGCTGGGCAAGCGCCAGTAACCACGCGCATCGCGCATGTCTGCGCGCGTGGCGGCGAGGTGCCGTCGCGCGGGCCAGGCAAACGCGGCCCGGCAGGTGCAGGGTCACGCCAAGGAGAAACACAGATGATCGAAGCCATCCAGATCGCGGTCGACGCCACGCAGGGCAACCCGGCCGCGTCGCCGGCGGCGCAGCCGCAGACGACCATGTACGAAGTCGGCAAGTTCGCCGAGGCCTACCGCGGCGGCGGCGACGTCGGCAACGTCGGTGGTACCGAGGCGGTCGCGAAGCCGGCCGAGCCGTCGCAGGGCATGCGTGCGTTCATGTCGACGATGGACAACCTCAACAACGGTGCCGAGAAGATCAAGACGCTGTCGGAGGCGATCACCACCAGCAACAAGGATCCCTCGCCCAGCGAGATGATGGCGCTGACGATGGAAGCCCACAAACTGCTGTTCAAGGCCGAACTGACGTCCAACGTCGCCAACCGCACGTCCGATGGCGTGCAGCAGCTGTTCCGGCAGCAGTCGTAGGACAGGGGGCGGCATGAACGCGTCGAACGCACACAAGCGCCTGGCGATCCTGGCCCTGCTGCTGGCCTGCCTGGCGCTGGCCGGCTGCAGCGGGTCGGCGCTGTACAGCAACCTCGAGGAACAGCAGGCCAACCAGGTGATGGCCGCCCTGCTCGGTGCCGGCATCAAGGCCGACAAGAACCTGTCCGCGGACAAGAAGGGCTGGGAGGTGCGGATCGCGGAGAGCGACTTCCCGCGCGCGATGGACGTGCTGCATGCCAGGGGCCTCCCGCGGCGGCAGTCGTTCACCATGGGCGAGATCTTCAAGAAGGAAGGCTTCGCCACCTCGGCCACGCAGGAGAAGGCGCTGTACGTGTTCGGCCTCGAGGAGTCGATGCGGCAGAAGCTGCTCAAGATCGACGGCGTGGTCGACGCGGCGGTCTCCATCGCGTTGCCGGACCGCAATCCGCTGGGCGACAACAAGGCCAAGTCCTCGGCATCGGTGTTCATCTACCAGGACCCCGGCACCGACCTGCGCGACCGCGAAACCGACCTGAAGGTCGGGGTCAAGGACAGCATCGAGGGATTGGACGACCTCGACCAGGTCACGATCAAGTTCTTCACCGTCGGCGCCACGGCGCCCCGTCAGGCCGCGGCGGATGCGCCGGGCGGGATGCCGGCCGTGCTGTCGTCGATCAGCCCGCTGACGGTCGCGATCACGCTCGGCGTGGCGGTGCTGCTGGCGCTGGCGATCGCCTTTGGCAGCCGCGCGCGGGCACGGCTGGCGCAGGCGAAACAGCCGCAGCGCGTCTGGAACGGATAGCCGGGCGGCGCGATGAGCCTGCAGCGGGTGTTCGCCGGGATCCACCCCGACTGGTACCACCAGTCGGGTGGGGACGGGCGGGATACCGACTTCATCGATGACGCCCTGCTGAGGCGCGCGCAGGACAGCGCGCTCGGCCGCAGGATGCTGGCGCGCTGGCTGATGCGCGAGATCGGCGGCGAGTTGCTGGCGCCGCGCCCGGACGGCGCGATCGCGGCGCCGGTGGTGCGCTGGCCGCGCGCGCGCCTGGCCGGGCTGTTGCGCGACCTCGGCGTGCTGGCGCTGGCGCCGGCGATCCGCGCCGAAGTCCGGCGCGAGCCGGTGCGGCAGCTGCGCCGCGCGCTGGGCAACAGCTACCTGCTGGCGCTCGACAAGCAGGTCTGGGACGGCAAGGTGGAGGCACCGGTCGCGTCGCGCCTGCGCGCCGGACTGGGTGCCGCGCTTGCCGATTCCCACGACGACGCACCGCTGCACGCGCTGTTCGATCGCCAGGGCCGCGGCGAGCTGCACGCCTGGGCGGCACAGGGCGATCCTGCGCTTGCCGAATGGATGCGGCTGCAGTTCCCGCGCGAAACGCCCGAGCCCGCGCACCTGCCGCCGAAGCAGGTGCAGTTCCTGCACGACCACCATCTCGCCCGCACGGGCGGGGACTGACCGGAACCGCCATGCCCGCCGAACCCGTCCGCAGAAGCGCCTCCGCAGCCACGACGCCTGCCACGGTCGCGGTGTTCGAGCCGCGCCGGTTCGAACGCGCGCTGGCCGGCAACGTGGTGCCGGCGCGGCACTGGCAGCGGATCGACGAACTCGACGCGCTGCTCGAACAGGTCAATGCGCTGTACGAAGAGGCCGGCAGGGAGATCGAGCGTGCGCGCGAAAAGGGCCACGCCGAAGGCTTCGCCGAAGGCCTGGCGCGCGTGCAGCAGCAGATGACCGAGCACCTGGCCGCGCTCAACGAGCGCCGCGCGCGCGTGCTGGCCGATGCCAGCAGCCGCGTCACCGAGCTGGCCTGCGCGATCGTGGCGCGCATCGCGCCGGACTTCGACGCGCGCAGCGTGGTGCCGCCGCTGGTGCTGCAGGCGGTTGAGGCCGCGCAGGCCGAACAGTTCCTGATGATCCGCGTGCATCCGTCGGTGCGCGAGGACGTTGCCGCCGGCCTTGGCGTGGTGCGCCAGGCGCATCCGGCGGTGGGCGTGATCGAGCTGGTCGAGGACGTCAGCCTCGATCCGCTCAGCTGCGTGGTGGTGTCCGAGGCGGGCGAAGTGCGGGCCGGCGTCGCCCAGCAGATCGAAGCGATCCGCACCGCGCTGGCGGGCGTGGGGAGCCACGCCGGATGAACGCCCCGCAGGCCGCCGTGTCCGCGATCGATCCGCTGCTGGGCGCGCTCGCGCGGGTGCAGTCGGTCGAACGCGTCGGCCGCGTCGCCGAGGCGCACGGCACCCTGATCCGCGCCACCGGCCTGAAGGCCTCGATCGGCGAGCTGTGCATCCTGCGCAACCCGCCCGGCGAGGGCGACCAGGCGTTCCGGCTGCCGGCCGAAGTGGTCGGCGTGTCGAAGCAGATGACCCTGCTCACCCCGCTGGGCGCGCTCGAAGGCGTGTCGGCCACCACCGTGGTGCACGCCACCGGCCGCCAGGCCGCGGTGCGCGCCGGCGACGGCCTGCTCGGCCGCATCCTCGACGCCCACGGCGAGCCGATCGACGACAAGGGCCCGGTCGGCGATACGGTCGAGGCGCCGATCTACGCCGCCTCGCCCAACCCGCTGGCCCGTACCCTCATCGATCGTCCGTTCGCGACCGGCGTGCGCGCCATCGACGCGACCATGACCACTGGCGAAGGCCAGCGCGTGGGCATCTTCGCCGTCGCCGGTGGCGGCAAGAGCACCCTGCTGGGCATGCTCGCGCGCGGCGGCGACGCCGACGTCAACGTCATCGTGCTGGTCGGCGAGCGCGGCCGCGAGGTCAACGAATTCATCCACGACAACCTCGGCGAGGCCGGGTTGAAGAAGTCGGTGATCGTGGTCGCCACCTCCGACCGCCCCGCGCTCGAACGCAGCCGCGCGGCCTGGGTGGGCACCGCCATCGCCGAGTACTTCCGCGACAAGGGCCAGCGCGTGCTGCTGCTGCTCGACTCGGTGACGCGCTTCGCGCGCGCGCTCCGCGACGTCGGCCTGGCGGTTGGCGAGCCGCCGGCGCGGCGTGGCTTCCCGCCGTCGGTGTTCAGCGCGCTGCCGCGGCTGTTCGAGCGCGCAGGCAACAACGACAAGGGCTCGATCACCGCCTTCTACACCGTGCTGGCCGAGGACGAGGACGGCGGCGACCCGATCGTCGAGGAAGTGCGCTCGATCCTCGATGGCCACATCGTGCTGTCGCGCAAGCTCGCCGCCGCGCACCACTACCCGGCGATCGACGTGCTCACCAGCCTGAGCCGCGTGATGACGCGCGTGGTCGACGACAAGCACCAGCGCGCCGCCGGCCAGCTGCGCAAGTACCTGGCCAAGTACCAGGATATCGAGCTGCTGCTGCAGCTGGGCGAATACAAGCGCGGCACCGACAAGGACGCCGACATCGCGATCGAGAAGATCGGCGCCATGCGCCAGTTGCTGCAGCAGCCCCCGGCCGAACTGGTGCCGTTCGACAAGTCGGCCGACGCGCTGCGGAGGCTGTTCGGATGAAGCGCTATCCCCTCCACACCCTGCTGCGCCTGCGTGAACACCGCACCGAGGCCGCGCGCCAGGTGGTGCTGGAAAAGCAGCGCGCGGTGCAGGCCTGTCGCGACGCCTGCACCCGGATCGAGCACGAGATCGTGCAGCTGGGCAATGAGCGCGCCCACCAGCGTGCGCGCCTGCTCGACCCGCCGCCGCCCGGCGTCGACTGGGCGACCGTGCTGGGACAGCGCGAGGCGCACGTCGACTGGCTGGGCGGGCAGATCATGGCCGCCCAGCAGCGCCTGGCGCAGGCACAGAAGGCACTGCGGGACGCCGAACAGGCGCTGGCCCGGGCGCGCGAGGACTTCTTCCGCGCCAAGGCGCGGCAGGAAGCGCTGGAGAAACGCCGCGACAGCTGGCGCGGCGAGCAGCGCGTGCTGGAAGAGCGCAAGGAAGAGGATATTGCCGCCGACCTGATGCTCGCCCGCGGGCAAGCGTCGCGGCCATTGCACTGAGGAGGACGACCATGGGTATCGACCGACATTCCGACCGCGGCAGCGACCTGCTCGCCCAGCGCGTGCTGGACGCCCGGCGCGCCGACGCGAAACTGCAGTCCGAGCGCGAAACCCCCAGCTCGGAAGCCGTCGAACGCTTTCGCGCTGCCATGCAGAAGCAGGCCGATCCGCAGGCCCGGCAGCAGGCCGCGCGCCAGGTGCCCGGCCAGCAGGCGCAGCCGCAGGAACTGCAGGCAAAGGCCGGCGACGCGGGCAAACACGCCCGCGAGGCGCGCCAGGAAGCCACGCGTGGCGACCAAGGCGCGCTGGAGCAGTCCGCCGCCGCCAGCGTCCGCGAACGCGTCGACCGCAAGGAAGACTCCGGCCGGCAATCCTCGTCGCGCCAGGACGGCACACTCGACATGGCCTCGATGTTCCAGGCGCAGATGGCGCTGCGCAGCGACGCCCCGCCCATGCCGACCGCGCCCACGCCGGTCAACACCCATGCCTTCGCCGACCTGATCCAGCGCCACGTGCGGCAGATGGCCGCCAGCGACAGCGCCGCGCGCGAAGGCGACGGCCAGGTGCTGCTGCGCATGTCCGACGCCACCCTGCCCGGCACCGACCTTCTGCTCAGCCGCACCGCGACCGGCTGGCGCCTGCAGGCCGACTCCCGTTCACGCAGCAGCTACGACGCCATCCGCCAGGCTGCGCCGGAGCTGGCGCGGCGGTTCTCACAACACAACCTCGGCCATCTCGAAGTCGACCCCCGCTTCAACGGTTGAAGCCCTCCATATAGGGTCGCCCCTAGTTGCAGGGCATGGACAGACCCGTACACTCGAATTCAAGTCGTTCCCACGCGTTGCGTTCCACAGGTAACCCTTCATGGCTCGACCACCTCGCCGACCAGTCAGAAAACAGGCTCCGCCGATGGCGGTAGCGCTGCAGCAGGCTGCGGTCGTGGGCACGCCCGGGCAGGAACAGGTTGAGACAGCGCGGGAAAGCGAAGACACGGCGATTCGCGCCAAGGTCGTTTCCGATTTCGAAGCCATGCTGCGGGAGCAGCCCGGGCTGGACGAAGGCGGCCTGGAGTATTTGATCGGTGTTTTCCGCGAGACCGTGCAGCACGCGCCGATCGAGGCGAAGCTCACGCCCTTCGACCAGGACGGCATGGCGAACACGCTCAATGACCTGGTCGAAAGCGGTGCGATCAACGAGGACGAGCGCAACTCGCTTGCACGGAAGTTCGACGAGATGCTCAGTCCGTTGGACGACAAGGAAGTCCAGGTCGCGCTGGAGTTTGCGCGCCGATGTGAAACGGATGGCGAAGCGTCTGCACTGGAGTGGCTGGAAGCGCAGCGCGAAGCGGCTGCGGAATCCAAGCGTGCCACGCGCGAGGCCGGTGCAGCGCCGCCGAGCCAGGAAAAGGAACGCGTGCTGCGCAGAGGGTATCGGACACGGGGTCCTCCGGCTTGAGCACCGGCCTCCGCGAGGAGGCGACCGGATGTAGCAAGCCCAGATTCAAATCATTCCCGTAAAAAAATGCATTCCAAGGAGATTTCCCATGGCCGATATCCTTTCTTCCTTCAACACCGCGATGTTCTCCCAGGGCGTCAAGCAGGGTTCCAGCTCTGTGTCCGGCAGCACCGGTTCCAAGAGCTGGCTGGCCGCGATGGTCGAGGGCCAGATGAACGCGCTTGACAAGAAGGCCGGCGAAATGAAGTCGCTGTCCGAGAAGGTCAGCTCGTCCAACCCGAGCACCATGGCCAAGTTCCAGGTGGCTTCGCAGGAGTTCTCGCTGCTGATGAACACGGTCACCACCGTGATCAAGACCATCGGCGAGGCCCAGAGCAACGCGGCGCGCAAGCAGTAATCCGGCGCGCTACGCCTTCCGGCATCGATCCCGCCACGGGGTCGATGCGGAGGCCAGACAGAAGGCCCCTGCGGATGCGGGGGCTTTTTTTTGTGGTTACTTTCTCCCACCCGGGGCGAATGGCGTCGCGTCGATTTGATGAGCGGATGGCCTGGTCGCGAATGTCGTCCGGCAGCCCAGCCTATGGCCGTCGCCGCCCTATTGATTTCGACCCAAGGCCATCCGCGCCTGCGCTGAAAACCACAGGGCGATGGCTACGAAGAACGCAGGGGCAAGCCTGCCGCCAGTGGCGTTGCCGAGCAAAACCGCAATCGACGGGCAGAGGCCGGTGCCTGGCACATGTTCGTGCTCTTGCTGGGACGCCCCCTTACCCAGCGTGTGCCCGGTCCGGTGTGCGCGCGTCTTCGACCCGATTGCCTGATGCGGGGTCAGCGCCGGCGTGACATCCAGCGTGCCACGCCCCAAGCAATCACGCCGGCGGCAAGCCCGCACATGGCCAGTGCGGCAGTGGAATTGCGGTCGGCGATGGAATCCGCAAGCCGGCCGTCGCTGCCGGCGAAGACGATGATGGCGCCGGCCAGGCAGCCATAGGCGATCAGCGTGAGGATCCAGAACAGCCACTGCATGGCCCGCCTGGCATCGCGCTCGGCACTGGCTTCCCTGCCTTCGGACGTGTGGCCTGCGGCACCCACGGCCCACAGCAGCCGGGCCAGGCCGCCCTGTGGCATCGAGGACATCCTGCGGTCGCGCTGGCGGCGCTGCGCGCCGTCGAGCGTGTGGCCCGCCGGATTCATCGCATTTTCCGCGCGCTGCGAGGTGGCGGCGTCGTGCGTCGGCAGGATCACGCCGCGGGCGTCCGCGGCCGGGTTGGTCGGCGCCGCGGCCATGGTCAGGCCGGGGGCCGACAGCGCCAGCGGGTTGCCGGCAGGCGTGAATGTCGTTGCCTGTGCGAGCGTGCCCGGCGCGGCGGCTGCCGTCGCCAGCGCAGCCGCGCGCGCAGCGGCCAGGGCGGCTGCATCGGCGCGCGCCGCCAGCTGGGCATTGCCCGGTGGCATTGTTTGCGCGGCAAGCTGCGCGGCGTCGGCGCGCGCGGTGGTCGCGGGGCCGGCGGGCTGCTGCGCCATCGCCGTGGCCACGGTCGCGGCCGGGCCGGTTGTGCCGGCCGGACCGCTGTTGCCGGCTGCCGCCATGGGGCCGCCGGCGGCGAAGGCGGAGATCGGCGCGCCGGGGCGCGCGCTGGCCAATGTTGCATTCGCGTTGAGGACCGACACCGGCATGGCGGCGAATTGCGCGCGCGCGTCAGCCCGGACGCCCGGACCGTAGTAGGCGGACTGCGAGGCCTGGGAATACTGCGGTGGTCCGGACTGCTGCGCGGCGGCCGCCTGGGGGCTGGCATTGCTGTTGTACTGGGCGGCAGGGGAGGCCGCCATCATGCCGGGCGCCCGCTGCAGCGGGTTCATGGCCCCGAACAGGCTGTTGCCGGGCTGGTGGAGGGTGTTCAGCGTGTTGCCGATGATGCCGGGCTGCTGGTTGCCGCCGAGGTTGGGTACACCGTTGCCGATGCCGTTGTTTCCGAACCCGTTGCCATTGTTGCCAACGCCGTTGTTGTTTCCGAACCCGTTGCCGTTGTTGCCGACGCCGTTGTTACTGCCGGATCCGTTGCCGTTGCCGTTGTTGCCGACACCGTTGTTGTTGCCGGCATTGCCTGTATTGCCGGAGTTCCCGGTGCCCGTGCGGCTTGCAGGATCCCTGCCGCCCGTAGTGCGGTCGCCGTCGCGCCTGTCCGGGCGCTCGGTACGGTCCCGGTTGATGAGCGCGTCTACCAGCTGGTCGACGTGCCCCGGGAGATTGCCGCTCAAGCTGACCATCGCATCATCTCCCGGGGAAAATCCCGACGCAGATACCCGATTGGAGGCTATGCCAAAGCACGCAACCGGCATCACCTATGGCAAACCCTAGGTGGCGGACCAGCGTCGCGGAACCGGCACGCGGCGCGCACGGAACGCATAAAAAACGGGGAAGGCGTGACCTTCCCCGTGAATATCCGGCCGGAGCCGGAAAGGACTTTCGGTTGTGGCATGGCTCCGGCACAAAGGCCGGACCCGCACAGGCTAGCGCCTGACTGAACCTAATGCAATACCTGAAATGAATTCATGTAACTCGTTGATATTTCTAGTTCGCAAATTCCAGGGCTTTCCATTTCGCATCGCGCCGCTCTGCCTTCGGCTGGGCCCAGTCGTTGTTGAACAGGGCCGGCTCCCAGCCGCCGTAGGTGGGATTGGGCAGCATCCACCAGCGCTCGCCGAACCAGGCGCCGTACTCCTCGAGCAGGCCGTCGCGGCCCTGCGGGGTGTTGGCGACGACTTCGACGAAGTCGCCCAGCTGGTCGCCGAACTGCATCAGCACACGGTACTTCTGTCCCGCCAGGCGGCGACGGCAGTTCTTCTCGCTGCCGTCCTGCTCGCAGCCGGGCACTACCGTGCCCAGGCCCAGGAACACGTCGTCGCTGGCCACGGGCATGCCGACCGCCTTGAGATTGGCCAGCGTGGCCTCCTTCAGGTGCACGGCGCGGTTGGACAGGTACAGGATGGTCACGCCCTTTTCCGTGGCGGCGCGGGCGAAGTCGACCACGCCCGGCACGGCCTTGGCCTTCTTCTCGGCCACCCACAGGTCCCAGGTCGGGTCGCTGTACTGCGCCTGGTCGCGGATCAGGCGCGCCTGGTATGGCGAGTTGTCGAGCACGGTCTCGTCGACGTCCATGATGACCGCGGGCTTGAGGCCGGCGGTGGCGCTGGCGTTGTCGCGTTCGGACGGCACCAGCGCGTCCCAGTCCGGTCGCGCCAGCGCGGCATCGAGCTGGTCGGCGGCGGCGCGGTAGACGGTTTCGGCCGCGGCCCGGTATTCGGCCGAGGTCTGCACCCACAGCACCGCGTTGAGGTTGTCGTCGGCGACGACGCCGGTGCCGGCCGTCGCGGGCGTCGCGTCGCTGCGCGCGCCGGTGGACGCGCAGGCCGCCAGCGACAGCGCGGCGGCAAGGAGGGAGGCGGCGAGGATCGGGTGGCGCATGGCAGGAGCAGCCGGCAGTGGGGAGGCCCCGAGTCTAGCGAAGTCCTGCGACGGGTGATCGGCAGGCGCGCACCCGTGCGCACGCCGGCTCAGCCGTCCAGCATCGCCCGGATCGCCGCGAAGCCCGCGTCCGCCCGTTCCTTCCTGCGCGCCGCGTCGGCTTCCGGGTCGGCACCGTCGCGCTGCAGCTCCGCGGCGGGCAGTTCGTCGAGGAAACGGCTGGGCGTGAGCCGCAGCTTGCTGCCCCAGCGCTGCGCCTCGCGCGAATGCGACAGCCACAGCTGCTCCTTGGCGCGGGTGATGCCGACGTAGAGCAGGCGCCGCTCCTCGTCGAGCCGGCCCTCGTCCAGGCTGGCCTCGTGCGGCAGGGTGCCGTCCTCCAGGCCGACGATGAAGACGTAGCGGAACTCCAGCCCCTTGGCCGCGTGCAGGCTCATCAGCCGCACCTGGTTGCCGGCATCGCCCTTGTCGGCGTGGCTGAGCAGGGCCAGCGAGGCGGCCAGTTCGCCCGGGCCGGCGCCGCCGCGGGCGCCGTCGAACCAGTCGGCCAGCTCGTCGAGGTTGCCGCGGCGGATCGCGAACAGCTGCTCGCTCTTGCACTGCGCGCGCAGCGCGGCCAGCAGGCCTGAGCGTTCGTTGAGCGTGCGCACCAGTTCCGACGGCGGCAGGCGCGCGGCATCGGCGCGCAGGCCGCGCACCAGGTCGGCAAAACCGCCCAGCGCGTTGGATGCCCGCGGCGGCAGCTGCTTGAGCAGGCCGATCGACTCGGCCGCGCGCGACAGCGGCAGGTGCGCGTGCGCCGCCAGTTCGGCCAGCTTCGCCAGCGACGTCGCGCCCACGCCGCGCGCCGGCGACTGCACCGCACGCAGGAACGCCGCGTCGTCCTCCGGATTGGCCAGCAGCCGCAGCCAAGCCAGTGCGTCCTTGACCTCGCCGCGGTCGAGGAACGCGGTGCCGCCGGACAGGTGGTAGGGCACGCGCAGCAGCTGCAGCGCCTTTTCCAGCGCGCGCGACTGGTGGTTGCCGCGGAACAGGATGCAGAAGTCGCTCCACGGCGCGGCGTGCTTCTGCGCGGTGAACTGGATTTCGGCGGCGACCTTCTCGGCCTCGTGCGCGCCGTCGCGGCATTCCCACACGCGGATGCGCTCGCCGTCGGCCTGCGCGCTCCACAGGGTCTTGGGGTGTTCGTGCGGGTTGTTGGCGATCAGCGCGTTGGCCGCGCGCAGCACGCGGTTGCTGCAGCGGTAGTTCTGCTCGAGCTTGACCACCTGCAGCGCGGGGTAGTCCTGCGCGAGCTGCGACAGGTTTTCCGGGTTAGCGCCGCGCCAGGCGTAGATCGACTGGTCGTCGTCACCCACGCAGGTGAAGTGGCCCCTGTCGCCGGCCAGCGCCCGCAGCAGCCGGTACTGCGCGTCGTTGGTGTCCTGGCACTCGTCGACGAGCAGATAGCCGATGCGCTCGCGCCAGCCCAGGGCGACGTCGGCGTCGTTCTCCATCAGCTGCACGGGCAGGCGGATGAGATCGTCGAAGTCGACCGCGTTGAACGCCGCCAGCCGCGCCTGGTACTTCGCGTACAGCACCGCGGCCTCGCGTTCGCGCGTGGACAGCGCGGCGTCCAGCGCCTGCTCCGGCGACAGCCCGGCGTTCTTGGCGCGCGAGACCAGCGCCTGCATGGCCTGCACGGCGTCGGGCTTGGCGCCGGGCAGCAGGTCCTTGAGCTGGGCGGCGCTGTCGTCGGCGTCGAAGATCGAAAAGCCGCGCCGCAGCCCCGCTTTCGCGTGCTCGACCTGCAGCATCTTCAGGCCCAGCGCGTGGAAGGTGCTGATCGTCAGCCCGTCGGCGCCGTCGCCGTGGATGCGCTTGCCGACGCGCTCGCGCATTTCCTTCGCCGCCTTGTTGGTGAAGGTGATCGCCGCGATGCGCCTGGCAGGATGGCGGCCGGACTGGATCAGGTGCGCGATCTTCTCGACGATCACGCGGGTCTTGCCGCTGCCGGCGCCGGCGAGCACCAGCATCGGGCCCTCGACGTGCGTGACCGCGGCGGATTGTTGGGGGTTGAGGCCGTGCATCGGGACTGCGGGAAAGACGGACGCGCATCTTACCCGCGCCGCCCCGGCGCCGTGGCGCGCTGCGCGGCAGTGCGGCCGCCGCCAATGGACGGCGGCCGCACCGTGTACTGGTGGTTTACCAGCTGAAACCCGCGCCGCCCATCACGCTCGACTCGCCGCCGCCGAAGGCCGCGCCGATCGAGACGCTGGCGCGGTTGCCGATCGCGCGTTGGTAGCCCACCGCCAGCGCCGACTCGCCGTTCTGGCCGCCGACGCCCACGCCGACGCGGTTCGCCCCGGCCAGCCCGGCGGTGTTCATCGCCATGCCGGCGTAGGCGCCGCTCATCGCCGCGAGCTTGTCGATCCGGCGGTCCTGCTCGCGGAAGCGCTGGTCGACGTCCTCGCGGAAGGTGTCGAGCTCGTTGTTGAACTGCGCGAACACGGTGTCGGTGTAGGTGTTGGCCGCGTCCAGCGTCTGCACCGCGACGGTGTCGGTGTAGTCGTTGGCCGAGGCGAGGGTGGCCGCGTCGCCGGCGTCGGCGTGGGCATTGGCCGAAGCGAGCGTGGCCGTGTCGCCAGCGTCGGCGTGGACGTTGGCCGAATCCAGCGTGCCGGCGGCGACGGCGTCGAGCTGGCCGCGGTTGACCGCGTCGCCCGCCGCCACGCCGTCGGCCACGTTCGAGACCACGGTGCCGTCGGCGCCGTCGAGGGTGATGGTGGCGTTGCCGGCGTCGTCGTATTCGACCGCCAGTGCGCTGCCGGTGCCCGGGCCGGTGGGGCCTTCGGGGCCTTCCGGTCCGGTATCGCCCTGCGGACCCTCGGGGCCTTCCGGTCCGGTATCGCCCTGCGGACCCTCGGGGCCTTGCGGTCCGGTGTCGCCCTGCGGGCCTTCGGGGCCTTCCGGTCCGGTATCGCCCTGCGGGCCTTCGGGACCTTGCGGCCCGGTATCGCCCTGCGGTCCCTGCGGCCCCGCCGGCCCCTGCGGCCCTTCCGGGATCGCATCGATGTTTGCCTGCAGCGAATCCAGCCGGGTGTCGACCGCGGCGAAGGCGTCCCCGACATTGTCGTAGCTGCTGCCCTGGATGCTGTAGCTGGGCGCGGTGAACACGCCGCCGCCGAAGCCGGCGCCGCCGCCGAGTGCCGCAACGAAGCTGCCGAGCTGGCCCACGGTGGCCGCGTCGTGGTCGCCGATGCCGTCGGCGAGGTTGATCAGCCGCCGCTGCAGGTCGCTGCCGAAGGCGTCGCCCTCGAAGTCCAGGTCGGTGGCCAGGTGGCCGAAGGAGACAGTGTCGGCTTCCGAGGCGACCGAGTCGCTGCCGATGGCCACCGCGCGGTCGGCGTCGTCCAGCACCCGGGTCTTGACGCCCAGCGCCACACCCTCCTCGGCGTGGACCTGCGCGCCGTTGCCGACGGCAATCGCACGTGCCGCGGTGGCCTGCGTGAAGCGGAAGGGATCGATGTTGGTGGCCGAAACCCCGAGAAAACCGCCCAGTGCCAGGCTGTTCTCGCCGGTGGCCTGGCTGTACACGCCGCTGGCGGTGCTGAACTGGCCCGTGGCGTTGCTGGAGACGCCCAGCGCGATCGCGCCCCAGTCGCTGCTCCGCGAGCTGCCTCCCAGGGCGAGCGACCAGCTACCGCTGGCGTGCGAGTCGACCCCGATCGCAGTCGTGCTGCTGCCCGTGGCATGGGAGTCGTAGCCCAATGCCACGGCGCGCCCGCCCGTGGCCTCCGCGCTCGTGCCGAATGCGGTGCTGACCACCCCGGTTGCGACGGCGTCCTTTCCGCAGGCGGTGGTCCTGTCGTCCTCGGTGCCGGTGTCGGCGCCACCGTTGTCCTGGGTGCCGGTTTCGCTGTCTTCCAGGATGCAGGTGATGCCGGCCATTGCCGGCAGGCTGGCGCCGGTGCCGCAGGCGAGCAGCAGCGACAGGGCGAGGGGGCGGATTCGGGGAATGCGCGACGACTGCATGGTCATGCTCCTTGTCATTGAAGAAGGGTCGGCAAGGCGCACGATGCGGCGTCCCTGCACGCGGGTGTGCAGCGACATCGGGCAGGCGGTCGGGGAAACCGGTGGTCTTCGGGGTGTGGCAGGATGCTTCGGCCGCGTTACGGGCCTGGAGTGGGGTGCCGTCGCGGCGGCGCGTCGACTGGTGCTGGCGCATCGGTGCGCGTCAATCGGTCTGAAGTTCCTCCCCGAACCTGCCGATCGTTCGCTGCCCGTGCACTATGACCCCTGCGCCCGCCCGGGTCCGGATGCAGCGCACGGTTCGCGCATAAAATGCGCGCATGGCGAAGCTGTACTTCTACTACTCGGCGATGAACGCCGGAAAGACCACCACGCTGCTGCAGAGCGCGCACAACTACCGCGAGCGCGGGATGCGGGTGGCGATCCTGACCCCGCGCCTGGACGACCGTGCCGGCGTGGGCCGGGTGGCGTCGCGGATCGGTCTGAGCGCCGACGCGGCGGGCTTCGGCGCGGACGACGACCTGCTGGCGTGGGCGAACGCCGACATCGCCGCCCACGGGCGCCTGGACTGCCTGCTGGTGGACGAGGCGCAGTTCCTGCGCAAGCCGCAGGTGTGGCAGCTGAGCGAGGTGGTCGACCGCCTGCGGATACCGGTGCTGTGCTACGGCCTGCGCACGGACTTCCGCGGCGAGCTGTTCGAGGGCAGCCAGTACCTGCTGGCGTGGGCGGACGAGATCACCGAGATCAAGACCATCTGCCACAGCGGCAAGAAGGCGACGATGACCGTACGCGTGGACGACGACGGCTACGCGGTGCAGGACGGGCCACAGGTGGAGATCGGCGGCAACGAGCGCTACCTCTCGGTCAGCCGCGCCGAGTTCAAGAAGGTCGTGCGCGGCGACCGGATCGAGCCGCAGCAGGAGCGGCTGCCGCTGGCGCCGCCGCGCGACGGGTCGGGCTGACCGCGCCGGCAATCGAACGGCAATCCGGGGGCGTGGAACCTCAGCGCGGCGCCTGCGGGGCCAACCGGCAACCATCGCCAATCGCGTCGATCTCGCGCACTACCGAGCCGCCCTCGGGCTGGGCCTGCTGCAGGGTCGCGTCCAGTGCGTCCAGTTCGGCGAGGACCTGTTCGCGGCGCGGACCGTGGCAGGTGCGCTCGGCCAGGTAGGCGCGTGCCAGCCAGGCGATGCGGCGCTGCTCGATGTCGCCCGGGGCGAGGTTGGCGAGGCGTTCGAGCTGGCCGATGGCGGCGGTGTCGCCGTCGCGCGCGCGGAACCGTGCCAGCGACAGCTCGCCGCGCAGCGTATGCGGGTGCGCGGGACCGTAGCCTTCGCGCACCAGGGTCGCCGCGCGCTGCAGCTGGCGTTCGGCGGTGGCGGTGTCGCCGAGCGCGGCGCTGGTTTCGCCCAGCAGGCGCAGGGTGTCGCCGACCATGCCGGCGTGGTTGCCGCGCATTGCTTCGCGCAGGCGCAGGGATTCGTGCAGCTGCAGCCGTGCCTCGGCGTCGCGGCCGAGCCCGTGCAGGATCATCGCGCGGTTGAACAGGTGCGAGGCGAGCATCTGCGCATGGCCGGGCTGGCGCGAGATGGCGATGGCGCGGTCGAGGTTGCGCAGCGCGGCAGCGGTGTCGCCGCGCTCCCAGTCGACGATGGCCAGGCTGTTGTAGTTGCGCGCCACTTCCTCGTGCCCCACCCCCAGCCGCGCCAGCAGCCAGGCCTGGCTGCCGGCGAACTCGGCGGCGGCCTCGCTGTAGCGGCCGGCGTCGACGTGCAGCGCGGCCAGCTGCCGGCGCGCGTCGACGGCGGCGCGGCTCTGCGCGCCGCGCAGGTCGAGCGCCAGCGACAGCGCCTTGCGGCAGTCGTCCTCGGCGCCGCGGATGTCGCCCTGCCCGCGGCGCAGCGCGCACAGGTCGCGCAGCAGGGTGATCGCCAGCGGGTGGCGGTCGCCGACGCGGGCGCGCAGCTGGGCGAGCGCGTCGCGCATGTCGCGCTGCGCGCCCGCGGTGTCGCCGGCGGCCGCGCGCAGGCGGGCCAGGTCGGCCAGGTTCTCGACCACGCCGGCCTCGTTGCGCAGCGGGTCGCGGCGCAGCGCCAGCGAGCGTTCGAACATCAATCGCGCCGCGTCGCGCTCGCCGGCGTGCTGCTGGCAGCGGCCCAGCTGCGAATAGAACTCCGAAGCCTGCGCCGGCAGCGCATGGTCCTCGCGCCGGGCCAGCTCCTGCCACGGGCGCATGCCGGTGATGCACTCGGCGTAGCGGCCGAGCATGCGCCGGGTGTGGCCCAGGTCGGTGGCCGACTCCAGCCGCAGGCTCGGCGGCACGTCGTCGAGTGCGTCGATGATCGCGGCCTGCCGGCCGAGCAGGCTGGACGCTTCCTCGTAGTCGCCCAGCCCCAGGCGCAGGCGCGCGATCACGCCGAACAGCTCCGCGCGCGCCTCCGGCTGCCGTGCCAGCTCCTGGTTGCCGCGCGCCACGCCGGCCTCCAGCAGCTGGCGTACGTCCAGCGGCACGCCCTCGGGCGTGCTGCCGGCGTTCTCGAACAGACCGACGACGAAATTCTTCAGCGCCTGCGCGCGCGCGCCCTCGCGCACGAACTGGTGCGACTGCCACATCACGATCCCCAGCGCCGCGGCGAACGTCACCGCGACCAGCGCCGCGCTGGCCAGCGCCCAGCGGTGGCGGCCGGCGTACTTGCGCAGCCGGTAGGCCAGGCTCTGCGGGCGCGCGTGCACCGGCTTGCCGTCGAGGTAGCGCTGCAGGTCCAGCGCCATCGCCTCGACCGACGGATAGCGCTGCTCGGCATGCTTGGCCAGCGCCTTGAGCACGATGTTGTCCAGGTCGCCCGCCAGCTGCCGCGCGCGGCGGCGCGGCGCGGCCGGGTCGCCGCCCTCGTCGGCGTTGCGCAGCCGCATCGACGACGGCTTCGGCGGGTCGGCGCCGAGGATCGCCTCTTCCCACTCCGCATCCGTCTGGCGCTTGAGCAGGTAGGGCTTGGCACCGCTGAGCACCTCGTACAGCACCACGCCCAGCGAATACACGTCGGTCATCGTGGTAACCGGCTCGCCGCGGATCTGTTCGGGCGCGGCGTAGTGCAGGGTGAACGCGCGCAGCCCGGTGCGGGTGTTGTCGGGCGCCTGCTCGGCGGTGTCGAGCAGCTTGGCGATGCCGAAGTCGAGCAGGCGCACCTCGTCGAGCGGGGTGACCAGGATGTTGGAGGGCTTGAGGTCGCGATGCACGATCAGGTTCGCGTGCGCATGGCTGACCGCTTCGCAGACCTGCATGAACAGCCGCACGCAAGCGTGCACGTCGAGGTCGCGGGCCTTGCACCATTCGGTGATCGGCTCGCCCTCGACGTAGTCCAGCGCCAGGTAGGGCTGGTTGTCGGCGCTGATGCCGGCGTCGAGCAGGCGCGCGATGTGCGGATGGCCCAAGCGCGCGAGGATCTGCCGCTCGCGGGTGAAGCGCAGGCGCAGGTTGGGGTCGGCCAGCCCGGGGCGCAGCAGCTTGAGGGCCACCCGGCGCTGGTACAGGCCGTCGGCGCGGCTGGCCAGCCACACCTGGCCCATGCCGCCCTCGCCGAGCAGGCGCTCGAGCTTGTACGGACCGATCAGGATCCCCGGCCGCGCGCCGGGCATCGGCGCGACCAGCGGTTCGGCCAGGAAATCATCGCCTTCGGCCTCCAGCGCCAGCAGGCCGGCCAGGTCGTCGGCGAGTTTCGGGTCTTCCTCGCGCAGCGAGGCCAGGCTGCGTTCGCGCGCGTCGGGTTCGAGCTCGAGCAGGGCGTCGAGCAGCGGGGACAGCCGTTGCCAGCGTTCGGCGTCCACGGTCAGTGCCCGGTGCCGGTGTGCGCCCTGCCGCTTGCGCCGCCCCCGTGCATGGCAGGCTCAGTCGCCCTGCAGCGACGCCAGCAGGAACAGCTTGGCCTTCTGCCAGTCGCGGCGGATGCTGCGTTCGGAGCGCTTGAGCAGCTCGGCGATCTCCAGCTCCGACAGGCCGGCGAAGTAGCGCAGCTCGACCACGCGCGCCAGGCGCTCGTCGACCGCCGCCAGCTGGTTGAGCGCGGTGTCCAGGCCGAGCATGTCCTCGTCCAGGCGCAGGCCGCCTTCGATTTCCTCCGGCAGCTCGGTGACCCGGTGCAGGTCGCCTCCGCGTTTCTGCGCCATGCGCTGGCGGGCGTAGTCGACCACCACCGAGCGCATCGCCGATGCGGCGTAGGCGAAAAAGTGCGCGCGGTCGTCGAACTGCGCCTCGCGGCGGCCGATCAGCTTCAGGTAGGCCTCGTGCACCAGCGCGGTGGCGTCCAGGGTCTGGCCGTGCTGGCCGGCGAGCTGGCGCCGCGCCATCGTGTGCAGTTCCTGGTAGAGCGTGGCCAGCACGTTGTCGAGCGCGCCGCGGTCGCCGCCGCGCGCGGCATCGAGCAGGGCCGTGATGTCGGCGGTCTCGGACATGGCGTTCCCTCCCCTGGAAGGGACCGATCATAGCGCGCGATCGCGGCGCCGGCCGGCCGGGGGCTTTCGCCTAGCGCTGGCAGTGCCCGCACCAGACCGTCGCGCGCTGGCCGATGCTGGCCTGCTTCAGCGGCCGGCCGCAGTTCGGACAGGGCGCCCCGCCGCGGCCGTAGGCGTTCAGTTCCTGCTCGAAATAGCCCGGCGCGCCGTCCGGGGCGAGGAAGTCGCGCAGCGTAGTGCCGCCGCGGGTGATGGCGTGCTCGAGGATGCGCCGCACGGCCCCGGCGAGCAGGCGGTAGCGCTCGCGCGAGACCCGGCCGGCGGCGCGCAGTGGCGAGATGCCGGCCGCGAACAGCGCCTCGGCGGCGTAGATGTTGCCCACGCCCACCACGATCGCCTGGTCCATCAGGAAGGTCTTCACCGGCGCGCGGCGCCCGCGGCTGCGGGCGAACAGGTAGTCGCCGTCGAACTCGTCCGCCAGCGGCTCCGGCCCCAGCCCGCGCAGCAGCGGATGCACTTCGCCCGGCGGCTGCCACAGCAGGCAGCCGAAGCGGCGCGGGTCGTTGAAGCGCAGCACGCGACCGAGCGTCCGCCCGGTGCCGGCAAGCGCGATGTCGAAGTGGTCGTGCGTGCGCAGCGGGGCATCGGCCGGCAGCACGCGCAGGCTGCCGGACATGCCCAGGTGCAGCAGGGCGCTGCCGGCGGTGGTGTCGAGCAGCAGGTACTTGGCGCGCCGGCGCACCGCGTCGATGCGCTGCCCCGGCAGCAGCGTGGCGACCTCGGGCGGGATCGGCCAGCGCAGGTCCGGCCGCCGCAGCGCCACCGCGGCCACGCGGCGGCCCTCGACGTGCGGCGCCAGGCCGCGCCGGGTGGTCTCGACTTCGGGCAGTTCGGGCATGGCGCAAGTGTCGCAGACGGCCATTGGCCGCGGCAGGGCCGCGCGACGAAAAACCCGGCCGTGGGGCCGGGTCTGGATCGATGCGCGCACTGGCTGCCCGGATCAGCTGTCCGGGTCGATGCTCAGGCTGTCGACGGTGCGGCGCAGTTCGCGCCCGCTCTGCACGCCCAGCTCGCGGGAGGCCGCGGCCAGCCATTCGTCGGCCGCGTCCTTGCCGTCCTCGCGGATGCGGCGGGCGTATTCCGGTGCGAGTTCGGCGACCGCGGCGCCGAGGTCACGCTGCACGCGGTCGTAGTGCTCGACCAGGATGTCCTGGTCGTGCTGGGTAAGGACCCGGCCTTCGCGCAGGGCGACGATCGAGTCCAGCCACCGCTGACGCTTCTCCCAGTCGGAAGACTCGTCGGTCATCGATCAGGCGTCGTAGCCGGCCGCCAGGCCGTCCACGAAGTTGCTGGCCAGGCTGGCCACGAAGTCGCCGCCCTCGATGCCCGACAGGTCCAGCCCCTGCAGCGCCTTGGACGCTTCCGGCAGGAGGATGTTGTCGACCGCCTGCGAGAAGAAGTTCACCGCCGTGTCCACCAGCGGACCGGCGATGGCCTGCACGATCGGGCCCGAGCCCGGGATCACCGTGTTGGCGTAGGTCGAGATCGCCGTGGTGAGGAAGCCCGGCGCCATGTCGACCAGGCGTTCGGCGAGGTTGCCGAGGAAGTTGCCGCCGGCGTTGGCCAGGTTGTCTACGATTCCTCCGAACATGTCGTCTTCCTTTTCGATATTGGCGTGGATGGCCGCCGGTACGCTGTGCGAGGGGTGCACCGATCGACTGCAGTCCGAGTGTTGCAGCGCCCGCGCGGGCGCGACAGCTGGGGATAACCCCAGTGCGGGCGTGTCCATCCGCTCGGCGCGGAACCTGAATGGCCGCAGGCGCGTACGCCCCGGTCAATCGATGAACGAGGCCGGCCATACGTCCGCGAAGGGATGGCTTTCGATCCGGCCTGCCCCCATCATGCGGGAGGTACACTCACCAGAAAACGGTTCCGATGCCTGCCTCGATCCTCGATTTCCTCGCCGGTGGCCTGCTCCAGTTCGGCTGGGGCGCCATGCTGCTGTACCTGCTCGTCGCCACCCAGCTGACCATCTTCGCGGTCACGCTTTACCTGCATCGCAGCCAGGCGCATCGTGGGGTCGACTTCCATCCGGCCATCGCGCACTTCTTCCGCTTCTGGACGTGGCTGACCACGTCGATGATCACGAAGGAATGGGTGGCGATCCACCGCAAGCACCACGCCAAGTGCGAGACCGAGGAAGATCCGCACAGCCCGATGCACAAGGGCATCAGGACGGTGTTCTGGCGCGGCGTCGAGCTGTACCGCGAGGCGCGCGGCATGCGCGCGGACATCGAGCAGTACGGCAGGGGCGCGCCGGACGACTGGATCGAGCGCCACCTGTACACCCCGTACGCAACGATGGGACCGACCGCGCTGCTGTTCATCAGCTTCGCCCTGTTCGGCTTCATGGGCGTGGCGGTGTGGGCGATCCAGATGGCGTGGATCCCGTTCTGGGCCGCCGGCGTGGTCAACGGCCTCGGCCACTGGTGGGGCTACCGCAACTTCGAGACCACCGACACCGCCACCAACCTCACCCCGTGGGGCGTGTGGATCGGCGGCGAGGAGCTGCACAACAACCACCACGCGTTCCCCAGCTCGGCCAAGTTCGCGCTGCGCAAGTGGGAGTTCGACATCGGCTGGGGCGCAATCAAGGGCCTGCAGAAGCTGCGCCTGGCCAAGGTGCTGCGCGTGGCGCCGTCGCTGGACGTGCGCCCCAACATCCACGTGCCCGATTCCGACACCATGCGCGCGCTGCTCGCGCACCGTTTCCAGGCGATGACCGACTACCAGCGCGACGTGCTCAAGCCGGCGCTGCGCGAGGAGGCACGCATCGCCGGCGCCAGGCTGCGCGCGCTGCTGCCGCGGCAGCTGCGCAAGGGCATCGTCGACGATGGCCGCTGGCTCAAGCCCGATGCGCGCCAGCAGCTGCAGCAGTGGGTGGACGCGCGCCCGCGCATCCGCACTCTGGTCGAATACCGCGCCCGCCTGGCGGCCGTGCTCGAAACCCGCACCGCCAACGCCGGCGAATCCCTGCGCAACCTGCAGGACTGGTGCCGCGAAGCCGAAGCCACCGGCATCCGCGCGCTGCAGGACTATTCGGCGCGGCTGAAGGGCTATTCGCTGCAGCCGGCGCGGGCGTAGCTCCGCGTCACCGCGTGATCCTCGATGGCGGGCCAATGGCCCGCCATCCGCTTATGTGGGAGCGGCTACAGCCGCGAGCCTTCGCACCCTCCACTGCGAAGGCCGGGGTGAGGAGTGTCTTCCGGGTCAGCCCGAACCGTGGGCACCCCCTCCCAGCCTCCCCCTGCCGTCGCAGGGGGAGGGGCAAAAGCAAAAGCTCGCGGCTGGAGCCGCTCCTGCACCGGAGTGGTGGCTAGAATGCTGGCGATGAAGTTCCTGCCGCTCCTGATCCTGTCTTCGCTCGTGCCACTCGCCGCGCACGCGCAGGTCAACGCCACCAGCGACTACCTCTCGCGCATGGACAGCGACGGCGACGGCCGCATCTCGCTGGTCGAATACCAGGACTGGATGAGCTACGCGTTCGACGCCATGGACCGCAACGGCGATGGCACGCTGACGCCCGACGAACTGCCCGGCGGCAAGGGCAAGCCGGTGACGCGCGCCGAATACCGCGCCCGCATCGCCGCCACGTTCAACAAGCAGGACGTGAATCGCGACGGCAGCCTCAGCGCGCGCGAGCTGTCGGCACCGCCGCAGTAGGAAAGTCCGGCCCGCCGCGTTCGCTTGATGACGACGTGGCCGGACTGGTCGCCGGTGCGGAACCCGCGCCGGCGTGTCCGGCGACGCGGCCATCCCGCGCGCCGGGCGTGCCGTCCTACCAGATCTTCACGCGGTCCCCTTCGTCGAGGTAGAGCTTCTGGCCCGGTTCGACGTCGAAGGCCTTGTACCAGGGATCGATATTGCGCACGGTCAGCGCGCGGTACGCCCCGGGTGCGTGGACGTCGCCGACCACCCGCGCGCGCAGCGTGGGTTCGCGCATCTTGGTGCGCCAGGCCTGGCCGAAGGCGAGGAAGAAGCGCTGGTCGCCGGTCAGTCCGTCGATCACCGGCGCTTCCCTGCCGTCCAGCGATGCGCGCCAGGCACGATAGGCGGCCTGCAGGCCGGCGACGTCGGCGATGTTCTCGCCCAGCGTCTGCGCGCCGTTGATGTGCAGGCCCGGCAGCGGCTCGTAGGCGTCGTACTGCTTTACCAGCCGGTCGGCGGCGGCCTTGAAGTGCGCGCTGTCCTCGGGCGTCCACCAGTTGTGCAGCTGGCCATCGGTGCCGAACTCGGCGCCGGTGTTGTCGAAGCCGTGGCTGATCTCGTGCCCGATCACCGCGCCGATCGCGCCGTAGTTGGCGGCCGGGTCGGCCCCGGGATCGAAGAACGGCGCTTCGAGGATCGCGGCCGGGAAGTTCATCGCGTTCTGCAGCGGCAGCTGGATCGCGTTCACCGTCTGCGGCGTCATCCACCATTCGCCCGGATCGATGTCCTTGCCCAGCTTCGACAGCTGGTAGCGGTACTCGCGCTCCTCGGCGCGCAGCGCGTTGCCGAGCGGATCGTCGCGGCGGATCTCCAGCGTCGAATAGTCGCGCCAGGTGTCCGGGTAGCCCACGCTCACGCGCATGGTCTCGGCCTTGGCCTTGGCGATCTTCTTCGTCTCCGGGGTCATCCAGTCCAGCTGGTCCACGCCGTCGCGGAACGCGGCGAGGATGTTGTGCACCATCTGTTCGACCTGCGCCTTCGACGACGGCGGGAAGTACTGCTCGGCATAGCGCTTGCCCACCGCGTCGCCCAGCGCGTTGCTGGTGGCGGCCACCGCGCGCTTCCAGCGATCCTGCTGCTGCGGCGTGCCCTGCAGGGTCCTGCCGTGGAAGTCGAAGTGCAGGTCGGCGTAGGCCTTGGGCAGCAGCGCCGCGCTGTGGTCAAGTGCGTGGAAGCGCAGGTAGTCCTTCCAGGCCTGCAGCGACTCGCTGGCGACCAGCGCCGACAGCCCGCGGATCGCGTCGGGCTGCCAGGCGACGATGGTCTTCTCGCCGGCCAGCCCGGACGCGTCGAGGAACGCCGGCCAGTCGATGCCCGGCGCCTTGTCCGCCAGCGCCGCGGTCTCCCACGGATTGTTGCCCTTGTGCACGTCCTGGCTGTCGAGGACGCTGGCGTGGACCTTGGCGATCTTCATCTCCAGGTCGAAGATCGCTTTCGCCTTGTCTTCGGCATCGGGCGTGCCGGCCTGCTCCAGCAGCGCGGCGATGTAGGCGCGGTACCTGTCGCGGTTTTGCGCCATCGCCTTGTCGGCCGACAGGTAGTACTCGCGGTCGGGCATGCCCAGGCCGCCCTGCATCAGCGTGGCGACGTTGCGCGGCGGGCCTTCCAGTTCGCGCGCGACAAATACGCCGAACAGGTTGCCGGTGTGGAAGTTCGTGTAGTTGAGCGGGTCGGTGTCGGCGCGCACGCTGGCGCCGATGTAGGTCGACAGCGCCGGCAGCGAGTCGATGGCGTCGATGGTGTCGAGCACCGGCTGCAGCGGCGCCAGGCCGTGCTGCTCGATGCCGGCCTCGTCCATGTACGCGGCGTAGTAGTCGGCGATCCTGCGTTCGTCGCTGCCCGCGGCCGGGTCGGTTTTCTCCAGTCCCTGGATCAGGTCGGCAGTGCGCTTTTCGGCCAGTTCGAACACCTGCACGAACACGCCGGTGCTGGAGCGGTCGTCCGGGATCTTCGCGGTCTTCTCCCAGTTGCCGTTGGCGTAGGCGTTGAAGTCGTCGCCGGGCGCCACCGACTTGTCGATGCCGGCGAGGTCGATGCCCGAGGCGGCGGGTGCCGCGTCGAGGGCGGCCGGCGCGGCCTGCATGGCGTCCTGCGCGGGCGAGGGCGTGCGCTGGCAACCTGCCAGCACGCCGGCGAGGGCGACGGCCAGCGCCGCGAGGGCGAGGGGGCGGTTCGAGGGCATGTGCGCTCCTGGGAAAAGAGAAACATGCATGCTGCGCCCGTGTCCGTTCGCCGCATGTGCAGGAAGTCACCGCCTGCGTGCCGCGCGCCCCGTTGCGGAAGAAAAGACGCCGGTCCTCACGGACCGGCGTCGTCGACGCGGGGGGATTCGCGTTGGACTACTGGGTGATGTCGCGGTCCTTGGTCTCCGGCAGGAACAGGCAGCCGACCACGAAGGTCATCAGCGCGATGATGATCGGGTACCAGAGGCCGTAGTAGATGTCGCCCTTCCAGATCACCAGCGCCAGTGACAACGAGGGCAGGAAGCCGCCGAACCAGCCGTTGCCGATGTGGTACGGCAGCGACATCGAGGTGTAGCGGATGCGGGTCGGGAACAGCTCCACCAGCCAGGCCGCGATCGGCCCGTACACCATAGTCACGTACAGCACCAGGATGAACAGGATCAGCAGCACCATCGGCTTGTTCATGCGTGCCGGGTCGGCCTGCTCCGGATAGCCATGTGTGTTCAGGGCGGTACGCAGTTCGGCCCCGAACGCGGCGGTCCTTTCCTTGAGCTCGTCCGTGGCCAGGCTGCCGCCGTCGAACGACGCGATGCGCTGCCCGCCCACGTCCACTTCCGCGACCGCGCTGGCCGGCACGTCGACCACCGTGTACGGCACGCTCGCCTTGATCAGCGCGCTGCGGGCGATGTCGCAGGAGCTGGTGAACTTGGCGGTGCCCACCGGATCGAACTGGAAGCTGCAGGTCTTCTGGTCGGCGTGCACGGTCACCGGGCTGGCGGCGCTGGCGTCGTGGATGGCCGGCGTGGCGTAGTGGGTCAGGCCCTTGAACAGCGGGAAGTAGGTCAGCGCCGCGAGCAGGCAGCCGGCCATGATGATCTTCTTGCGGCCGATCTTGTCCGACAGCCAGCCGAAGAACACGAAGAACGGCGTGGCCAGCGCGAGCGCGGCGGCGATCATCAGCCAGGTGGTGGTGCTGTCCACGCGCAGGATCTGCTGCAGGAAGTACATCGCGTAGAACTGGCCGCCGTACCAGACCACGGCCTGGCCGGCGGTGGCGCCGAGCAGCGCCAGCAGCGCGATCTTGCCGTTCTTCGAGAAGAAGCTCTCGGTGATCGGTGCCTTGGACTGCTTGCCCTCGGCCTTCATCTGCTGGAACAGCGGCGACTCGGCCAGCTGCATGCGGATCCACACCGACACGCCCAGCAGCAGGATCGACAGCAGGAACGGAATGCGCCAGCCCCACTCGGCGAACGCATCCTTGCCCATCAGCGTCTGGCAGCCGAGGATCACCAGCAGCGACAGGAACAGGCCCACCGTCGCGGTGGTCTGGATGAAGCTGGTGTACAGGCCGCGCTTGCCGTTGGGCGCGTGCTCGGCGACATAGGTCGCCGCGCCGCCGTACTCGCCGCCCAGCGCCAGGCCCTGCAGCAGGCGCAGGGCGATCAGGATCGCCGGCGCGGCGATGCCGATGGTGGCGTAGCTGGGCAACAGGCCGACCACGAACGTCGACAGGCCCATGATCACGATCGTGATCAGGAACGTGTACTTGCGCCCGACCATGTCGCCGATGCGGCCGAACAGCAGCGCGCCGAACGGGCGCACCGCGAAGCCGGCGGCGAACGCCAGCAGGGTGAAGATCATCGCGCTGGCCTCGTTGAGGCCGCTGAAGAACTGCCTGGCGATGATCGCGGCGAGCGATCCGTACAGGTAGAAGTCGTACCACTCGAACACGGTGCCGAGGCTGGAGGCGAAGATGACCTTCTTGTGCCCCTGGGTCAGCGTGCCGGCCTTGGATGCCGGTGTCACGGGAATGCTGGACATGGTGTCTCCCCTTAGAAGCTGTACTTGACGGTGGTCTGGATGCGCTTGAGGTCGCCCTCGCGATCGTCCTCGAGCGAGCGCTGGCCCCACATCAGTTCGGCGCCGACGTCGAGCTTCGGGATCGGCGAATAGATCAGGTTGGCGTGGAAGGACTGCGCGCGTTCGGTCACGCCGAAGCCGGTCAGCGCCTTGTCGTTGTCGAACTGCGCCGCCGAATACATCAGGTTGCTGCGCAGCTTGCCGTTGAAGGCGTGGCGCCAGGCCACGAAGCCGCCATAGCCGTCGAGCGCGTGCAGCTCGCCGTTGGCGTCGAGCACCGTGTCGGTGCCCAGCCCGAACGCCATGTAGCGACCGATGCCGCTGCCGGCGTTGGCCATGTAGCGGATGTCGTCGCTGGCGCCGAGGTTGAACTTGCCCGACACACTGACCGCACCGCCGGTCTCGGTTTCATCGCCGTACTTGAACTGGCGCAGCAGCGCGGCCACCGTGAAGTGGCCCCAGTCGCCCCTGGTGATCCAGCGGCCGGTGAAGTCCGGCAGCACGCCGTCGCCGCTGTTGAAGCGCGAGGCGCCGAGGTACGAGGTGACCGTGGTCTGCGGGTTCTCGATCGAGAACGACCACGGCCCGCTGGTGTAGCGCAGCTGCGCCTGGCGCACGAAGGTGGTGCCGTCGGTGACGCCGACGAAGTCCACCGCCTCGGGCAGCGCCGCGGTGTCCTGGAAATTCGACCAGGTCTGGCCGGCCAGCCAGTTGTTCCAGCTCACGTAGGCCTGGCGCAACGTGATCGCGTAGGTGTTGGTCGAGGTTTCGTTGCCGGCGAAGTTGTTGTTGCCGCCGCCGTACATGTCGGCCTCGATGTAGGCCTTGAGCGTGTCGCCGTTGTCGGTGACGGTGTCCGAGCTGAACCAGAAGCGCGAGAACTGCGCGTGCACGTCGGTGTACGGGTCGCCGCCGTCCGCGCCCGCGTCGCCCACCGGGATCGCGCTGGGCAGGTAGAACAGGCGGCCCGCCGAACCGTCGGCGATGCGACCGTCGCTGGTGTCGGTGGCCATCGCGTCGAACTTGATGAAGCCGCCGTAGGTGAACGTGGTGCCGGGGTTGCCGCCGGCATTGATCGCCGTGGCCTGGATCGGCTGCTTGCCGGCCGGCACCGCGGCGGGCGCCTGCGCCTGCGCGGTCTTCACTTCGGTGACCTGTGCCTGGGTGTCGGCGACCGTGGCCTGCGTCTGCTGCTGCTGCGCCACCAGCTGCTGGACCATCTGCTCGAGCTGCGCGACGCGGGCTTCGAGTTCCTTCTCCTTTGCCGTCTGCGCCAGCGCTGCGCCGGGCAGCAGCAGTGCGACGGTGACCGACAGCGCCAGCAGGCGGCGGTGTCCGGTCACGGCGGACAGGCGTCCGCCGGTATTGCCGATGACAGTCATGGCGTTCCCTCCCGAGGGCTGCGATCTGGATGCGCCGGCAGGGTGCGCGAGCGCCACTGGCGCGTCGATTCGCCATTGGTCGCCTAGACGAAGGTCTAACGCCGGCCATCCGGCGATGGGGCACACTTGGGTGGTTCCCGTGTCATTCCGGTGGAAGCCATGTCCGATATCCCTTCGATCTATCCCGTTCCCGATGACTTCGCGGCCAGGGCCGCCATCCGCCACGACGATTACGAGCGCCTGTACGCCGAGTCCGTCCGCGACCCCGATGCCTTCTGGGGCAAGGTCGCCGAGCGCCTGGACTGGGACCGCAAGCCGACCAGGATCCGCGACGTCAGCTACGACCTGCAGGACTTCCACATCCGCTGGTACGCCGATGGCGAACTCAACGCCAGCGTCAACTGCCTCGACCGACACCTGGCCACGCGCGGCGACAAGACCGCGCTGGTGTTCGAGCCCGACGACCCGGACGCGCCGGCGCAGAACGTCACCTATCGCGAACTGCACGCGCGCGTGTGCCGGCTCGGCAATGCGCTGCGCAGCCTTGGCGTGGGCAAGGGCGACCGCGTCACCATCTACCTGCCGATGATCGTCGACGCCGCGGTGGCGATGCTGGCCTGCGCGCGCATCGGCGCGATCCACTCGGTGGTATTCGGTGGCTTC
>Ga0160437_1000109_pt1 | contig 48715 bp, 51 predicted proteins | sample HID1975I_E0MG_FD_108227 | JGI IMG/M metagenome (GOLD analysis project Ga0160437, IMG submission 108227) | Enriched soil microbial communities from UW Madison campus, WI, USA - HID1975I_E0 MG | ecosystem: Environmental > Terrestrial > Soil > Unclassified | place: USA: Madison, Wisconsin... | reverse complement strand
GGCTTCTTCGGCCTGCTCAAGCGCGAGCGGGTCCACCGCATGACGTATCCGACACCCGATGCCGCCAGGGCTGATGTGTTCGAATACATCGAGCGGTTCCACAACCCGAGGATGCGGCGCAGGTTCGCCAGGCAAGACCGGAAGCTGTCAGCTCCTTTACAACCGTCCGTGATTTCGGGGTAGAACCCTGGCCATTGGCGTCATGGGCCGGGCTGATCATTGGCCGCTGCCGCAACGCGCCGTTGGAGCACGTCTATTCGTTCGACCCGGTGCGACTCATTGGAACGCCCTTGCGCGGGAAGAGGCCACACTGACAGTCTGGTTCCGAACCTGGGACTGCAGGTGGTTGGACGCTAGCGCGCCTCGTCATCTTTGCGCCGCAACAGGTTGCCGGTCCCTGTGAGCACATCAAAGCGCGCGGCGAGACGGTCTTTTTCATTCCAGATTTTTTTTATGCGCGCGTTCAGCTCGCGGTACGCGCGTGCCTGCGCCTCGTGGCGCAGGATGAGATCAACCTCGTCTGGGTGTGCCTTGGACCTGAGGCGGGCCAGGTGCACAGCCCCTTTTGAGCAAGGAATACGCTTGTAGCGCGGGATGTTGGAGCCACGCAAGTACCAGATGCGGGACCAAGAGAGGTCGATGTTCGCGCGATGGACTCGGTAGAGGAGCACTGCCTGACTGTAGTGTTGCCCCTTGCCATGGCGTCTCGCGATCTCATGCCGGCAGTCCCGGCGTTCCAGGCGACAGTCTTTGATGAAATCAAAAATGGTGGCGTCTATCGCCTGATACAGCACAGCGATGGCTGCGTCCATTTGCTTGAGAGCATGCCTTACTCTCAGGTCCTCATCGATTAGCATGATCATCATCCTTGTAAATCTATCTATCCCGGTTTTGATCCAGAATCGTCATAACCCGATCCAGATCGCGGTTTGATGCGGGCGGACCCAATGAGTGTCGTCGCCCGCAGGGTTAGATTGCCCGTTTCAAACCGAACCAAACCCCGGATTCCGGGTCTGATTTCGCCACCGATCCGGGATTTCGTTCGCTTGGTTGAGTGATTCACAGCCGCTCAGCGTTCTTTCGTGCAGGCCGTGCACCCCGATGGCCGACATTTCAATCGAGCAAACGACACGTAGGACGTGTCGTTTCTTCAAATGGCGAACCCGATGGCCGACATTTTTCGTGCAAGCCCGACCGACTGACGGAATTTGCTCGCTTTCCCCAAGATCGATCGTGCAATAGGTGTGATTGCGGCCCCAATGGCCGACTTTCTGGACTCGCGCAAGCCGTTGAACAGGCGCAGGAAATGCCCGGCCGCATCACCCGATGGCCGACTTTTGCGCTACTTGAGCGATCTGGCGGAAAGCGACCGCAGAGTAGGCGCGTCTGCAGTCAGAAGGGGCCACAGACAGCAAAAGGCCCGCCGTGATCGGCGGGCCTTGCTGCCAGCAATCGGGGATAGACCCTGCCCTAGGCCAACAGGGACTCGAACTCGTTGCGGAGCCCTGCATCCGCCAGGCAGCGCGTTGCGTTGGCAACGTTGACCTTCATGGTCACCTCGGATACCTCGATCAGGGCACGGTCAATCGACCGCCGCTGGTTCTCGGCAAACCAGTCAAGCACCGGACGCAGATGCCAAATGGACTGCGAGCCCTCGTGTACCGCAACCGGGAAGGTCGCCAGGTTGCTGATCATCACCTTGCGAATGTTCTGGCGCGTGCAGCCCACCAGCTCGGCCACATCGGTCAGCCCCACGAAGTCCGGTCCGGCTTCGATCAGTTCCGCACCCGGGATCGCGCGTTCGACCGCCTGCATGGCTGAAATGATCGCGTCCGCGGCCGTGTCGGCCTCGCGGGTGAAGTCCAGGGCAATGCGGCCACGCTGACCGACACCAATGGCCGCATCGTCGCATCCGGCCTCGGCCAAAGCCTCGATGAACTGGCCCGGATCCGCAGCGGGATCGGGCAGTCGGAACTTCAGGATGAATTCGTACTCACGCATCGTCGGGATCTCTTTGGGCTCGCTCTCGTCTGGCCCTCTCGCGCGTGCAGTTGTTCACTACGCGCCGCAGCTGCTTCCCGTGGTTGCCCGGGCTGCGGGGGGTGCTCCAGATGCTGGTGCTGCAAAATTCACCGCAGCGGCAGGTTTCATCGTTGTAGGGGCACAGCATCCGTCCCCATGCGTGGCCGCCGCCTTCCCTGATCGTCCAGCCGTGCTCCTCGGCATGCCGAATTGCGGCCTCTACCTCGGGTTTGGGGTGCTTGCTTCGAGCCATGGAGGGTTATGGACACACTTGAAGAGTCTAGCCAGGAGCGGTGAGTTGTCAAGTGACAACCAATCTATGGGATGAACCGAGACCGCCCCTGGTCGCAGATCGTCGCGAGACGGCGCCCGCGTGCTGTCATTCCCCCCTCCAACCCTACATGCCCAATCCAGGGAGCCGCCAGTCTTGCGAGAAACGTCCCCGGTAGTCGATCTCACGCTGTTTCCTGGATGCGCCGCACGGCCGCTTCGAACGCTGCACCGTCCCTCTGGCCAAACGCATCCGGCACCAAGCGCGCATAGGTGCTCAACAGCATCCGGCAATCGGCATGGCCGAGCACAGCGGCCACATAGGGCGCGGCCTCGCCTGCCGCCAGCATCAGCGACGCCGCCGTATGACGCAGGTGCTCCGGTGACCGGTCCGCAAGCTCCGCGCGCGCCAGCATTCGGGGCCAGTCGCGTCGCGCAAAGTTGCACGTGTCGATCGGCCGGCCCCGTCGCGTCCGGAACACGAAGCCGCCCGCCTCACCGGTCCGCCGCCATTGCCGCGCCATCGCGTCCGCAACCGACGGCGTCAGCAGCAGTTGCCGTTCTGAGTACTCGTTCTTGGGCAGCACCTGGCAGCCGCGCACACGGGCAGCCGAGATCGTCAGCGTTCCTGCCTCAAGATCAACCTGGTCCCAGATCAGGCCGTTGGCTTCTCCGCTACGCAGGCCGGTCAGGCCCCGCACCAGTACATAGTCACGCAAGTGATCGGGAGCGGCATCCACCAGCCGCTGAAGCTCCGGAAGGCTGAACGGCCGGACCGCCGAACGCCGCTGCGGCAGGCGTCTCAGGTCCCGACAGGGATTCGGAATTCCGATCTGTCGCTCGCGCTCGGCCAGCAACTGACCGAGTACATCGAGGATCCGGTTGATCCGTCGCGGGCTGCGAGCCATACCCGATGGGCCGCAGGACCTCGCCAGCGCAGTGCGGAGTTGCAGGACATCGGAGCGGCTGAACTCGTCGACCTGCCGGCCTTCGAAAGCGGGCAGCAGATGCGCCCGCAGGATGACCATGACCGTGTCCTGGGTCGTCGGCCGCCAGGCGACCGCCATGGCCTCGAACCAGTCCAGCGCGAACGCGGTCAGTGCGACCTTGCCGGGGCTGCACTCGACTGGTGACCTGGCCGCGTTGAACTGAAGCACCATGCTCACGACAGGTGCTCCCCCGCGATGCCGGCGCTGATGGCGCCCCCTGCCAAGGGTGCCTGCTCCCTGGCGATCGCGGAGTCGGTGCATGCGGTCCTACGGGCCAGTCCGTCAATCAATGCAGCCAGCCACCGCACCGCCGCCAGGTGGCTGCGGGCATGGCGAGCCTCATCGATGGCTGCCCGGCGAGCGGGATCGACACCCGGCAGATCGACATCCGGCAAGGGAGTCCGCCAGTAAGCCTCATCTGCTTCCGTCCACTCATGGGCGAGTTCATGGGCGATCCGGAGGGACTGCTCGTACCTGGCCTCCCGAACGCGGGCCTGGAACGCCAGCTCCAGCAGCGCGGCCATGAATGCTTCGTCCTCGGGATGGCCTGCCAGGTCGGCGAACTGGGACGGGCACAGGCGCGGCAGTCCGAGGACCCGCAGCGCGGCGTTGGTAGTGAAGGGGTTCATCGCATCTGCTCCGTGGCACCGGGGAAGTCCGGTATCCCGAGCCTGCCCAAGGCCAGGAACCGGCTAAGCCAGCGGGTGTTTTGCCGGTTTCCCCGGGGGAATTTGGCTTTTGCCGTTTTCCTCGTGATTTAGGGCGGCGGCCAAAGCTGGCATTCCGGATGGGCCAGACCTGCTGGCGCCACCTGGATCGCTGATGACCAATCCAACTGCCGAAGCCGGCACAACCAACCGGCGTGCCACACCCCCTCCCCTGTCCATGCGGGATGCGAGGTTCATTCGTCGCGCTGCCACCGCGGGACTGGCGATCATCCTCTTGGTTCCCTTCTTCAGGGGACCGCTCCTGGTGGCGTTGCTGATCCATGCCCAGCGCCGGCTGCGCTGGTCCATCCAGACCGGACATCTTCGCGACGCATCGAAGCGGTTCAGAACGCAGCACGGAAAGGCTGCCCGTTTCAGCCCCGGCTACCTGATCGAGCGTATCCGCATGCGCGCCGGGACCATGGCTGTATGGCTGCTTATCGTGCAGACGCCTTCGATATTCACGGCGGCGCTGTTTGCCGGCATGGAAGGCGACTCGAGCGACGTCATGGCAGCCTGGCGGGTGCTCCACGCCGTCCAGTTCGTCCTGGTCATCGTGGTGGTGTTCCGATTCTTGGCCGGGTTGAATCGAGAGCAGCGACGCCTGGCCCGGAAAGATGCGGGTACGGCCCAATGACGATCTCCCCCGAGTTGCTAAGGCACGCAGTCGCGGCGGCGGCATGGGCAGAGGAGAGCGGCTGGCCAACCCGCCAGCGCGATATGGAGATCGCGATCGATGTCTACGGGAGGCCGGCCCACCACCGGCGGTGCCTCACGGCCGCACTCGACCGTGCGTTGCGTCGCAGTGGCTCCGACGAAGGTCTTACTCACCGGCTCGTGCTGTGCCGCCTGGGTCTCCGGTTCCTTGAAGCGAACGACCCCTCGACGAGAGGCAGGTCATGAGCGTTTGCGGGGCCGGCTGGTGGCACTCTTCCTGGCACGGCGGGGACGCTTGGCCTGTGCGGCTTCGATCGACTCTTGGAACTCGGCGACGAACTCGGTCAGGTCCAGACCCAGGGCATTGCACAGTTGCCAGAGTTCGACCGTGTCCAGGCGCCGGACGCCACGCTCGATGTCGCTGATGAAGCTCTGCTTGCGGCCGAGCACTTCGGACAGCGCTGCCTGGGTGATGCCGACCTCTTCCCTGGCGGCACGCAACTGCCGTCGGAGGACGGCGGCTTCCGCGCTGTAAAGGGTCTTTGGCATCGGTCGCTCCACGCGAGTGCGACCGGAACCGTATATGTGATATTTCTATATCCGATCTTCAGATATAGCCAGATCAAAAGGATCGCCCATGAGCATCGACCTGCTGCAACTCGTTCTGCTGGAACCGTCCCCGTCCACACTGGACCTGCTCTATCTGCTGGATCCCGGCGACGAAGCCGACGCGATGATCCTCGAGTCGATGGCGCGCATGCATGGCGTCGATGCAATGGAGCTCGACCCCATGTCGGACTCACCACATGACCTCTTGGAAGAAACAAGCCCGCGCGCCGCCCAACTCCATGAGATCGGCGAGGGACTGGATAGCTATGCATGGTCGTTCTGAAGCCTGCCCCTTGGCAAACACCACTCAAGGAGGAACCAAGGAATGAAGTCAGCCCTGAAGCGCAACCGCCCGGCCATATGCGCTGCCTTGGCAATGCTCGTCATGGCCCTTGCCTCGCCGGCCACTGCCGCGGAAATCGTTCCAGTCAAAAAGCAGAAATTCAAAGTCTCCGAACTCCAGGACAAGCCCGGACTCAGGGTGATCGCCACCAGTCCGATGACGGTCAAACTCGGTGGCATATACGGCGTGATGGGCTATCGCTGGGTCCTGGAAGAAGGCACCTACAAGGATCTCCGGACCGCGGTCGTTGACGGACGAGAAGTGGCCTTCGTGCCAGTGAGGGAAACTGGTGGCGACGGAGGCGGCGTCGCGGGTGGGACCGGCTCGCTGGGAGCCTGCTATACGCCCGCCGGAAATTTCATCCTGCTGGACGTCAACACCGGCGATGTGCTCGAACGCGGCATCTGGCGCTACGAGGTGGCTCAATCCTGTGGAGGCGGCGCCAAGCTCGAGTGGCGCTACAAGATGTCGAAGATCTCTGAGCCAGGCAACGTCAGAATTGTCTGGGGGCAGGATTGGATCGAGATGGATCAGCGGGCAGCGGATCGCCAGAGCCACACGCAAGGGTTGGAAACCATTGCTGAAGCCCGACTGGACGCCGGCACACGCGAAGACAAGCAGAAGATCGGCACACGCATCTGTCGCATCGAAAGCGGCATCCGATATGTCGGCTATACCGAAGCGGTCAGCCCGGACAATGGGAAAATCCAGATCCGGGTTGCGGACGCCCACTTCGATGGGCATCCACGCTCGCATCCCGGCGGTTTCCAGCCGTCAATTCTCTGGGGCAACCCTGATGACTGGGATCTGTGCGAGTAGCCATCAGGCGTCGCATACCATGCGATGGGCGTGTCGCACGATTGCCCCTCCAGCTGGAGGCTTCTGATGCCTTACAAACTGATCTCGCTGTTGCCATTGCAGATCGCCCGCATGCTTCGCCTTGTCCGATCCATCGAACCTGGCCAACTCGCTGACGGCAAGCGTTGGGGCGTGCTCATCAAAGGACGTGGCTTCACGAGGCTCCTGCAGGAAGATCTCCTCGTGGGTCCCGGCCTGATACGGCCCTCGAGCTACTACGTGCCGCGGCCGCGCGAGTTCTATTCGGAAGCGTCGGCGTTGCTGGCTGCCCAGCAGTTGCGCTTGGTGCCTCGCAGGAGTTCCACCCATGCCGCAGCGCCGCAGTTTTGGACCCGGCGTTGAGTAGAAATGTGAGTAGACAAATTTTCTGGATGTCGGAAAAAGTGCTTCTGAGACACACACTTGGCGAAATTATTCAATTTCAACTTCGGGCGCCATATCGCTCTGTCCAGGGACGTCCGCAGATGTCCGGGATCGGATCAGAGGATCCTGAAAAAGACGGATACACAATTTCGATGCCCGCCGATGTCCACCGACATTCGCGGGCATCGTCGTATGATGCGCGCGGATACGTGAGCAGCGTACTGAGCGTGTCTGCCAAGAAGCGCGGACGATATTGCGCCGAACGACTTCGCATCGGGCGGTAGCTCGAAGTCGAGCCCCAACCGGCGCGCACCGGCATCGCCCCGAGGCAGAAGCTGGCCCGAGCCGCTTAGATCCACTTTAAAGTCCCCCAAAAGCGGGGAGCCCTCTGGAAAGCCGAATCCAATCCGGTGTCACCAGCACTCAGCTGCACTACTTGCGGTTCCCGTTTCGCCCTTCGTCCCCGCTTGGGTGATGGATAGGGTTCCACACTTGGTATCGCGGCTCTCCTGGATGCCATGGGGCACGGCCTGCACCGTATACGCTGCCGCGGTAGCGGCACCGGAGAGTTGGACTGTGTAAAAGTTGTTCAATTCGCCCATGCACTGGGTGTTCGGAAGCGTGGCTCCCAAGTAAGTCAGATTGGTTGTGTAGTAGCGCTCCATGAACTGGCTCGCCTCAAGCATGCATGCGGCCGCCGCGGCTCGGCGCGTCTTGGTGACGTGATTGGTGTAACTCGGATAGGCGATCGCGGCAAGAATCGCCACGATCGCCACCACGATCATCAACTCGATCAGCGTGAAACCGCCGTTGTGCCGCCGATTCGTGCGCATTGCATCAATCCTTGTCATAGAGTTCACGCCAGTTCAGGCGCTTGGCGCCGTCCGCAGGCGGCGGCCCTTCAAGGCAATCGCCCTTCGCATCCGAACCAAAGGCGCACACGAGGCCACCGCTCAGGTCTTCCAGGCCCGCACCCTGTGACGGCATGCCGATGCCCAGGTCCACCGAAGTGATGAAGCCGCCATCCCCTTCCTCGTCGCTACCAGCCAGCTTGTCGTCGCCCTGATCGTTGTTGTCCACGTCGATATAGGTTTCCGTACCGCCGCCAGCGCTCCTCGGGTTGGTGCCGGTGAAGGCATCCACCGCGTTGAGATAGCCGGTACCACCCGAATCGCAGCCGCTGCCGGGCTGCGGAATGATGCTGGAGAACCAGAGCGCGCGGCCGCGCACGAATGGCGCAGTCACCACGCGCTCGCCGGCCGTTGGAATGCCCAGGTCGACGAACCAGCCACGGGCGTCCTCCTCGAGTGGCGAGTACGACTCCCAGGCGCGGGCCTTGCGCCCCTTGGAATCCACCCCGGTGTACGGAATCTCCCGCTCCTGCAGATCGTCCCGGCTGGTGATCCGCTCACCATCGTCGATCAGGGCGTAGATCGTCTGGGTTGACGTATCGCTCAGGTCGCCGTTGGTGACGTATTTCCCGGTGCCGAACAGGACGAAAATCCGGCCCGTTGCAGGCTCACGCGCCAGCGCCACTGCGGACGTGATGGCCTGGACATCGCCATCTTCATCGCGGGCAGAGAACATCGGCTGCGGAGTGCTTCCCGACTTGTACGCAACGCCCCACTTGTTCGCGTTCGAATCCTGGATATCGAACTTCCAGACATTACCCCTCATGTCGCCTGCATAGATGAAATCGGCCTTGCCATCGCTATCGATGTCCGCAGCCCGCGGCTCTGCAAGTCCGCCACCGGCCGCGTCCACCACGAATTTCTTGATCAGGTTGCCGTTGGCCGCGTTGTAGATGAACAACGCAGCGCTTCCGTTCTTGCTGTCGATCCCGTTGCCGACGAATGCAAGCGTCTGGTCGTTGTTGCCCATGCGTACCAGCGGTGAACCGATGACATAACCCATGTCACCGTCGGCAGCACCTGCAGAGTCGGACGTGAACGTCTTGTCCCACAGGACATCGTCGCCGGAGAACGCCGAAGGGTCTGTCACGTCCAGCGCGAACACACCCCTGCCGCCACGGCCGAGCGCGCCGACCAGGATGTTTCTGCCTTTGCCCTGCTGCGTGGTCGTTACATCTATGCCGCCGTCGACAAAGAACTTGTGCTGGTAGTCCGGATCGCTCAGGGTCGCGAGTGCCTCAAAGTCCAAACCGGCCGGAACGTAAGAGAAAAGAACTGCTCCATCATCTCCATTGATGGCGTGCAACATTCCGTCATTGGCGCCGACGTAGAGACTGTCCGAGTCCTTCACGTAGAACGGCGAGGAGTTGACGATGTCCCCGATCGGCGTGGCGCGCACGCGCAGGTCACCGGCACCCGTCCCTTCCAGGGTCTGCCTGCCCTTGATGTAAGCGGCATTGTCCTCTCCCGTTACCGGCGACACACCTTCAGTACGCGCGAGGCTCGCCAACTGGCCGCTCGTCGGGAACGCTTTACCTTTTGCATCCCAGGTAAGCACCTTCCGTGCACGGTATGTGCTCCCGTTCTCGCTCACCCAATCGGAAGTGCTCCACACGGGCACGCTATTGATGCTCCCCGTGCCAACATTCAGGCTCGCGACATCACCCGACCATTCGCCCGACGTGTAAGTCGCCTGAAAAAGGCGAGACCCATCAGTCAGCGAAGGTCCATTCGATGCGACATTGGAACCGGAAGCCTTCCGGCGCTGAATTGCGGCAAGGCTATCCTTCAAGGCCTTGGCGAAGGCCTTGGGATCCGAAGCTGCCACAAATTGACCACGGCTATTGACCGCTGCATGCAGAAGGTCGTCGATGCGATCTGCGTTCTCCTCATCATTGGGGTTTGTCCACTCCACGTCAGCGGGAACTTCGTCCACGCCGCGCAACCCCATATTGCCTTCCAGGCCAATGGAAATACCGAACGTCACCATATGCTGCCAGAATGCTTCATTCTGGCTTGAGCTCGGCACGTTGTTCGCCAAGTCATCCCTCAGGTCCCGCTTCCAGTAGTACATTGCAACATCGGCAAGCGTATCGTTCTCCCCATCCATATACGGACCAACTGGGGAATACTTATACTTTGTAACCCCATCTGCCGATGTTATTTCGTTGCCATCACTGCCGTCAGCATTCCCAACAACTGCATATCCAGACTTGCTATTCCAGTATCCATCCGTGGTCAGGATTGCGTAATTCTGGCGACAACTAAGCTGGGCACTGTCAACCTCAGGACCCCAAGGACCAGAACCTCCGGTCTCTTCTTCGTAATAGTTTCCGACTCGCCGAAGCGCGCCATGCAGAGGCGTAACATCACTTCCAACCGCTCGCTGCAGATAACCGAACCACTCCTGCTTATTTTTACCCTTGAAAAGGCCATTGTCCGATCCCACGGGAATCTGAAAAGCGGGACGATTTCCACTTACATCGCTACTACCATTCCGATTCCAGATGGAATCGTATCCAACTCGAAAATTCTCTCCCAACCCTCCAAAAGCCTCACTTGCGCCAGCTTTAGCCGCTTTCATTCGAGTGCGGTAGTATGAAAACCATGTGGCGTAATTAGTGCGCTCATCAGCTTCAGACCTCCCTGTCGGAGTGACGTTGTTGCAATTCCCCCAATCATTATTAGTTTGCTCGCAACGTCTGATTTTTCCATTCGTCTGTATCTGGAAACGGTAATAGTTGTTTCGAGACGCGAGATAATTAGAGTTATTTTCTACCATGTTCTTCGGGACGTAGAAAATCTGCTCCCCACCACAAACTTTTACGTCGCTGTTATTTTGAACTGACCACTTACAACTATCATTATCTTTCAGGTCGATGGTACCACCCCCTACTGAGCTAAAATCCGCATACACTGACGAGTAACTTGTTCCGCCAGTCATGCGGGTACCGCTCGCCTGCATCCATGGTTTGTAGTCAACCCTTGGGTCATAATAAATTGTATTGAAAACGTAGGTTCGATATTTCCAATCATTACCGAGCCCATTGCCGTTTGTAGGCATTCGCTGCCACGTCATCGACCCTGAATCATCCAGAATGAACATGATGTTGGGTGGAATCGAACTAGTGCCCGTCTGCAGTGGATAATCCGGAAAGCTCGTCGCGGCATTGACAGGTGCCCCAAGGCAGGTCGCCACAAACGCCACGACGGCAGCCGCAAGCTTTGACTTTCCGTAGATACTCTGCTTCCTGTCGCTCATGGTCGATATCCTCAAGGCACTTCGTACAGCGATTGCAGGGTCACCATGGCGCCATCCGGCGCCTGGCTATGGACGGTGACGCGGTAAACCTGGACATGGGGGTCGCACGGCGGCGATGACATGTCGATGCTGCCGGTGCAGCTGTCCGAGTCGGCCATGCCATAGTCCTCGACGACGTATTTGGCACGAATGCCATTCACCGTATCCGTTTGCAAGTAGCCGGCTCCCGATACTGCATCCCAGAAGCCACTCGCAGCCCATGCAGGTGCATCACCGGGATTCGCGGGGCGCGCACAGACTCCGTTGACGCAGCCAGCCGGCGGAATGGCAGAAGGGTCGAGGCCGCCCGCGTATGCCTCACCAACGCGCAGCCCTGCCTCGGCCACCTGGAAAGCGCCGCTGCGCGCCACGGAATTGGCTGCCATGCGCTCCTGCATGATCGTCGTGCGCATCACCGCCAACCCAAGCAGGGTCACGACCAGCAGCAGCAACAGCACGACCACCAGCGCAACGCCACGCTGGCCAGATGCGTGTGTGACTCCCGTCCTGCTCACAGCACGCCCTCCCGGTTGCGGACTGCCACGACGTGCGTCACGTCGCGAGACAGCGCGTTGCCGTCCGTTCCCTCGATATAGTTGCCGCCGAGCGCCCCTTCGACGCCCTCGGCGGTCAGCCTGATCCTGACGGCGTTGACCGTGCTCCAATCGGCCACGGCACTGGCCGCGACGAACCCGGCACCGCCGAGCGACCGATACTCGAGCTGCATGTCGCTGATGCCCTCCGCGATTTCCACCGGGTCGACGAGGTCGGGGGTCGCACCCATCGTCCGGTTGGTCACGCTCGCGCGATACAGGGAGCGGCCTCCACGTCCGTTGTTGCCGATGTACCAGCGAATCGTTCCGACCTTGACGAGGACCGCCGGCTCGGTACTGGCCTTGACGCACTGCGCCGATGTGTTCCCCATCATGCAGTAGCCATAGGGATTGCTGGCGCCGGCGCAGTTGGCCGGATTCTCGAACTGGAATTCCTGCCCGCAATTGCCGGGGGCACTCCCCCCTCCGTTGTGCAACACCCCATTGGCGTTCAAACCGGAGATCTGAAAAATCAGCGAGTACGACGTGTTGCACACCATGGCGATATCACCCGCGGCGAGCCCGTCCGTACTGTCAAGGTCCAGTGTCGCACTCGGCGTCTTGTGCTCGACGACCGCATGCCCCCCATCGTTGGCCAGGTGCAGGTCAATCGCATCCGTGCCGTTGGCACGCTGTGCCGCGCCAGACCCGGTCGCAGTGCCAGGCGCTGCTTCTGCATTGTCGTAACCGCGCAGCCCCTGCCCGAAGGATGCCCACCAGGCGCTGTCCTTGCTCTTGAGCATGTTGACGAGCTGCGACGAGCTACCACACACCCTGCCTCCCGCTTCACGCACATCGCGCGACATGATTTCAAACGACGACCGCGTGTTTTCCTGGATCCGGTTGAGCGTTTCCGTGGAGGCGTAGACACGCTTGTTGGTGAGAAAAAGCCCCCCCGCCGCGGCAACGACGACCAGCCCCAAAAGCATGGCGATCATCAGCTCGATCAGCGAGACGCCCTGCATGCCTCGAGGACCCGCCATTCCATGGTTGCGATATTGGTTTGTTGTCATTTCAAAGCCTGCTGCTGGTCTCGATTTCCATCTCTTCGCCACCACCCGTGGCGCGGCTGTCATCCCAGCGTATGCCGACAGTGCATTCGTCGGCTCCGCATGAAATGCGCCCGCAGGCGGCCGGATCCCCCAGACTGCTCTGGACCCCCCCAAGCCAGGCGTTGAAGAGCGAGTAGTCATTCTTTGCGTCGGGATCGGCCGCGACCATGCTGGTGCAGGTCCAGTCGGCCACGTTGTAGGCACCGCTTGTTGCCACATCCCGATTCAGGCGCATCAGGTCGAACGCGGAATACAGCTGGATCACCGCCTGCGAGCGCGCTGCCGCGCTGTTGCTGTTCTTGAGCGTGACCATCTCGAGCGCAGCCATGCCGAGCATCCCGATTGCCAGGACAAGCACCGCTATCAGAACCTCCAGCAACGAGCTGCCGCGTTGCTTTTTCTTGCCTGCGTAGTTCATGGGTATCTTTCTCATGATCGAGTCAGTCCGTCCTCGCGGTGCACGCTGAAGTGCCGTTACGCGTCGAAACGCTGATCCGGCTGACAACCACCACGACATCCCGCGTGTTCTCGCCTTCCGGCAATTTTTCCGTGCACAGCGAAATCCCTCCTTCGCGCGCCCCGCCATTGCCCACGCGCGCAAACCCGTCCGCGGAAAAACGGATACGGTCGTTCGTGGCGGTATTTGTGCTGGCCCGGACATGGATGCTGCCAGCCGGAATGACGACATCACGGACAATCGTTTCGCCAGCATCGACGGCATTGTCGCCATCGGCGTCCACGAAGATGACGATCCGGCTCCATTCATTGCCGGAACAGCCTGCGCCATCCGTACTTGGGCACAGCACCACGCTGCTTCCCCGACGGATGGCTTCCATCCTGGCTGTCTGCAATGCCGAGACGGCCTCGTTGGCAGCTCCGGCAAGACGGTTCCGTTCGATGAGGTCGGCAAAGCTGGGGGCGGCCAGTGCAGCCAGGATCGCGAGGACCGCGATGGTGATCATCAACTCAACCAGGGTAAAGCCCGCCGCCGCACGCGAGCGTCCATCCCCGGCTTTCCACCAGACCTGCGACATCTCCCCTCCCCGGGATTCCCTACTACTCCACACTAGATGCGGCTCCGTCCGGATGCTAGTGGAAGCCGATGGACGGCACACAACGAGGAACAAGTGGGCAGTCAAGCTGCCAAGCATGGCGTTGATGCCGTTGCTCGGCGACTATTAGGGTTTCCCCAGGCTGCGGCCATGTCCCAGAAACCTTCCCAACATCCGCTGGATGCGCTATGGCAGGCACAGGCACTGTTATGGGTAGTCCTGACTGGAGAGTGCATAGCCGCCGTACTGGCGCTGGCTCAAGACGGCGATGGCAATCGCTGGATCCATTTCGGCTTGGCATCATTTTTCATCCAATGGATCGTGCTTCTGACGCTCGGTGTCCTGTACATCACGCAACGACTGATCGTCATGTTGCGTCCACTTCACGCAGCGTGGCTCGCCCTCGGGGTGCTATTGGTCAATACTTGGATCGTGGGCGGCATGGCGAGATTCCTGCTGGGTCCATCATGGCCAGCGACACCAGATGGCTGGCCGGGCGTGTGGCTGCGGGTAACTGGAATTGTCATCGCCGTAGGATTCCTCGGGCTTGCTGCCTTCCGGAACCATTGGCACGCGCGACAATTTATCATCCGGGCCAAGGAGGCCGAGCTTGAGGCATTGCAAGCTCGGGTGCGCCCCCACTTCCTGTTCAACACCTTGAACAGCGGCATCGCACTGGTGCGGCAGCACCCGGAACAGGCAGAGGAACTGCTGTTGGGGCTGTCGGACCTGTTCCGGGCAGCGCTGGCGCGGCCGCATGACGTGGCGCTGGGGGAGGAACTGGCGCTGGTGCGCCGCTATCTGGAGATCGAGGCGGTGCGATTCGGGCCACGGCTGCGGGTGGCGTGGCAATTGCCGGAGCCGCTGCCGGAAATGGAGGTGCCTGCGCTGTCGGTGCAGGCGCTGGTGGAGAACGCGGTGCGGCACGGGATCGAGCGGCTGCCCGATGGCGGGGAAGTCGGCATCGAGGTCGCGCGGCACGCGGATGCGGTGGTGATCGCGGTCCGCAATCCGGTGCCTGCCGGCGCGGAAGGTGGTGGCGAGGGGCATTCGATCGGGCTGCAAGCCACGCGGGCACGGCTGCAGGCGAGTACGGGGGGACGCGGCAGCCTGGCGTCAGGGCGCGAGGGGGATGCGTTTGTTGCGCGGATCCGGTTGCCGGTGGTGTAGGCGTGGGCGCGCGGGCTTTGGCTCTGTGTAGGAGCGGCTTCAGCCGCGAGCCTTTCCGGTGCACGAGCCGAAGTCACTGGATGACCAGCCTTCGGCTGTTGTAAAGCGCTTCCCGCCTGCGCGGGAATGACGATCAAAAGCAGATGGCTTTCGTAGGAGCGGCGGGAGCCGCGAGCTTTTCTGATGCGCGCCGGAAGTCGCTGGGTTCCCGCTTTCGCGGGGATAGAGAGCAGCGACCGTTCGCGAGGCAACACCGGCCAACCGCCCCGCCCCGGCTTCCTAGGTCACCACCTCGTAACAAGGCCGGTATTCCCCGGAAATCTTCATCCGCCGCTGTACGACGAACGCCCGCAGCAGCGCGTCCAGTGATTCCATCATGTCCTTGTCGCCGTGGATCTGGAACGGGCCGAATTCCTCGATCCGGCGCATGCCGTCTTCCTTGACGTTGCCGGCGACGATGCCGGAGAAGGCGCGACGCAGGTCGGCAGCCAGGTCGTGCGGCTTGCGGCCGTGGTGGAGGTCGAGGGCGGCCATGGCTTCGTGGGTGGGCTGGAAGGGCTGCTGGAATTCCAGCGGCACGTCCAGCGACCAGTTGAAGTAGAAGGAGTCCTTCTGGTCGAGGCGGTACTCGCGTACGGTGCGAATGCCGGCGGCCATGCGCTTGGCGACCTTCTCGGGGTCGCCGATGATGATCTCGTAGCGGGCGGTGGCGCCCTCGCCCAGGGTGAGGCGGATGAACTTGTCGATCTGCTCGAAGTACGGCGCCGACGCCACCGGGCCGGTGAGGATCAGCGGGAACGGCAGTTGCGCGTTCTCCTCGCGCAGCAGGATGCCCAGCAGGTAGAGGATCTCTTCGGCAGTGCCGACGCCCCCGGGGAACACGATGATGCCGTGGCCGATGCGGACGAACGACTCGAGCCGCTTCTCGATGTCCGGCATGATCACCAGGTGGTTGACGATCGGGTTCGGCGACTCGGCGGCGATGATCCCCGGCTCGGTGATGCCGATATAGCGCGTGTGGCGCTTGCGCTGCTTGGCGTGAGCGATGGTGGCGCCCTTCATCGGGCCTTTCATCGCGCCCGGGCCGCAGCCGGTGCAGATGTCCAGGCCGCGCAGGCCGAGTTCGTAACCGACGTCTTTGGTGTATTCGTACTCGTCGCGGTTGATCGAGTGGCCGCCCCAGCAGACGACGAGGTTGGGGTCGGCCGGCTGCAGCACGCTGGCGTTGCGCAGCAGGCGGAACACGGCATCGGTGATGCCGCCGGAGGTGTCGAGTTCGTCGGCGTACTCGGGTGCGAGTTCGATCGAGGTGTAAACCAGATCGCGTACGACGGCAGCGAGCAGTTCGGCGACGCCGCGGATGATCTCGCCGTCGACGAAGGCGATGGCGGGCGCGTTCTTCAGGTCGATGCGCACGCCGCGGTCCATCTGCCGCACCTCGATGTCGAAGTCCGGGTACAGCTCCTGCGCGGCGCGCGGGTCGTCTGAGGTGCTGCCGGTCGTGAGCACGGCAAGCGCGCAGCGGCGTAGCAGGTCGTGCATGCCGCCGCGCGAGGCGTCGCGCAGGCGCGCGACCTCGTCGCGCGACAGGATATCGAGGCCGCCGCGGGGATAGATGCGGGCGTTGACGGTGGGAAGCGTGGGCGTGGGCGCCGTGGTGCCGGGAGTCTTGGTCATCCAGTCGTTCTGTCTTGTTCTTGTCGTCGGTTGGGGACTTTAGCGCAGTGCGGGCCGCATCGGCGGGAATCACCATTCCCCACAAACGGGAACGGCCGGGTCGCCCCGGCCGTTCCGCACAGCAGTTCTCGGTGGATCAGAACTGGTAGCGCAGCGTCAGCATGGCCGACCAGCGCGACACCACGCGCGAGGGATACGAGGCATTGGCGTCGTACTCGCTCAGGCTCTCCCAGGTCGGGTTTCCGGGAGTGCCCAGGTTGTAGGTGTACGTGCCATCGGCGTTGACCGAATCCAGCCGCGCCAGGTAGCGGGTGTTGTCGGAGAACGTCTCGCCCATCGTCTCGCCCCAGTCCTTGTTGAGCAGGTTGAGGAAGTTGTAGATGTCGAGGCGGATCACCGACTTGTGGCCCTTGAAGAAGCCCGGCAGTTCCTGCTGGACGCTCACGTCGAGCTGGTTGACCCACGAGTACCGGTCCCCGTTGCGGTCCGCGATGCTGCCACGGCGCGAGTTCAGGTACGAATTGCTCGAGATAAAATCCTGGAACGCCTCGATCTGCTCGGGCGTCGCCGAGCCATAGTTCACGATCGGGTCGTTGACCAGCGGGATGTAGGCCGGATCCTGGTAGATCCCGTCGCCGTTAGTGTCGCCGTTGATGGTCCAGGTGTACGGCAGGCCGGAGTGGCCGTTGTAGTACGCGGCGATGCTGGTCTTGTAGTCACCGAACAGCGCCTTCTCCCAGCCGAGGGTGGCCTTGATCGAGTCGCGGATCACGCGGCCCGCGTTCGTCGCGAACTCCTGGTTCGGATTGACGCGCGAGACGTACTGGTAGCTGGACCACGCCTGCGAGCTGCCGTCCGAGGCCACTTCATCGGCCTTCGTGTAGGTGTAGCTCAGGCTGCCGAACCAGTTGTTGGACAACGGCTTGCTCAGGGCGAACGTGATCGAGGAGTTCGAACCCTTGTCGGTATTGCCCATCACCGTGGAGTTGGTGGTGAAGTTCGGGTTCGCGCCGCAGGTGCGGTTGCTGCTGCTCATGTTGCCCAGCTCGCACCAGAAGTACTGGCGGCCATCGGCCAGCGTGCCCTGTGCCGGGCCCAGGTTCAGCGCCTGGTAGAACACGGCGTCCTTGGCCTTGATCTGCTGGAACTCGACCGTACCGATCATGCCCCACCACGGCAGTTCCGCGTCGTAGCCGAGGCTGAACTTGTAGACGCTCGGCAGCTTGAAGTCCGGATCGATCGAGTCGATCTGGTAGCTCGGCTCTCCGCCGGCCGGGATGTTCTGGTTGTACGGATCGGCGCTGAACGGCGCATCGGCCGAGTCGAACGAACGGTACGACAGCGAGGTCACGCCGTTGTTCTGGTACGGGTTGGCCAGCCACACGAACGGCGGGACGCTCTGGAACACGCCCGCGCCACCGCGCAACTGCGAGTAGCGCTCGGTGTCGAACGAGTAGTTGAACGACACGCGCGGCATGATGATCTTGTTGTCCGAACCGAGCTTGTAGTCGTTCGGGAAGCCGAACGCCTCCTCGAAGCCCGGGGTGCGGACCGGGGCCTTGTCGGCCTTGGGAAGGTTCACGCGCAGGCCGTAGGTCAGCGACAGCTGGTCATTGACCTGCCAGGTGTCCTGCAGGAACGGGCTGACCTGGGTGTAGACGAGTGCAGCCGCCGTATCCGCCTCCGTGAAGCCCGGGGCCGGGCGACGCAGGTTGTACACGTCGTAGTTGCCCGCGGCGAAATCGGCGAGGCTGGTGAACACGTACGAGCCGTGCAGGTCGCGCCCGTACAGGTTGTACACGTCGTGGCGCATGTAATCCACGCCACCCTTGATGGTGTGGTCGCCGGCGTAATAGGTACCGAACGCCGACAGCGTGTAACGCTCGGTGTTGATCTGGTTCTCGTGGCGGTTGTTGTCCTCGCCGATGAAGATCGAGCCGCCGCCGGCGGTCTCGATCTCGACCTCCGGCTGGTTGATCGGGTTGCCGTTGACCTGGTCGAACTTCTGGTGGCTGAGCTTGATCTCGGTCGAGAAGTTGTCGGTCCAGTCGCTGAACAGCTGCAGCGACGTGTTCTTGGTGACATTGTCGATGTTGTACCAGTGGCTCGACAGCACCACGTTTTCCGGATACGCGTCGTACGGGGACGGACGGAATTCCTTGGTCTGCTGGTAGGTCAGGCTGGCACGGTGGTAGTCGTTGATGTTCCAGTCCAGCTTGACCAGGGTGCGCTTGTTCTCGAGGTTGACGCCGGTCGACCCGTGGTTGCCGGGGACCATGCCAAGGGCCGTGGCCGTGTCGATCGCCTCCTGGACTTCCTGCGAGGTGACGAAGCCGTTCGCCACGCCGTCGGACTGCGACGCGCCGCCGAAGTCGGTGATTTCCTGCTCTTCGTACGAGGCGAAGAAGAACAGCTTGTCCTTGACGATCGGGCCGCCGAGGGTGAAGCCGGTGGTCTTGTCGGTATCGAACAGGTCGTACTTCTCGCCGTCGCGGCTGCCGACCATGTCCTCGGCGTTCTTGTAGACGTGGTACACGGAGCCGTGGAACTCGTTGGTACCCGACTTGGTCACGGCGTTGACCGTGGCGCCGACGGTATCGGCCGCAACATCGTAATCGGAGATCTTGATGTCGTAGGCGGCGATGGTGTCCACCGAGATCGGACTGCCGGTGTAGGGCATGCCGTTGCCGTTCAGGCCGAAGGGGTCGCCCTGCGACAGACCGTCGACCGAGATGGTGTTGTAGCGGTTGTTCACGCCCGCGACGGAAATCGAACCGCCGGCCTGGTCGATCACCGTGACGCGCGGATCCATGCGCGCGGCATCGTCGAGCGAACGGCTGCCCGCCGGAAGAATTTCGAGCTGGCGACCGCTGATCGAGGTGCCGACGCCCTTGTTGTCGGGGTTGAATGTATCCAGCATGCGCGAGGCGGTAACCGCGACGGTTCCCAGCGTCGTGGCTTCGCTGCTGCCGAGTTGCGCATTGATCGCGTTGACCTTGTTGAGGTCGAGGTAGACGCCTTCCTCGGTATCGGTACCGGTACCGGCCTTGGTGACGGTGATGGTGTACGGGCCGCCCACGCGCAGGCCGCGCGCGGTGTAGCGGCCGCTGGCGTCAGTGGTGGCGCGGCTGACCGTGCCCGACTCGACGTGGGTGATCGTCACTTCCGCACCGGCAACCGGGTTGCCGTCGGCACCGGTGACAAGGCCGCCGACACCGGCGGATGTGCTCTGCGCGAACGCAGGTGCAGCGGCGAGCGCGACGATCAGCCCGAGCGACAGCTTGGAAAGTCGAAGACGGGAATGGTTCATGGTCTGGTTGGCCTCGATGCAATGGACGGAATTGCGCGATGTCGCGCAAGCCTGGAAACACGATGACTGGGAAGTCCCCACCCCACGCAGGCTGCAAGCCCGTCTTCAGGGGTTAACAACAGATTAACACGATAGACCGCCCGGATGACAGTGAAATGACAGCTGCATCACAGGCGTTTTCGGCTATTTCCGGCCCGACTTGAGCAATGCCCGGCAAGTGCTTGTCGGTCCGTCGGGCGTCAGGCGCTGGAAGCGATTCCAAGGTAGGCGCCGATGCCGTCGAGGAACATCTGCACCGAGATCGCGACCAGCAGCATGCCCATCAGCCGCTCGACCGCGGTCAGGGCGCGGGTGCCGAGCAGCTTGTACAGGACGGTGGCCGACAGCAGGATCACCGCAGCCGCGCCCCAGGCGATCATCAACGCCAGGCTCCAGGTGCCCAGGCGGTCGGGTTCCTGGCTGCCCATCAGCATCACTGCGGCCATGCCGGAGGGGCCGGCGATCATCGGAATCGCGATCGGGACGATGAAGGGCTCGCCGCCGGGCAGCGCGCCCATCAGCCCTTCCGGCGGCGGGAAGATCATGCGGATGCCGATCAGGAACAGCACGATGCCGCCGGCGATCGACACCGATTCCTGGCGCAGGTGCATCAGCTCCAGCGCGTACTTGCCGAACCACAGGAACACCAGCAGCACGCCCAGCGCGATGAGCAGTTCGCGGACCATGACGATCCGCTGGCGCTTCGGCGTCAGCGGGCGCAGCAGGCTGAGCACCACCGGCACGTTGCCGAGCGGGTCGAGGATCAGGAACAGCAGCAGGGCAGCGGAGACGATGGTCATGGGTGCCTCCTTTGCCCGTCGGGGGTGGCGCGGAAATTGAAGTCGTCATCCCCCCGCAGGCGGGGACCCAGTGGCTTCGTCGCGACCGGATGCCATTGGCCTGGAACAAGGCCAACGGCTCCCCGCATGCGCAGGTACGACGACGCCCTGGAGTTCACGCCTGCGGGCTCCACACCTGTCCGCGATGGGCGGCGCCGTCCGCCGACAGCAGGGTCACGCAGTCATCGGCGTACTGCGCCGGGTCGGCGGCTTCGCGGTCGTCTTCCTCGACGTAGGCCTGGGCACGCAGCGTGGTGCGCATCGGGCCGGGCTGCAGGCCGCTGATGCGCACGCTGGAGCTGGCCAGCTCGGCGTGCAGCATGCCCACCATCGCCGCCATCGCGTGCTGGGCGAGACCGTAGCCGCCCCAGTAGGCACCGCCGACACGGTCCGGGTCATCGACCACGAACACCACCGCGCCGTCGGGCGACTTGCGCAGCAGCGGCAGGCAGGCCTGGGTGAGCCAGGCGCGGGCAGTGAGGTTGACGTGGATGGCGCGCGCGATGGCGGCCGGGTCGCTGCGTTCGAACGACGTCAGTCCGCGGAAATCGGCCGCGCAGTGCAGCAGGCCGTCGAGCCGGCCGAAGCCGTCGGCGATGCGCCGGGCGAGTTCGGCGTGGTCGTCGGGCGATGCGCCTTCGAGGTCGAAGGGATAGTTCACCGGCTCCGGCAGCCCCTCCCCGCTCTTGGCGATGGCGTCGTAGACGCGGTTGAGCTTGGGCACCTTGCGGCCGAGCAGGACGACGGTCGCGCCGGCGCGCGCGCAGGCGATCGACGCCGCGCGTCCGAGGCCGCCGTGCGCGCCGCTGACCAGGACGACCCGGTCCTGCAGCGCGCCCGGCCGCGCGTCACCGGCAGTGGCCGGCGCCGCACTCACGCCTTCTGCACTTCCGCGATCATGCGCGCCAGCTCACCGGACTCGTACAGCTCCATGGTGATGTCGCAGCCGCCGATCAGCTCGCCGTGGATGAACAGCTGCGGGAAGGTCGGCCAGTTGGAGTAACGCGGCAGGTTGGCGCGCACGTCGGGGTCTTCGAGCACGTTGACCGTGTACATCTCGTCGCCGACGCCGGCCGCCTTGAGCGCCTGCACGGTGCGGCTGGAGAAGCCGCACATGGGGAACTGCGGGGTGCCCTTCATGAAAAGGACGATGGGGTGGCCTTCTACGTCGGTCTTGATCCGCTCCAGAACGGACATTGCACTCTCCTGCATGGCACTGCGCCGCGGCGGACTGCGCCGCGGCCGTGCGTGGGGTTTCGGAAGGCCGTATTGTAAGCCACGCAGGCCTTGCGGCCCGCTGGACACATCATCCGACACGCCCGGGACGCCATGGCCATCGAACTGCCTCCCCTGCCCTACGAGCGCAGCGCGCTCGAACCGCACATCTCGGCCGAAACCGTCGAGTACCACCACGGCAAGCACCAGCGCGGCTACGTGGAGCGGCTCAACGCGCTGGTCGCCGGCACGGACCTGGCCGGGGCGCCGCTGGAGGACATCGTGCGCAAGGCCCAGGGCGCGGTATTCGAGAACGCGGCCCAGGCCTGGAACCACGCCTTCTACTGGCGCTGCCTGCGGCCCTCGGCCGGGGGTGGCGGCGGCACGCCGTCGGGCGCGCTGGGCGAGGCGATCGACAGTGCCTTCGGCGGTTTCGAGCCGCTGCGCGCGCAGTTCGACGCGCTGGCGCTGAAGCTGTTCGGCTCGGGCTGGGTGTGGCTGGTCCAGCGCGAAGACGGCGGGCTGGCCCTGGCGGCCACCTCCAACGCAGCCACCCCGCTGACCGGCAGCGACATCCCGCTGCTGGCCTGCGACGTCTGGGAACACGCCTACTACATCGACTACCGCAACGCGCGGGCGAAGTACCTGGAGGCGTTCTGGAACCTGGTCGACTGGGACTTCGTGGCCTCGAACCTGAAGTAGCCCGCGCCGCCTACCCCTCGCGCAGCCTGGCGATGACGGGGGCGACCTGCGCCTCGCGGCCCAGTTCCGCACCCACGCGTTCGAGCACCTGCGCCAGCCCGGTCACCGAGTCGGTGCGCACGGTGGCATGGCCGACCTTGCGCCCCGGCCGCGACGACTTGCCGTAGTCGTGCCAGTGCGCGCCCGCCGCCCGCAGCACCGGGTCGGGATCGGGCAGCTCGCCGATCCAGTTCAGCATGCACGCATGGCCGCGCATCGTGGTCGCGCCCAGCGGGCGGCCGAGCACGGCGCGCAGGTGGTTCTGGAACTGGGAGGTTTCCGCGCCTTCATGGCTCCAGTGCCCGGAGTTGTGCACGCGAGGGGCCAGTTCGTTGGCCAGCAAATCCCCGCCGTGCTGGAACAGCTCCAGCGCGAACACGCCGACGTAGTCCAGCTCCCCGGCCAGGCGGCGCGCGTAGTCGAACGCGGTCGCGGCCAGCGCGTCGTCGACCCGCGCCGGGGCAAGGCTGGCCGACAGCACGCCGTCGACGTGCCAGTTCTCGGTCAGCGGCCAGGTGCGGAACTCGCCGTCGCGGCCACGTACGGCCACCACGCTGAGCTCGCGCTCGAACGGCACGAAGGCTTCGAGGATCAGGCCAACCGTTTGCGCCTGCGCACCCAGTGCGGCCCAGGCGGCGTCGGCTGTCGCTTCCCCGGTTCCCGGCTTGATCCGGAACTGTCCCTTGCCGTCGTAGCCCAGTCGCCGCGTCTTGAGGATGCACGGCATGCCGACCTGCGCGATCGCGGCGTCGAGCCCTTCGCGCGAGGTCACGTCGGCGAATGCCGGCACCGGGATGCCGGTGTCGCGGAACAGCGTCTTTTCCGCGAGGCGGTCCTGGATCAGGCCCAGCGCGCGCGGATTCGGGAACACCGGCACGCGCTCGCTGAGCCACTTCGCGGATTCGGCCGGCACGTTCTCGAAATCGAAGGTCGCCACGTCGATCTTCGACGCAAATTCCGCCAACGCGGCCTCGTCGCGGTAATCGCCCACCAGCAGCGGCGCGAACTGCCCGGCGCAGGCGTCGGGCTGGGTATCCATCACCAGGAAGCGCAAGCCCAGCGGCGCGCCGGACAGGGCCAGCATGCGGGCGAGTTGGCCGCCGCCCAGGATTCCTACGGTGGTCATGTCAGTTCCCGACGGGAATGCGCGGGTCGTCGTTGCCGGCGACCTGCTCGGCCTGGCGGCGACGGAACGCGTCGAGCGCACCGGCGACATCCGCATGGTCCGCGGCCAGCATCGCCGCGGCGAACAGCGCCGCATTGGCGGCGCCGGCACTGCCGATGGCGAAGGTCGCGACCGGGATGCCGGCCGGCATCTGCACGATCGACAGCAGCGAGTCCATGCCGTTGAGCGCCTTCGACTGCACCGGCACGCCGAGCACGGGCACCGCAGTCTTGGCCGCCAGCATGCCCGGCAGGTGCGCCGCGCCGCCGGCACCGGCGATGATCGCGCGCAGCCCGCGCGCCTGCGCAGTGGCGGCGTAGTCGAACAACACGTCGGGCGTGCGGTGCGCTGAAACCACGCGCACCTCGAACGGCACGCCCAGCGCTTCGAGCTTCTGCGCGGCGTGCTGCATCGTCTCCCAGTCGGAACGCGACCCCATCACGACGCCGACCATCGGCGCGGGGCTTGCGGGCGGGGTGGACATGGCTGCTCCCTGCTTCAAAGCGGCATTTTAGCGTAGCTGCGCCCCGGGATTGCGGGTGGGGCGGCGCCTTCGCTCCGTCAGGCGTGGTGCTACGCTTTACCGCCAATCCCGCCCACGCGCCCGAATCCGCCATGGACCGCAAGCTGCTCGACATCCTCGTCTGCCCCGCCAGCCGCCAGCCGCTGGCCCTGCTCGACAAGACCGGGCTGGAGTCGCTGAACCGCGCCATCGCCGCGTCCGGCGTGAAGCGCGCCGACGACACACCGCAGTCCGAACCGCTGCGCGAGGCGCTGGTCACGCGCGACCGCAAGATCGTCTACCGCATCGACGACGGCATCCCGGTGCTGCTGGCCGAGGAAGGCCTGGCGACTTCACAGGTCGCGGATTTCCCGCAGGCATGAGCGGCGACGCGATCACCCCGCCGCCGCGCGAGGCGGTCGAAGCCGACGTCGCCCGCGCCCTGGCCGAGGACATCGGCAGTGGCGACGTCACCGCCGCCCTGCTGCCCGACCACGCCGACGTCGCCTACCTGCTGTGCAAGGAGGACGCGGTGATCTGCGGGCGGCCGTGGTTCGACGCCTGCCACCGCGCGCTCGACCCGGACGTGGCCATCGACTGGCGCGTGGCCGAGGGCGACCGCGTGGCTGCAGGCACCGTGCTGGCGACGCTGTCGGGCCATGCCCGCGCGCTGGTCAGCGCCGAGCGCACGGCGCTGAATTTCATGCAGACGCTCACCGGCACCGCCACGACGACTGCTGCGCACGTCGAAGCCGTGCGCGGCGCGCGCGCGCCGCTGCCCGATCCGCAGATCCTCGACACCCGCAAGACCCTGCCCGGCCTGCGCGTGGCGCAGAAGTACGCCGTGCACGCCGGCGGCGGCGTCAACCACCGCATGGGGCTGTTCGACGCGGTGATGCTGAAGGAAAACCACGTCCGCGCCGCCGGCTCGCTGACCGCGGCGATCCGCGCCGCGCGCGCGCAGCAGCCGTCGCTGCCGCTGATCGTGGAGGTGGAGACGCTGGACGAACTGCGCGAGGCCCTCTCGGAAGGCTGCGAACGGGTACTGATCGACGACTTCGACCGCGCCGACCGCCGCGAGGCCGTGCGCATTGCCGCGGCCGATCCGTTCAACGGCGCGATCCCGCTGGAAGTTTCCGGCGGCGTCGACCTGGAAGGCCTGCGTGCGATTGCCGAGGACGGCGTGGATTGCATCTCGATCGGCGCGCTGACCAAGCACGTGCGGGCGATCGACCTGTCGATGAAGCTCGGGCCGCCGCCGACGCGGTAAGCACTGGGCGCAGCGCGTAAGCGCCTGCCGTCGTGGGGGCATTTGCTGTTGTGGGAGCGGCCATGGCCGCGATGGGGTGCAGGCATCGCTCCATCGCGGCCATGGCCGCTCCCACTTTCCACTCTTACCACCTCTCACCGACAGGCCCGGCATCACGGGCCGGCCAGTCCCTCGTGGTCGTTCTTCGCAACGATTGCCAAGTCCGCGTGGACCTGCCTACATTGCCGGCATGCCAACCCTCGTGATCCTGATGATCGTGGGCGCCATCGGCGCGGCCCTGTGGAGTTCGGCGCGCGCCGCCGCGGAGCGCGCCGAGGTCCTGGGCCGCAATGCCTGTCGCGCCGCCGACGTGCAGCTGCTCGACCAGACCGTGCACGCGACCGGCGTACGCCTGCACCGCGGCGAGGATGGAAAGCTCGGCTTCGAGCGCGCGTTCCGGTTCGAGTATTCGCGCGGCGGCGACGACCGCCAGGTCGGGCGGCTGGTGCTGCGCAGCGGCGAGCTGGTCTACTTCAGCGGCCCGGCGCAGGCGGCGAGCGTGGTGCAGCTGCACTGATGCAACACCCGCGTGGCTGTGGGAGCGGCCATGGCCGCGATGGAGCGACGCCTGCACCCGATCGCGGCCATGGCCGCTCCCACAAAAGCTCCCGCAAATACCAGCCCGCAGCGGCTACTTGACCACCCGCAGGTGACCGCCGCGCCGCGGTGGCGTGGGGTCGTCGTCGGGATGTTCGTCGGACCCGGTGGCCGGCGCGCTGTCGGCGCCGGTATCGCCGTCGGCCGCTTCGGCGCCATCGCTGCCGGCGATGTCTTCCGGCAGCGCCATGCCCTGCCCGGTCTCGCGGGCGTAGATCGCCATCACCGCCGCGATCGGCACCACCACCGGGTGGCTGACGCCGCCGAAGCGCGCGGTGAAGCGCACGCTGTCGTTGTCCATTTCCAGCCTGGCCACGGCGCGGTCGGCGATATTGAGCACCACGCGCCCGTCCTTGACCGTGTGCGGCGGCACGCGCACGCCGGCCTGGCTGGCATCCACCAGCAGGTGCGGGGTCATGCCGTTGTCGGCAATCCATTCGTACAGGGCCCGCAGCAGGTACGGGCGATGGCTGGTCATCGCGGGCGGCGCGTCGCTCATGCGGGCAGTCTAAGGCAAGCTGCGGCGAGGGTCGAAGCGACGCGGCCGCAGCGGCCGCGCGCATGCGCGACCCGCGGAGTGCCGATGTGCGGACCGCATTGCCGGTGCTATGCCGGCAGCTCGCGCAGGCTCTTTTCCTGCGTCGTCAGGCTGCGCACGAAGCCCGGGTTGCGGAAGATGCGGTTGCCGTAGTCCTCGATCGCCTTGCCGTCCTTCGGCAGCGACACGCCCAGCGCGTCCAGCCGCCAGACGATCGGCGCCATGGCGCGGTCGGCCAGGCTCATTTCGGGGTTGAGGAAGAACTTGCTGGCCTTGAACAGCGGCACCGAGGCGGTCAGCAGCTCCTTGAGCCGCTTGCGGCCGACGTCGGCCTGCTGCCTGGTGCCGAACTGGATCGCCTGCACCTGCGGCACCCAGTCGTGCTCGATGCGCAGCATCGCCAGGCGCAGGCGCGCGCGGGACAGCGGATCGACCGGCATCAGCGGCGGATGCGGGTAGCGCTCGTCGAGGTACTCGCTGACCACGCTGGCCGCGTAGAGCACCAAGTCGCGCTCGACCAGGGTCGGCACGGAGTGGTACGGGTTGAGGTCGATCAGGTCCTCGGGCGGGTTCTGCGGGTCGACCGGGATCAGGTCGTAGGTCACGCCCTTGGCGGCGAGCACCAGGCGGACGCGGTGGCAGAGGACATCATCGACGGAGGAAAACAGGGTCAGTGCATTTCTCATACGCGGACTCGCTGCCATCATGGGCTTCTCCAACGGCCGGATCCGCCGGCCGCATCGACGCCGCCCGCGCCTCGCGGACGGTCGCCCGGTCCCCCGAGCCATCCCAACGCAGGCCTGGCCGGTCCGCGGACCGGACACCAACCGGGCCGCATTCCCGCGGCCCGCCGGTCACCTGCGTGGAATCACTTCACGTCGCGCCAGTATTCCTTCTTCAGCAAATACGCGAGGAACGTGAAGAACGCGAGGAACAGGATCACCCAGACGCCAAGGCTTTGGCGCTTGAGGGCGGCCGGTTCGCCGGCGTACTCCAGGAAAGCGGTGATGTCGCGGACGGTCTGGTCGAACTGGACCTTGTCCTGCGTGCCCGGCTGCGCGATCTCGAGATGCTCGACCGGCGCTTCGCCGGTTTCTGGATCGGTCTTGCCGTAAACCGGGCGCTGCAGGCCCTGCATCTCCCACAGCGGGTTGGGCATCGAAGCGTTCGCGAACACGGTGTTGTTCCAGCCCAGCGGGCGCGACTCGTCCTGGTAGAAGGACGTGAGGTAGCTGAAGATCCAGTCGCTGCCGCGCACGCGGGAGATCACGCTCAGGTCGGGCGGCAGCTTGCCGAACCACTGCTTGGCGTGGTCCTCGGTCATCGACACCTGGATCTGCTCGCCGACCTTGGCGCCGGTGAAGTTGAGGTTGTCCATCACCTCTTCTTCGGTCAGCCCGAGGTCTTCGGCCATGCGCGAGTAGCGCAGGTACTTGAGCGAGTGGCAGCCCGAGCAGTAGTTCATGTACAGCTTGGCGCCTCGCTGCAGCGAGGCCTTGTCGCCGATGTCGGTGCCGGCGTGGCGCAGGTTGCCGCCCTCGGCGGCGATCGCGCCGAACGACAGCATCAGGCCGGCGGCGAAAATGGCGAGCTTCTTCACGAGCGTGACCTTCCGGAAGTGCTGGCTGGTGGACATGCCCGCGACGTGCGCAGGCGCTTGGGTCGGCTTCCGCATGCTTGCCTTATTCATGCATCGTCACCCGTTCCGGCACGGCTCTGGTCCGGTCGAACTTCGTCCACAGCGGCATGGTGATGAAGAACACGAAGTACAGGAAGGTCAGCACGCGGCCGATGATGGTCTCGACCGGGTCGGTGCCCGGGCCGGCGCCGATCTTGCCCAGCCACAGGAAGCACACGGCGAACATCGCCAGCATCACCCACGACAGCCAGCCGCGGTAGCGGTACGAGCGCACCGGGCTGCGGTCCAGCCACGGCACCAGGAACAGCACCGCGATCGCGGCGAACATCACCAGCACGCCCCACAGCTTGATCGCGAAGAACGACGGCACCACCCGCAACATCGCGTAGTACGGGGTGAAATACCACACCGGCTTGATGTGCTCGGGCGTCACCAGGCGGTTGGCCTCGGTGAAGTTGTCGTGCTCGAGGAACCAGCCGCCGAAGGTCGGCGCGAAGAAGATGATGAAGGCGGCCAGGATCAGGAAGAAGCCGACGCCCACCAGGTCCTTGACCGTGTAGTACGGGTGGAACGGGATGCCGTCGAGCGGCTTGCTCGCGTCCCAGCGGTTGCCCTTCGGGCCCTTCTTGATGTCGACGCCGTCGGGGTTGTTCGAACCCACTTCATGCAGGGCGCCCAGGTGCAGCACGACCAGCAGCAGCAGCACCAGCGGCAGTGCGATCACGTGCAGGGCGAAGAAGCGGTTGAGGGTGGCGTCGGCGGGCAGGTAGTCGCCCATGATCCACTCGGTCAGGCCGTTGCCGATCACCGGGATCGCACCGAACAGGGAGATGATCACCTTCGCGCCCCAGAACGACATCTGGCCCCACGGCAGCACGTAGCCCATGAAGGCCTCGGCCATCAGCACCAGGTAGATCAGCATGCCGAGGATCCACACCAGCTCGCGCGGCTTCTGGTAGCTGCCGTACATCAGCCCGCGGAACATGTGCAGGTAGACGACGATGAAGAACAGCGAGGCGCCGGTGGAGTGCATGTAGCGGATCAGCCAGCCCCACTCCACGTCGCGCATGATGTACTCGACCGACGAGAACGCCTCGGCCGCGGACGGCTTGAAGTGCATCGTCAGGAAGATGCCGGTCAGGATCTGGTTGACCAGCACCAGCAGGGCCAGCGAGCCGAAGTAGTACCAGATGTTGAAGTTCTTCGGCGCGTAGTACTCGGTCATGTGCTTGCGGTACATCGGCATCATGCCGGGCGCACGCTGGTTGACCCAGTCCCACACGTTGTTGGCGGTTCGCGAGATCACGTTCGACATGGCTTATGCGGCTCCCTGGGGATCGACACCGATGACGATGCTGGTGTCGCTCTCGTAGTGGTGCGGCGGCACCAGCAGGTTGATCGGCGCGGGCACGCCCTGGAAGACGCGGCCGGCCATGTCGAAGCGCGACTTGTGGCAGGGGCAGAAGTAGCCGCCCTTCCACTCCGGGTCGAACGGTTCGGGCTTGATCTCGGCGACCATTTCCGGCGAGCAGCCCAGGTGCGTGCACAGCCCGACCAGCACGGAAATCTCCGGCTTGATCGAGCGCAGTTCGTTCTTCGCGTACTCGGGCTGCTGGTCGGTTGTCGACTCGGGGTCGGCCAGGCGCGGATCCAGCGTCGGCAGCACGTCCAGCATCTGCTTGGTGCGCTTGACCACCCAGATCGGCTGGCCGCGCCATTCGTCGACCAGGCGCTGGCCCTCGCCGAGGGCGCTGATGTCGATGGTGATCGGCGCGCCGGCCAGCTTGGCCCGCGCGCTCGGGTTCCACGACTTGATGAAGGGCACCGCGGCGAATCCCGCACCGACCGCACCCACGACGGCCGTGGTGGCGGTCAGGAAGCGGCGTCGGCCATGGTCGACCGTCCCTCCGCCGTCGACAGGATCAAGCACTTGTTCATTGGCCATCCGGCACTCCGCAAATCTTTCGGTCGCTAGTTAGTGGCTGCCGCGGTCGCCCGGGGGCGGCCGCAAAGACGATAAAGTGTAACGGAACGCTGAATCGGCCGACAATGCTTCAGGGCCATCGAATGCGTTCCGGGCGTCCCCGACCGGGCCGGAAACCGCCCTGGCGACGGTCAGTTCACGGCCGCCAGCGAGCTGCGGTAGCGCTGGGCCAGGACCCCGACACGCTGCACGTAGCGCTGGGTTTCGCGGTAGGGCGGCACGCCGTTGTACTTGTCGACCGCGCCCTCACCGGCGTTGTAGCCGGCCGCGGCGAGGGTCAGGTCGCCGTTGAAGCGCTTCAGCAACCAGGCCAGGTACTGCACGCCGCCCTGGATGTTCTGGGCCGCGTCGAAGGGGTTGCCGACGCCGAAACGCCGCGCGGTGGCCGGCATCAGCTGCATCAGTCCCTGCGCGCCCACGCGCGAGAGCGCGTTCGGGTTGAAGGCCGATTCGGCGTGGATGATCGCCCGCACCACGGCCTCGTCCACCCCGTACTGCCGGGCCGCACGGCTGATTTCGCTGGAATAGGCGGTCGTGTTCAGGCGCAGCTTGTTGAAGTCCACGCCCGGCGCGCTGCCGCAGGCGAAGCAGGTCTCGAGGAAGCTGTAGCGGATCGTGCGCAGCGCCGTGGCGCCCTCCACGCCCTTGGGCGGCTTGCTGGTGTAGTGGCGCACGCCGTCCTTGATGTAGGAGTAGACCTTGCCCTGCACCAGCCGGGTGGGCTTGCGGCCCTGCGAGGCCGATGGCGCCGCGGCGGGCTTCGCCTCCGCCGCCGTCGACCCGGTGCCCATGAACGTGGCCGGCGGATTGCTGTTGCTGGCCGGCGCGGACCGGGGCGCGGGCGTGGCGCGGTGCTTCGCCGCGGGGCTGGACTGGGCGACCGCCACGCACTTGGCGCCGGAAACGCGCTTGCTGACGTAGCTGCGGCTGCCGTCGGGGCTGTCGCAGCGGTACAGCGTGCCGGCGGCCACCGGCGTAGCCAGCAGCAGGCAGGCGATCGTCAGTAGTCCCCTTGCCCCCTTCATCGCGCGGAGTGTCACCCGTCCGTCCCGTCTTGCCAAGTCCTTGATAGTGAACGCGGTCCCCGGCAGTGGCAGGACGTGACCGATTACACTGATTGGCCCATCAGCAGCCAATCCGGCGCGGATTCAGCACCGCTTCCCGGCCCCGCCATGACCGAAACCGACCTCCAGGCCGTCCCGCCCGCCGCTCCGCCCGCTTCCGCCCCCGCCCCGCGCGGAAAACCCGCGGCAGGCTCGCCTGTTGCGAAAAAGCTCTATATCCAGACCCACGGCTGCCAGATGAACGAGTACGACTCGGCGCGCATGGCCGACGTGCTCGCCGCCGCCGACGGGCTGGAGCTCACCGACGACGTGACCGAGGCCGACGTGGTCCTGGTCAACACCTGCTCGATCCGCGAGAAGGCGCAGGAAAAGGTCTTCAGCCAGCTGGGCCGCTGGAAGTCGCTCAAGGCCGACGGCAAGCCGGTGATCATCGGCGTCGGCGGCTGCGTGGCTTCGCAGGAGGGCGCGGCGATCGTCAAGCGCGCGCCGTACGTGGACCTGGTGTTCGGCCCGCAGACCCTGCATCGCCTGCCCGAGCTGATCCGTGCCCGCCGCGAGACCGGCACGCCGCAGGTGGACATCAGCTTCCCCGAGATCGAGAAGTTCGACCGCCTGCCCGAACCGCGCGCCGAGGGCCCCAGCGCCTTCGTCTCGATCATGGAAGGCTGTTCGAAATACTGCTCGTTCTGCGTGGTGCCCTACACCCGCGGCGAGGAGGTGAGCCGGCCGTTCGAGGACGTGCTGGTGGAAGTCGCGCAGCTCGCCGCGCAGGGTGTGCGCGAGGTCAACCTGCTCGGCCAGAACGTCAACGCCTATCGCGGGCCGTACGGCGAGGGAGCGTGCGAGGGCCTTGGCCCGAGCGAACAACACTTCGCCGACCTCGGCCTGCTGATCCGCACCATCGCCGAGATCGACGGCATCGACCGCATCCGCTTCACCACCTCGCATCCGCTGGAGTTCTCCGACTCGCTGGTCGAGGCCTACCGCGACGTGCCGCAGCTGGCCAACTACCTGCACCTGCCGGTGCAGTCGGGCAGCGACCGCATCCTGGCGGCGATGAAGCGCGGCTACACGGCGCTGGAGTTCAAGCAGAAGATCCGCAAGCTGCGCGCGGTGCGGCCGGACATCTCGATTTCGTCGGATTTCATCGTCGGTTTTCCCGGCGAGACCGACGCGGATTTCGAAAAGACCATGAAGCTGATCGAGGACGTCGGCTTCGACCAGTCGTTCTCCTTCATTTACTCGCGCCGCCCGGGGACGCCGGCCGCGGACCTGGAGGACGCTGTCTCCAGCGAGGAAAAGCACGCGCGCCTGTCGCGGCTGCAGGCGCACATCAACGAATACTCGGCCGGCATCTCGCGGGCGATGGTGGGCAGCGTGCAGTCGGTACTGGTCACCGGGCCGTCGCGCAAGGACTCGAACGAGCTGACCGGCAAGACCGAGAACATGCGCTCGGTGAACTTCCCCGGGCACCCGCGGCTGGTCGGTCAGTTCGTCGATGTCGTCATCACCGAAGCGCTGAGCAATTCCCTGCGCGGGCGCGTGGCGATGGCCGATGGGGACGCCGCGGCGTGAACGCACCACCGCCGCGGTCGCCGTCGCTGATCCGGCGCTGCGCACTGGGCATCTGGCTGTGCGGGATCGCGCTGATGGGCGTGGTCGAGTTTCGCCGCTACGCGCTTGCCGGCGGCGAACTGTCGATGACGCCGGTGGCGTGGATGTGGCTCGTCGGCTCGACGGTGACCGGCGTGGTTGGCATCGTGTTGCTGGTGCGCGAGTTGCGGCGGCATCGCCGGTAGGCCTGGCGGGTCTTCCGGACAGAACCCCTTGTGGGAGCGGCCATGGCCGCGATGCTTTTCCGGCAAAGGCATCGCGGCCATGGCCGCTCCCACAAGAGCTTCAGGCCCACGCGCACTGCACTCCACGGGCTGCCTCAATCCAGCCGCTTGCGGAAGCGCAGGATCGCCGCGGCCATCATCACGACGGTGAACACCAGCAGCGCGGCGACTTCCGGCCACAGGTCCACGAGGTTGGCGCCGCGCAGCATGACCCCGCGGATCAGGCGCATGAAGTGGGTCAGCGGCAGCACCTCCGCCAGCCACTGCACCACCCGCGGCATGCCGGCGAACGGGAACATGAAGCCCGACAGCAGGATCGAGGGCAGGAAGAAGAAGAACGTCATCTGCATCGCCTGGAACTGCGACTGCGCGCGCGTGCTGATCAGCAGCCCGAGGGTGAGGTTGGCCACGATCAGCAGCATCGAAGCGATGTAGACATCCAGCACGCCGCCGCGCACCGGCACCTCGAACAGCCACATGCCCAGCGCCAGCACCACCGTGGTCTGCAGCAGGCCGATCGCGATGTACGGCAGCACCTTGCCGATCATCAGCTCCGAGCGACTGAGCGGGGTGGCGATCAGCAGCTCCATGTTGCCGCGCTCGCGCTCGCGCACGATCGCCACCGCGGTGAACAGCACCATGGTCATGGTCAGGATCACGCCGATCAGGCCGGGCACGATGTTGACCGCCGAGCGCCGCTGCGGGTTGTAGAAGCTGACCACGCTGATCTGCCCGGGGCCGGTGCGTTCGCTCTTCGCGTTGCTTGCCGGCGTGCCGTCGAGCGGCAGCTGGGCGAGCTGGACCGCCGCGCTCTGCACCACGGTGTCGCTGCCGTCGACCAGCACCTGCACCGCCTCGCGGCCGTCGAAGCGGCGGCGCTCGAAGTCCGGCGGGACCACCACCCCCACGCTGATCTCGCCGCGCCGCAGCGCGTCCATCAGCTGTGCCGGCGACGTGGCGGCGAGCTTCGGCGTGATGACGCCGGTGGCCACCATGTCCATCACCAGCGCGCGCGAGGCGGCCGTGTTGGCCTGGTCGGCAATGCCGGCGTCCAGGCCGCGCAGGTTGAGGTTGATCGCGTAGCCGAACAGCACCAGCTGCATCACCGGGATGCCGAGGATCATGCCCAGCGTGACGCGGTCGCGGCGCAGCTGGCGCAGTTCCTTGACCACGATGGCGAACATGCGGCGCAGGTTCATGCCGGCTCCGTCCGCTGCTCGCGCTCGTCGTCGGACTGGCCGCCGGTGGCGGACACGAACACGTCTTCCAGGTTCGGCTGCGAGGCGCCGACTTCGGCCTGCAGCCCGGCGTTCCCGAGCACGTCGCGGATGCGCACGGCGGCGTCGCCGTTGCGGTCGGTAAGCACGCGCAGGCTGTTGCCGATCTGGGCGACGCTGAGTACGCCCGGCACGTCGACCAGTGCCTTCTGCACGCGGCGCGGCTCGCGCGCGTCGACCAGCACCGTGCGGCCCTCGAGCGCCGCCGTGAGCTCGCCCGGCGTGCCGTCGGCGACCAGCGCGCCGTGGTCGAGGATGGCGATGCGATGGCAGCGTTCGGCCTCGTCCATGTAATGGGTCGAGACCAGCAGCGTGGTGCCGGCGTCGGCGAGGTCGAACAGCTTCTCCCAGAAGTCGCGGCGCGACTCCGGATCGACCGCACTGGTGGGCTCGTCGAGGAACAGCAGCTCCGGCGCCTGGATCACCGCGCCGGCCAGCGCCAGGCGCTGCTTCTGGCCGCCGCTCATGGTGCCGGCGAGCTGCTTCTGGCGGTCGCCGAACTGGTACTGCTCGACCAGGTCGTCGATGCGCCTGCGCGCCTTCGCCTTCGGCACGTCCTGCACGGCGGCGAGGAATTCGAGGTTCTCGCGCACGGTCAGGTCGCCGAACAGCGAGAACTTCTGGGTCATGTAGCCGATGCGGCTGCGCAGCTGCTCGGACTGTTCCGGGATGCGCAGGCCAAGCACCTCGATCTCGCCCTCGGTGGGCGTGAGCAGGCCGCACAGCATGCGGATGGTGGTGGACTTGCCAGAGCCGTTGGGGCCGAGGAAGCCGTAGACGCAGGCCCTGGGCACCGACAGGTCGACATGATCCACCGCGAGCAGGTCGCCGAAGCGCTTGCTCAGGCCGCGCGCGCGGATGGCGAGGTCGTCACGCGTCGTCGATGTTCCGCTGGTGGAAGGCATGGCAGGTCCGCGCGCTATGCACCGGCTTCGCAGCGCGCCTTGAGGCCCGCCGCCTCGAGCGCGAGGTAGCGCTCGATCGTCTTGCGGCCCATCGGCGCGGCCAGCAGCGCGAGCGGGCCTTCGAGCGAGAAAGCGAGGACGACCTCGCACCCCTCCGGTTCCGGCGTGAGCACGTGCGAGGCGATCGAGCGCAACCCGGGGCGGCGCGAGGCCCACGCGAACTCGCACTCCGGCCGCCAGCGCTCGACCATCCACTCCGCCGGGCGCAGCCGCGGCTGGTGCAGGCGCACGCGCGTGCCGATGCCCGGCTCGCCGGGATCGAGCACGTCCACCGCATCCACGGTCGGCGTCCACTCGGGCCAGCGCGCGAAGTCGGCCAGCCAGCGCCAGGCGACCGCGGGCGATGCCTGGATCCGGCACCTGCGCTCGAACCGTTTCATGGCGTGTCCTCTGCCCGCCGCTCGGCCGGCGCGAACTCCACCCGTACCGGCAATCCGGCCGGCAGGTCGACGCCGGGCGCGAGCTGGACCTCGGCCAAGTAACTCAGCCGCGCCGCGTCCTCGCCGGTCAGCGCGTAATACGGGGTGAAGGTCGGCTCGCTGCGGACCATGCGCACGGTGCCTTCGAGCGCCTGCGCGCGGCCTTCGACGAACACCCGCGCACGCTGGCCGACGGCGACGTCGGCGCGGATCGGCTCGGGCACGTACACGCGCGCATGCGGCGCCTCGCCGACCAGCATCACCACCAGCGGCGCGCCGACCGGGGCCTGGTCGCCGAGCTTGTAGGGAATGCTGTCGATGCGACCGGCGCGGGGGGCGACGAGATCGAGCTTCTGCAGCGTCGCCTGCTCGGCCTCGGCCTGCGCCTGCGCGGCCTGCAGCGCGGCCTCGCCCTGGGCGAGCTGTTCGGCGCGCGTGCCGTGCACAAGTTCGTCGAGCGCGGCCTGCGCGGCGCGCACCTGCGCCTGTGCGTTGCCGGCGGCGGCGCGGGCGCGGTCGACCTCGGCGGCGGCGACCAGCTGGTGCTGGCCCAGCGGCTGCAGGCGCGCGTAGTAGGCGCTGGCATCGCGGGCCTGCGCCTGCGCGGCATTGAGATTGGCGCGTGCCTGGTCGATGTCCTCGCGGCGCGGGCCGGCCTCCAGTTCGGCCAGCGCCTCGCGCTGGCGCAGCACCTGCGCAAGCGCTGCCTGCGTCTGTGCTTCGGTGCGGGTGCGTTCGAGCGTGAGTAGCGTCGCCCCGGCTTCGACGCGCTGGCCCTCGCGCACGTCGATGGAGACGATGCGCTCGGCCACCGGCGCCGGCAGGGCGACGCGGTCGTATTCCAGCGTGCCCAGCGCCTGCGGCGCGTCGTCGCTGCAGCCGGCCAGCAGCAGGCACAGCGCCAGCGGAAGGAAACGTTTGCGTGGCCTGGCCTTCATCGAGCGCCTCGGGGATCAGAGCGTGCAGGCGTCGCCGCAATCGCCGCAGTCGCCGGCGACATCGCGTTCGATCGCCCGGCGCAGCGCGGGAAGCGCCATCAGCGGCAACAGCGGCCAGTACGCGGGCACCTGTCGTGCGAGCAGCGCCATGCCGTCGGCGCCGGTGTGCAGGCGGTCGTCGCGCAGGTCGCGCACGACCACCTCGCCCATGCGCATCGGCCGATCGAACGGCGATTGCACGCAGTCCTCGACGCGATCCAGCCAGTCCAGCCGCTGGTGCATGCGCGCGTAGCGGGCACAGCGTGCGCAATCGGGATTGCGGTGGACGCGAACGGTCTTCTTCTTCATTCTCCGGGCTCCTTCAGTTCCAGCCCGCGGTCGAGCAGCGCGATCGCATGCCGGCGCACATCGTCCAGGCCGAGATCCTCGGCGTCGAACAGCGCGCGCCAGATCGGCGCGCCGGCCGCGGGCAGCAGGGTCAGACCGACCAGCGAGGTCATGAGCAGGCGCGGGTCGAGGTCGGCGTTGAGTGCGCCGCGCGCCTGCGCGTCGGCAAAGCGGGCAACGATGGTGCGGGTGATCTGCGGCGCGATCCGGGTGACCAGCAGGTCGCGCAGCGCGCCGCCTTCGCACAGCACCTCGCGCACCCACAGCTGCGGCCACCACGGGTACGCCTTCATCACTTCGGTCACGCCGCAGACGAAGGCGGCGACCGTGTCCGCGACGTCGTCGCCGGCCGCCAGCACGCGCTCGCGCAAGGTGGCGAACGCGGCGAGCATCCGCTCCTCTACCAGGGCGTCGACCAGCTGCGCCTTGTCGCCGAAGTAGTAGTGCAGCAGCGCCGGGGTGACGCCGGCCTCCGACGCGATGGCGCGCAGGGAGGTCGCCGAGATGCCCTGGCGGACGAAGCAGGCGATCGCGGCGTCGAGCAGGCGCTCGCGCTGGTCGGCGGCCTTGCCGACCGGACGGCCGGGCGCGCGTGGCCGGGCGACCCGTCCGGTACCCGGGCCGGCGTCGGCGCCCTTGCGGGCGGGTCGGCGCCCGGCGCCGGATTTCGGGGAGCGGCTGTCCATGCGCCGTAATTTAATTCAATGATTAATTAAAAATCAACCACGCATTGCCGAAAATCCGATGAGCGACACACGCGGATCCGCCCACCCGTTCAATCCGCGCGCACGCCATCTCAAAATTTATTGTTTATCAACAAGTTGCAATCAGGCAGCGACATGGCGATCCAGCGCGGTCGCCATCGGATTCATCGGTCCCCTGCCCGCCCCCGCTCAGCGCCCCGCAGCGAATCGAGCAGCGAGAACACCCACGGCCGCAGCGCCAGCAGCATGCCGGCGCTGCGCCTGCGCGCGGGCGGCAGGGTGGCGTCGATGGTGGCCATTTCGCGGAATTCCGCGGCCAGGTGTTCGAGCTTGCGCCGCAATACCGCGATCGAGCTGTCGCCCAGTTCGCGCACCTCCATGACCAGCAGCGCGTCGCGCCCGCCGAAGGCATCGCGCAGGAATTCGCCGGTGGCGACCTGCGCGTAGCGCCTGCGGACGGGGCCGTCCTCGCGCCACTCGAAATCGCGCGCCACGCGCAGGCGGACTCGGTCGCGGGGCAGCAGTTCGACCAGCCGCAGACGGTCGAGCCTGGCCAGCAGCAGGGTGGCCTCCGGCACGTCGAGGCCGAATTCGCGGCGGATCACGGGCACCTTCCAGTCGTTGCACAGCAGGTGGAAGACCAGCAGCAGCCGCGGATCGGCGGCGAGCGCGGCCTCCTGCGCCATGTCCAGGCGCTCGCGATGGCCGCGCGCGCCGCGCGCCAGGCGCACGAGTTCGAACAGGTCGATGTCTAGCAGTTCGCAGATGCGCTCCAGCCGCGCCAGGTCGATGCGGCCGGAGGAGAACATGCGCTTGACCGTCGGCTCGGAGACGCCGAGGCCGCCGGCGAGGTCGGCGTAACGCATGCCGCGCTGCTTCAGCACCTGCTTCAGCGCGCGCAGCAGGGTGTCGCGTTCGCTCATCGGGCGCTCCGGTGTCGGGATCGAACCCGAAAGGTATCAAATATCGATACGTTCCAGATTTATTTTGCAAATCATGATGCGCGGTTCGAGGGTAGGCCCGGTCCAGCCACGAGCGTTTGCCCATGCCCTCCACCGCCGTTCGCAGCGAACCCGCTGCGGCCCTCCCCGCCGCGACCGTCCTTAACGATGTCCACTCGCGCCTCAACCGGACGCGGGTCGACGCGGTGCTTCGTCCCTCCAGCGTCCCCGCCGCGATCGACGCGGTGCGGGCGAGCGCACGCGCCGGCGAATCGCTGGCCGTCATGGGCGCGCGCCACGCCATGGGCGGGCAGCAGTTCCTGTCCGGCGGGCGCGTGCTCGACCTGGGTGCGCTCGACCGCGTCACGGGCTTCGACGATGGCCGCGGCCTGGTGACGGTCGAGGCCGGCATCCGCTGGCCCGCCCTGCTCGCCTGGCTCGCGGCGCACCCGGGCAACACGCGCGGCTGGACCATCCGCCAGAAGCAGACCGGCGCCGACGATTTCAGCCTCGGCGGCGCGCTGGCATCGAACATCCACGGCCGCGGGCTGGCATTCGCCCCCTTCGTCGACGACGTCGAGTCGCTGACCCTCATCGACGCGGACGGCACGCTCGTGCAGGCCAGCCGGCGGGTGAATCCCGAACTGTTCGCCCTGGTGGCCGGCGGCTACGGACTGTTCGGTGCGGTGATCGGCATCACCCTGCGCCTGGTGCCGCGCACGACGCTGGTGCGCGAGGTGCGAATGACGCGCGCGACGCAGTTGATGGCGGATTTCGACGCCGCGATCGCGTCGGGTTGCACCTACGGCGATTTCCAGTTCACCGTCGACGCGGCCAGCGAGGATTTCCTCGACCTGGGCATCCTGTCCTGCTACCGCCCGACGGACGGCGACCCCGGCCACGCGCACCGGCGCGCCCTGGATGCGCGCGACTTCTCCCGCCTGCTGTCGCTGGCGCACACCGAGCCCGGGCGGGCGTTCGCCGAGTACGCCGCGTTCTACCTGGCCACCGACGGCCAGCGCTACGCCTCGGACGAACAGCAGGCCGGCGTGTACCTGGGCGACTACCACGCGCCCATCGACGCCTGCCTGGGCCATGCAGGGTCGGAGATGATCACCGAGCTCTACATGCCGCGCGCGCGGCTGGCCGATTTCCTCGGCGCCGCCGCCGACAGCCTGCGCCGCACGCGTGCGCAGGCCATCTACGGCACCGTGCGCCTGATCGAACGCGACGGCGACAGCCTGCTCGCCTGGGCGCGCGAACCCTGGGCCTGCGTGGTCTTCAACCTGCACGTGCGCCACGATGTCGCCGGCCTTGCCGCCGCGGCGCACAGTTTCCGCGCCCTGATCGACCTCGCGCTCGCGCGCGGCGGCAGCTACTACCTCACCTACCACCGCTGGGCGCAGCGGGAACAGGTCGAGGCGGCCTACCCGCGGTTCGGGGCGTTCCTGCGCGCCAAGCGCGCCTTCGACCCGGCCGGGCGCTGGTGCAGCGACTGGTATCGCCACCACTGCCGGCTGTTCGGCGAGGCGCCCGCGTGAACGCGCCGGCGCGGGTATCCACCTCGATGCTGATCGCCGCGGCCGAAATCCTCGCTGCCGGCGACCAGGCACGCGACGCGCTGCGCGCGCGGTTGGCCCGTGCCTGCCTGGCGGCCTGCGGCGATGCCGGCAGGCGACTGCTGTGTCTCGCGGATTCCGCTGCAGGGCGGATGCTGCTGCGCCTGTCGGAATTCGCCGTCCTGCCGGGGATCGCCGCGCATTACGGCTGGCGCAAGCGCCACCTGTGGCGCTGGGTGCACGACGACGTCGTGGCCGGCACGCGGCAGTTGCTGGTGCTGGGCGCGGGGTTCGACGCGCTGGGGCCGTGCATGGCGGCAAGGCATCGGTCGCTGCGCGTGTTCGAGGTCGACCGTCCCGACACCGTCGCCATCCGTGCACGCGCACTGCGGGCATGCGGCATCCCGCGGTCGCGGCTGGCGCTGCGCGCCGCAGACTTCGCGCAAGACCGGTTGCGGGACACGCTGCAAAGCCTCGGGGCGGATGGCTTCGACCGCAATGCGCCGACGACCGTGGTCGCCGAAGGGCTGCTGATGTACCTGCCGCTACCTGCCGTCGCCGCGCTGTGCGACGACCTGCGGGCGCACTGCCGCGCGCCGGCCAGCGTCGTCGCCACCGCGATGGAATGCGACGCCCGGGGCGCCCCGGGCTTCCGGCGCCAGCGGCCGTGGCTGCGGCGATGGCTCGCACGCCGCGGCGAGCCGTTCGCCTGGGGCGCAACCCGCGCGCAACTGCCGGCGGTGATGGCAGCGGCCGGCATCGCCCTCCGCGAGACCATCGACCCGGAGACGCCCCGCGACCCGGACCCGTGCCCCGGCGAGTGGCTGTTCCGCGGCACGCTGCACAGGTGAACGCGCGCCATCGACGACCGTGCCGAGGTTGGCCGCGACACGCCCGCGCGCTACGCTCGCGCCCATGCCCACGCCCCACCAGCGCGACTTCACCCTCGAACCCCTCGACAACGAGCGCCTGGCCAACCTGGCCGGCCCGTTCGACGCGCACCTGCGTCAGATCGAACTGCGCCTGGGCGTGGAAATCGCCAACCGCGGCAACGTGTTCCGCGTCACCGGGCGCGATGAAGCACCGGTCGCGCAGGCCGAGCGCCTGCTGCGCACGCTGTACGCCGAAGCCGGCGAGGAAACCTTCGACGGCCAGTCGATCAACCTGCGCATGAACGCGGCCGGCGTCGAGGCCGATGCCGCGACCGGCCCGCGCGATGACGGCGACTACGTCCCGCAGGACGTCGCCATCCGCGTGCGCCGCGGCACCGTCCGCGGACGCGGCCCGAACCAGCAGAAGTACCTGCATTCGATCGCCACCCACGACATCAACTTCGGGGTCGGCCCGGCCGGCACCGGCAAGACCTTCCTTGCCGTGGCCAGCGCGGTGGAAGCGCTCAACGAGTCGCGGGTGCAGCGGCTGGTGCTGGTGCGCCCGGCGGTGGAGGCCGGCGAGAAGCTCGGCTTCCTGCCCGGCGACCTGTCGCAGAAGGTCGACCCCTACCTGCGTCCGCTGTATGACGCGCTCTACGAGATGCTGGGCGTGGAGAAGGTGCTCAAGCTGCTGGAGAAGAACGTCATCGAGATCGCGCCGCTGGCCTACATGCGCGGGCGCACGCTCAACGATGCCTACGTGATCCTGGACGAGGCGCAGAACACCACCATCGAGCAGATGAAGATGTTCCTGACCCGGCTGGGCTTCGGCAGCACCGCCGTGGTCACCGGCGACCTCAGCCAGATCGACCTGCCCAAGCACGTCAAGTCCGGCCTGCGCGACGCGGTGGAAGTGCTGCACGACGTGGAGGGCGTGAGCTTCACCTTCTTCGAGGCCGGCGACGTGGTGCGGCATCCGCTGGTGGCGCGCATCGTCGGCGCCTACGACCGCCGCGACGCGCAGGATGCGTCGACCGGACCGGCGTAGACTGCGCGCATGACCCGTGGCCCGGCCCGCCTCGACGTTTCCGTCGGCTATGCCCTGCCCCGCGCCGGCCTGCCGGCGGCGGTGAGCTTCCGCCGATGGGTGGCCGCGGCGCTGTCCGGACGCATCCGCGAGGCGGACCTGGCCGTCCGCCTGGTCGACGAGGCCGAAGGCCGCGCGCTCAACCGCCACTACCGCGGCAAGGACTACGCCACCAACGTGCTGAGCTTCCCGGCCGACATCGCCGAGGGCGTCAAGCTGCCCAAGGGCGTGAAGATGCCGCTGCTCGGCGATCTGGTGCTGTGCGCGCCGGTGGTCGCCCGCGAGGCGCGCGAACAGGGCAAGCGGCTCAACGACCACTACGCCCACCTGACCGTGCACGGCGCCCTGCACCTGCTGGGCTGGGACCACGAGGACGCGCGCGAGGCCGAGTGCATGGAAGCGCTGGAGCGCGAGATCCTCGCCGCGCTGGGCATCTCCGATCCCTACCGGGACGAGCTGGACGCCTGAGCCCGGCCGGCCCGCCGGTTGACGCATGCGTGTCGCCGCGTTTCACCAGCCGGGCGAAAACCCGCGCTAGACTTCCCCCGTGGCCCAGCCGGGCGCCGACAAGACTGCAATGCCAGAGGACGACAGTAGTACCAGCCACGCCCCCGAGATCCCGGAAAAACGGCGTTCGTGGCTCGACCGCATCAGCTCGATGCTGTCCGGCGAACCTTCCACGCGCGACGACCTGGTCGAACTGCTGCGCGACGTGCAGGCCGACGGCCTGATCGCCGCCGACACGCTGAAGATGATGGAGGGCGCGCTGACCGTGTCCGAACTCAGCGTGGGCGACGTGATGATCCCGCGCTCGCAGATGGTGATGCTGTCGGCCGACGAGCCGTTCATCGAACTGATGAAGCACGTCGTCGAGTCGGGGCATTCGCGCTTCCCGGTTCACGGCGACGACAAGGACGAGATCCTCGGCGTGCTGCTGGCCAAGGACCTGCTGCGCGGCGTGGTCGCCGACAACGGCCCGGCCTCCGTGCACGAACTGCTGCGCCCGGCGGTGCTGATCCCCGAATCCAAACGCCTGGACGTGCTGCTGCGCGAGTTCCGCCAGTCGCGCAATCACATGGCCATCGTCATCGACGAGTACGGCGGCGTCGCCGGCCTGCTCACGATCGAGGACGTGCTCGAACAGATCGTCGGCGAGATCGACGACGAGCACGACGACGCCGAGGACCCCGGGGCGCTGATCGCCGCGCAGGCCGACGGCCAGTACGTGGTCGACGCGCTGACGCCGATTGCAGATTTCAACGAGCGCTTCAGCGCCGACTTCGGCGACGACGAGTACGACACCATCGGCGGCCTGGTCACCGCGGCCATCGGCCACCTGCCCGAGGCCGGCGAGGAGCTGACGCTCGGCCGCTTCGGCTTCCGCGTCGCGCGTGCCGACGCGCGCCGCCTGCATGCGCTGCTGGTCAGCATCCACGGCGATGACGCCGGCTGAGCGGGCGCCAGTGCGCCGCGGCATCCGGCTGCTGCTGGTGCTCGCGCTGTGGCTGCTGGCCTGCCAGGCCGCGCTTGCGCAGGCGGCAGGCGATGCGCCGCGGATCGGCGTGGCGACGATGCAGCCGGGCACGGTGTTCTTCGAACGCTTCGGCCACGATGCACTGGTGGTGGTGGACCCGGCCACCGGCGCGGCGACCTCGTACAACTTCGGCTTCTTCGACCCGGACGAGCCCGGCTTCATTGCCAACTTCGTCTTCGGCCGCATGCGCTACCGCCTGCAGGCGCTGCCGTTCGCCGACGACATGGCCTACTACCGCGACGTCGGCCGCGGCGTCTCGATCCAGTGGCTGAACCTCTCCGACGCGCAGGCGCGCCACCTGGCCGCGGCGCTGGCCGAGAACGCCCGCCCGGAGAACGCGCGCTACGGCTACGAGTACTTCACTGACAACTGCGCCACGCGCGTACGCGACGCCATCAACGATGCGCTAGGCGGCGCGCTCCACCGCGAGGTCGGCGGCCGTTCGCGCGGCAGCACCTACCGCAGCGAGTCGGTGCGCCTGGCCTCGCCCGCGCCGTGGATGTGGCTGGGCTTCGACATCGGGCTGGGACCTGCCGCGGACCGGCCGCTGTCGGTGTGGCAGGAATCCTTCGTGCCGATGCGCCTGGCGGACGCGCTGCGCGAAGCCACCGGCAGCAACGGCCAGCCACTGGTGCTGGCCGAGGAACAGATCCTGCCGCACCGCATCGCGCCCGAGCCGGCCGAAGCGCCGCGCCCGTGGTGGCCGTGGGCGCTGGCCGGCTTCGCGGTCGCCATCGCCACACTGCTGGCGGCGCCGCGCGCGCCACGCGTGGTCGCGGCGGCGGCGCTGCCGTTCTGGGGCCTGTGCACCGGGCTCGGTGCGCTGATGCTGTTCATCTGGATCTTCACCGCGCACCGCTTCGGCTGGAGCAACCACAACCTGCTGCTGTTCAACCCGCTGTGCCTGCTGCTGTTGCCGGGCGGCTGGCGGACCGCGCGCGGGCGCGCGGCAGGCCCGTGGTTCGATCGCTGGCTGCTGGTGGTAGCCGCCTGCACGGTGGTCGCATTGTTCCTGCTCTGGCTGCCGGTGGCCCCGCAGCGCAACGCGCCCTGGATCGCGCTGCTGCTGCCGATCCACGCCGGCCTGTGGCTGGCGCTGCGCCGACGCTGACTTGCCGCGTTCCACCGTGCGGGGCAGGATGCGCGCATGATCTCGCCCCTGCCCGACAGCGCCGCCGCAACACGTCCCGACGTGCCCGGCTGCGTGGTCAACGCCGCGCTCTACAACGCCAGCGGAAAACTGCGCGACATCTCGCTGGACGAAATCAGCGACGTCCTGTCGCACGACGACGACAGCTTCGTCTGGGTCGGCGTGTACGAGCCCGAGGACGCGGTGCTCGACAAGCTGCAGGAGGAGTTCGACCTGCACGACCTGGCGATCGAGGACGCACGCAACGCGCACCAGCGCCCCAAGCTGGAGGCTTACGGCGACTGCCTGTTCGTGGTGGTCAACACCGCGCAGGTCATCGACGAGCGCATCCGCTACGGCGAGACCCACGCCTTCCTCGGACCACGCTACCTGGTCACCGTGCGCCACGGTGCGTCGCTGTCCTACGCGCCGGTGCGCGCGCGGGTGGAACGCGAGCCGGAACTGCTCGAACTCGGCCCCTCGTACGCCCTGTACGCGGTGCTCGATGCAATCGTCGACAACTACCTGCCGATCGTCGACGAGTTCAAGCAGACCCTGCTGGTGCTGGAAAAGGACGTGTTCACCGAGGACTTCCACCGCGGCACGGTGGTGCGCCTGTACGACCTCAAGCGCGAGCTGACCTACATGCGCCTGGCGGTCACGCCGCTGCAGGACGTGCTCTCGCAGCTGGTACGCACGCCGAGCACGCTGCTGGCGCAGGAAACCCGGGTCTATTTCCGCGACGTGCTCGACCACTCGGTGCGCAGCAACGAAACCATCGATGCCCTGCGCGACATGCTCGGCACCGCGCTGGGCGTCAACCAGGCGCTGGTGACGCTGGCGCAGGGCGAAGTCGTCAAGCGCCTGGCCGGCTGGGCCGCCGTGCTCGCAGTACCCACGCTGGTGGCCAGCTGGTACGGCATGAACTTCGAACACATGCCCGAACTGGCCGGCCGCTACAGCTATCCGATCCTGATCGGGCTGCTGGCGGTCGGCTGCTTCGCGCTGTACCGGTACCTCAAGAAGGTGCACTGGCTGTAGTGCGTTCCGCCCGACCGGCGCCGCCGTGGATGCGCGCAGCGCCCTGCCCGGCGGTTGATCCGCGTCAAGGCGCGCGCGCTGCCGGCGCCCTAGCTTGGGCGCCATGCTCGCCAATCCCGCCTTCGACGCCGACCTGCTGCGCCGCTACGACCGCCCCGGGCCGCGCTACACCTCCTACCCGACCGCGCCGCAGTTCGCGTCCGGCTTCGGCGAGGCGCAGCTGCGCGCGGCGGCGCTGGCCAGCAACGGCGACCCGATCCCGCGCCGGCTGTCGCTGTACGTGCACGTGCCGTTCTGCCTGAGTCCGTGCTTCTACTGCGGCTGCAACCGCATCATCACCCGCGACAAGTCGCGCGCCGGCACCTATCTGGCACGCCTGTACCGCGAGATCGGGCTGATGGCGCAGCTGTTCGACCGCGACCGCGAGGTCATCCAGGTGCACCTGGGCGGCGGCACGCCCAACTTCCTCGACGGCGACCAGCTGCAGGAACTGATGGAGACGCTGCGCAGCCAGTTCCGCTTCTCGCGCTCGCCGCGTCGCGACATCTCGATCGAACTCGACCCGCGCTTCGTCTCGCCCGCGGACATCGCCGGCATGGCCGGGCTCGGCTTCAACCGCGCCAGCTTCGGCGTGCAGGACTTCGATCCCGCGGTGCAGGAAGCCGTCAACCGCATCCAGTCGGTGGCCGAAACCCGCGCCGTGGTCGACGCCTGCCGCGCCAACGGCTTCCGCTCGGTCAACATCGACCTGATCTACGGCCTGCCCAAACAGACACGCGAAGGCTTCGAACGCACCATCGACACCGTGCTCGGGATGCGCCCGGACCGCCTCGCGGTGTACGGCTACGCGCACCTGCCGGAGGTGTTCAAGGCACAGCGCCAGATCCACGCCGACGACCTGCCCTCGGCGCAGGACAAGCTGGGCCTGCTGCAGCTCGCGATCGAAAAACTCACCGCGGCCGGCTACGCCTACATCGGCATGGACCATTTCGCCCTGCCCGACGACGACCTCGCCCAGGCGCAGGCCCGCGGCGGACTGCACCGCAACTTCATGGGCTACACCACCCACGCCGACAGCGACCTGGTGGGCTTGGGCGTGAGCGCAATCAGCCATATCGGCGACAGCTTCAGCCAGAACCCGCGCGACCTGCCGAGCTGGCAGATCGCCATCGACGAGGGCCGCCTGCCGGTATTCCGCGGCATGCGCCTGGACGAGGACGATCTGCTGCGCGCGGACCTGATCCAGCAGCTGATGTGCCAGGCCGAAATCCCGATCGGGGCGCTGGAGCGGCGCTACGCGATCGATTTCCACGACTACTTCGCCGATGCGCTCGCGCAGCTGCGCCCGCTGCAGGACGACGGACTGGTCCGGGTCGAGGCCGGCCGCATCGCCGCAACCACGCAAGGACGGCTGTTGTTGCGTAATATCGCCATGTGCTTCGACCGCTACCTGCCATCCCCGGATTCCGCCGGCGCCACGCCGCGCTTCTCCCGCGCGATCTGACCGCGCGAAAGGCCCAAGCGTGAGCGATATCGCGTTCCCGCGCCTGAGCCCCAGCGTGCTCGCCGACGATGGCGATGCGCTGACCTTCTGCTCGACCTGCGCGTTCTCCCAGGCCTGCCTGTCGCAGGGCATGGACAAGTCGTCGCTGCAGGACCTGCACATGCTGGTCGAGCACGTCGGGCCGCTGCACGCGGGCGAGCACGTGTTCCGCGTCGGCGACCCGTTCGAGGCGATCGCCGCGGTGCGCGCCGGCACGGTCAAGACCTACGTGGTCGACCGCGACGGGCGCGAGCACGTGCTGGGCTTCCATTTCCCGGGCGAGGTGATCGGGCTGGACGCGATCGACGGCGATACCTACCCGTGCAACGCGGTCGCGCTGGACACGGTGATGCTGTGCCGGTTCTCGTTCCCGAAGATCTCGGTGCTGGCCGCGCGCCTGCCGGGACTGCAGCAGCACCTGTTCCGCCTGCTGAGCCGCAGCATCGGCCGTGCCGCGCTGCTGGCCGGCGATTTCAGCGCCGACGAGCGCATGGCGGCGTTCCTGATCGGCATGTCCGAGCGCCTGGCCGCGCGCGGCTTCTCGCCCAACCGCTTCGCGCTGACGATGCCGCGCACCGACATCGCCAACTACCTGCGGCTGGCGCCGGAAACGGTCAGCCGCGTGCTCAAGCGCTTCCAGGAAGACGGCCTGCTGCAGGTCGACCGGCGCGAGCTGGAGCTGGTCGACCGCGGGCGGCTGGAGGCGCTGGCGGCGCCTGTGTTGCGGCACTAGGCCGTTGCGGCAAAGCCCGGGGCCTGACCCAGCGTCGATCCTTGTAGAAGCGGCTTCAGCCGCGAGCTTTTCCATCCGTGGCCAGCAGATCAAGAGCTCGCGGCTGAAACCGCTTGTGTCTTGGCTTTGCCTTAGCGTGCAGGGTGAGAGCGGAGTGCGGGACGCCGACAAGCCGGGGTGCCTTGAAGCACGTGTAGGAGCCAGGGCGCCCGCACTCCAACCTCTTGCCAAG
>Ga0160437_1000108_pt1 | contig 48786 bp, 54 predicted proteins | sample HID1975I_E0MG_FD_108227 | JGI IMG/M metagenome (GOLD analysis project Ga0160437, IMG submission 108227) | Enriched soil microbial communities from UW Madison campus, WI, USA - HID1975I_E0 MG | ecosystem: Environmental > Terrestrial > Soil > Unclassified | place: USA: Madison, Wisconsin... | reverse complement strand
GCGCTGCGGCATACTAGGGGTCTTGCCCCATAGGTGTGACATGACGCGCGCGTTCAATTTCAGTGCCGGCCCTGCAACCCTGCCGGAATCGGTCCTGCGCCAGGCGCAGGAAGAGATGTTGGAGTGGAACGGCGCGGGCGCCTCCATTGTCGAAATGAGCCACCGCGGCCCGGAGTTCATGGCCGTCGCCGCCCAGGCCGAGGCCGATCTGCGCCGCCTGATCGGCATCCCGGACGACTACGCAGTGCTGTTCCTGGCCGGTGGCGCGACCACCCAGCAGGCCCTGCTTGCGCTCAACTTCGCCCAGCCCGGCCAGGCCGTGGATTACGTGCTCACCGGGCATTGGGGCAAGACCGCGATCAAGCAGGTCAGCCCGTACGTCTCGGTCAACGTCGCTGCCAGCAGCGAAGCCAATGGCTTCCACGACATCCCGGCGCGCGCCAGCTGGCAGCTCTCCGAGGATGCCGCGTACGTGCACATCACCGCCAACGAAACCATCCACGGGGTCGAGTTCCGTGACACCCCGGACGTGGGCGACGTACCGCTGTTCGCCGATTTCAGCTCGTCGATCGCCAGCGAGCCGCTGGAGGTCAGCCGGTACGGCCTGATCTACGCCGGCGCGCAGAAGAACCTCGGCCCGGTCGGCGTATCGGTGGTGATCGTGCGCCGCGATCTGCTCGAGCGCAGCGGCCAGCCGCGCGCGGACATTTTCGATTACCGCTCGCATGTCGCCCGCGATTCCATGCTCAACACCCCACCGACCTGGAACTGGTACCTGGCCGGCCTGGTGTTCCAGTGGATGCTGGCCCAAGGCGGGGTGGAAGAATTCGCGCGCCGAAATGCGGTCAAGTCGGGCCTGGTGTACGAGGCGATCGACCAGTCGGGCGGCTTCTACCGCAACGAGGTCGTCCCGGCCGCGCGTTCGCGCATGAACATCCCGTTCTTCCTGCCGGATGACACGCTCAATGCGCGTTTCGTCAGTGAGTCCAAGGCGGCCGGCCTGCTGGCGCTGAAGGGTCACAAGGCGGTCGGCGGCATTCGTGCTTCGCTGTACAACGCCATGCCGGTGCAAGGCGCGCAGGCGCTGGCCGCCTTCATGCGCGATTTCCAGCAGCGCAACGGCTGACGCATTCGTTTTTCCCGGGGCGCTCGCCGCCCCACTGCAATTGGAACCCAGATGGCCACCAAACCCGCCAAGCCCAAGGCCGCCAAGCCGGCACCGACCCCGCCCAAGGCGGCTGCCCCCGCGAAGAAGGCCAAGGCCGCCAAGCGCGATGCTGCGCCGGCGGTTGCCGCGCCCGTGCTGTCGGATGTGCGCGCCAAGATCGACCATATCGACCGCAGCATCCAGGCGCTGATCGCCGAGCGCGCCAACTTCGCCCACCAGGTCGGCAAGGCCAAGGGCAAGCTCGCCGCCGCCGTGGATTACTACCGCCCCGAGCGCGAAGCCCAGGTGCTGCGCATGGTGGTGGACCGCAACGAAGGCCCGCTCAGCGATGAAGTGCTGGTCCATGTCTACCGCGAAATCATGTCCGCCTGCCTGGCCCAGCAGGAGCCGCTGAAGATCGGCTACCTCGGCCCGGAAGGCACCTTCAGCCAGCAGGCCGTGCTCAAGCATTTCGGCCGCTCGGCACTGGGCCTGCCGCTGGCCAGCATCGAAGAAGTCTTCCAGGAAGTAGAAGCGGGCAACGCCGATTTCGGCGTGGTACCGGTGGAAAACTCGGGGCAGGGCACCATCCAGATCACCCTGGACATGTTCCTGACCTCCAACCTGAAGATCTGCGGCGAAGTGGAACTGCGCGTGCAGCAGTACCTGATGTCGCGCAGTGGCCGGCTGGAAGATGTCGAACGTGTCTACGGCCACCCGCAGTCGTTCATGCAGACCTCCTCGTGGCTGCGCGCCAACCTGCCCAAGGCCGAGAAGATCCCGGTCTCCAGCAATGCCGAAGGCGCGCGCCGCGCCCGCAATGCCGAAGACGCCGCCGCGATCGGTGGCGAGAGCGCGGGGCATGTGTACGGCCTGAAGAAGGTGGTCACCAAGCCGATCCAGAACGATGCGGACAACACCACGCGCTTTCTGGTCATCGGCCGCAACATCTTCCCGACCTCCGGCCACGACCGCACCTCGGTACTGGTGTTCATCCACGACAAGCCCGGTGCCTTGTTCGATGTGCTCAGCCCGTTCGCGCGGCATGGCATCAGCATGAACCGGATCGAGTCGCGCCCCTCGCACAACGCCAAGTGGGAGTACGGCTTCTTCATCGACCTGGCCGGCCATGTCGACGATGAGGAGATGCAGGCGGCCCTGGCCGAACTCAAAGCCCACTCGGCGCAGATCAAGATCCTCGGCTCCTATCCGGTCGCCGTGCCCTGATCCGAACGGCGCAGCGCCTCGCGCGCTGCGCCCGGCCCGCCGCCCCTGTGGGGCGCGGCGGCCCTTCCCGCATACCGTTGCATCGCCGCCGCGGCGGCCCGCCCCATAGGATTTCCGATGACCGCATCTCCGTACTGGATCGCCCGCAAGGGCCAGCCCCTGCAGGGCAGCCTGACCATTCCCGGCGACAAGTCGGTTTCGCATCGCTCGGTGATGTTCGCCGCGCTGGCCGATGGCGTTTCGCGCATCGATGGCTTCCTGGAAGGCGAAGACACCCGCGCCACGGCCGCGATCTTCTCGCAGATGGGCGTACGCATCGAAACCCCGTCGCCTTCGCAGCGTATCGTGCATGGCGTGGGCGTGGATGGCCTGAAGGCGCCGAGCGCCCCGTTGGACTGCGGCAACGCCGGCACCGGCATGCGTCTGCTGGCCGGGCTGCTGGCCGCGCAGCCGTTTGATTCGGTGATGGTCGGCGATGAATCGCTGTCGCGCCGCCCGATGCGCCGCGTGACCGGTCCGCTGGCCCAGATGGGCGCGAAGATCGACACCGAGGCGGACGGCACGCCGCCGCTGCGTGTGCACGGTGGGCAGACGCTGCACGGTATCGCGTTCGCTTCGCCGGTCGCCAGCGCGCAGGTCAAGTCGGCCGTGCTGCTGGCCGGTCTGTACGCCACTGGCGAAACTTCCGTCACCGAACCGCACCCGACCCGCGATTACAGCGAGCGCATGCTGCGCGCGTTCGGCGTGGATATCGCATTTTCGCCCGGCCAGGCCCGCCTGCGTGGCGGCCAGCGCCTGCGCCCGACCGATATCGTGGTGCCGGCCGATTTCTCCTCGGCCGCGTTCTTCCTCGTGGCCGCGAGCATCATTCCCGGCTCCGAACTGCGGCTGCGCGCGGTCGGCCTCAATCCACGCCGCACCGGTCTGCTGGCCGCGTTGCGCCTGATGGGCGCGGACATCACCGAAGAGAACCATGCCGAGCAGGGTGGGGAAGCGGTGGCTGATCTGGTGGTGCGTTATGCGCCCCTGCACGGCGCCGAGATTCCCGAAGCGCTGGTGCCGGACATGATCGATGAGTTCCCGGCCTTGTTCGTCGCCGCCGCTGCGGCACAGGGCAACACCGTGGTGCGCGGCGCGGCCGAACTGCGGGTCAAGGAATCGGACCGTCTGGCCGCGATGGCGACCGGCCTGCGCACCCTGGGCGTGCAGGTCGACGAAACCGAAGACGGTGCGACGATCCATGGTGGCGCGGCGCTGGGCAGCGGCACCATCGAGAGCCATGGCGACCACCGCATCGCGATGGCCTTCGCCATTGCCGGCCAGCTCAGCACGAGCGAGGTGCGGGTCAATGACATCGCCAACGTGGCGACCTCGTTCCCGGATTTCGAGGGTCTGGCGACCGGCGCAGGCTTCGGTCTGAGCGCCGCTTGAGGTAGCGCCCGGTTCTGTCGGGCGGCTGCGTGGAGACAGGCCTGGTTGCCGGCAACGCCCGGCACCACTTGCCCAGGTGGCTTGGGCGCGCGGGACGAAAAAAGGGAGGCCATCGGCCTCCCTTTTCGTTTCCGCCTCAGCGCCTGCGTTTAGCGCTCGGTGCGGAAATCCACCGGGACGCGCACCACGCTGGCTACGGCGCGGCCGTTATGCATCGCCGGCTCGAACTTCCAGTCGCGCACCGTGGTCAGCACCGCACGGTCCAGGTCGCGATCACGGGTGCCACTGCGCTGCACGATGTTCGCCTCGGTCACCTGCCCGCGGGTATCCACGTTGAGGCTGGCCACTACGCTGCCCTGCACGCCGCTGCGCAGTGCAGTACGCGGGTAAGCGGGCTTGGCGTTGCTCGCCAGCGGGCGGGCCTCACGATTGCGCACGGCCGGGGTCGCCTTGCGCTGCTCGGCGGCCGGTGCTGCCTCTCGCGCTGCCGGGGCAGGCGCCGTCGCCACGGGGGTGGTCTCAGTGGCCGGCAGCATGCGCTCGCCCACCGGCGCCTCATTGGTATCGCCCGGGGTGGCGTAACGCAGCCACACCAGCGCGGCGGCGAACATCGCCACGATCAACGCCACCCATAACCAGGGCGACGTGCGGCGATTGTGGGGCTCATCGATCACGTCGCGCTGATGCTGCGGCGAGCGGGGCATGTCCGGGGCATGGGTAACACTCATGGCTGACTCCTGGTGTCGATGTGACACCTGCAGTCTTGCCCGTACGCAGTTGCGGATGTGTCAGCGCACCGTCAACGCGACGACTGCATTCCCATCAGGGTTCAGTTTGCTGAGCCGTTGCAGAACCACCGCGTGATGCGGCGATGAATCACTGCGGAGTGAAATCGAACGGCACTTCCAGGCTGCCAGGCACGGGTACGCCGTTGCTCTGCGCCGGCTGGAAGCGCCAGCGGCGCACCGCATCGGAGGCGGCGCGATCAAGGTCGCGTGAACCGCTGCGCTGGATCAATGTCACGCCCGAGGGATAACCGGTGGCATCCACATCCACGCGGACCACCACGGTGCCGCTGTCACCGCGGCGCAAGGCGGCCGGCGGATAGCTCGGCGGCGGTGACTGGTCGGCGATCGGCTGCGGGCGGTCGCTCGGCGCCACGGCCGCAGGGGCGGCCGGTGCGGCGGGCGCAGCCGGTGCAGCCGGCGGCGGCGGTGGGGCGGTCTCTACCAGTTGCGGCTTTTCTTCATTGGCCGGCGGCGCCTTGGCGTCGGGCATGTCGCTGGAACCGGCGGCAGCGGCCAGCGGCTCGGGCAGCGGCTCGACCTCGGCCACCTGGGCAGGGGTCTGCGCGGCCGGGTCGGCCTTGTAGAAGCCGTCCTTGCGGCTGCTCAGCCACACCACCAGGAACAACAGCACGCCCGCACCGAAGGCGATCGCGGCGATCTTGAGGCTGCGGCGGGGCAGCTGGAAGGTGATGTTCTTGCCAGAAGTCGAGCGGGAAGCAGACATGGGGCATACCGTATGGATCACCGCGATTCTGCCACGCCCGGGATGAACCGGCGGCAGAAAAACGCATAACAGGCGATAATCCCCCTCCGAATCCGTAGACCCCTCTGCCGCCATGCTCGATCCAGCCCTGCTCCGCCAACAGCCCGCCGACCTTGCCGAACGCCTGCGCTCCTCGCGTGGTTTCGAGCTGGATGTCTCCGGGCTGGAGTCGCTGGAAGCCGATCGCAAGCGCATCCAGGTGCGTACCCAGGAACTGCAGAGCCTGCGCAACAGCCGTTCCAAGGCCATCGGCCAGGCCAAGGCCAAGGGCGAGGATGTCTCGGCGATCATGGCCGAAGTGGCCGTATTCGCTGATGAACTGAAGGCCTCGGAAGTGGCCCTGGACGAGCTGCGCGAGAAGATCGAAGCGATCGCGCTGGGCATTCCGAACCTGCCGGCCGAGGATGTGCCGGCCGGCCAGGATGAATCGGAGAATGTCGAGCAGAAGCGTTGGGGCACCCCGCGCACGTTCGATTTCCCGGTGCTCGATCATGTCGAGCTGGGTGCCCGCAACCGCTGGCTGGATGGCGAGACCGCCGCCAAGCTGTCCGGCTCGCGCTTCACTGTGCTGCGGGGCCCGATCGCGCGCCTGCACCGCGCGCTGGCCCAGTTCATGCTCGACCTGCACACCGGCGAGCATGGCTATGAAGAGACCAACGTCCCGACCCTGGTCAACGCCGAGTCGCTGCGTGGCACCAGCCAGCTGCCGAAGTTCGAGGACGACCTGTTCAAGACGGCCGTGGGCGAGTCCACGCGCTACCTGATCCCGACCTCGGAAGTGCCGCTGACCAATATCGTGCGCGATGAAATCGTCGATGCCGAGCAGCTGCCGCTGCGCATGACCGCCCATTCGCTGTGCTTCCGCGCCGAAGCCGGCAGCGGCGGCCGCGACGTGCGCGGCATGATCCGCCAGCACCAGTTCGAGAAGGTGGAACTGGTCGCCGCCTGTACCCCCGCGCAGAGTGATGAAGAGCACCAGCGCATGACCCGCTGTGCCGAAGTCGTGCTGGAAAAGCTGGGCCTCCCGTACCGCAAGGTGCTGCTGTGCACCGGCGACATGGGCTTTGCCGCCATCAAGACCTACGACCTGGAAGTGTGGCTGCCCTCGCAGGACACCTACCGCGAGATCTCTTCGTGTTCCAACTGTGGGGATTTCCAGGCGCGTCGCATGCAGGCCCGCTGGCGCAACCCGGAAACCAGCAAGCCCGAGCTGCTGCACACGCTCAACGGTTCGGGCGTGGCAGTGGGCCGTGCGATGATCGCGGTGATGGAGAACTACCAGAACGCCGACGGCAGCATCACCGTGCCGGACGCGCTGAAGCCCTACATGGGCGGGCTGGATGTCATCGGCTGATCAGGCGCCGTGACGAACGAAAAACCCGCCGGAAGGCGGGTTTTTTGCTCTACCGGGGCGTCGTCGGCGTCAGCACGCCCAGCGGCACCCAGCCAGAGGACGTGCCGCCGACCACCTCGCACCACACCCAGCTGTTGAGCTCGCGCTCCCCCCGCACGTGCTGACCCGCATCCACATCCAGTTCGCGCGCGCAGTAGGCCTCCGCCGCCACGGCATCGCCCTGCGCGTTGCGGCCGATCACCTGCGCCGGCACCCACCCAGCGGCCTGGCCCGGCGTCTGGCACAGATACCAGTTGTCCCAGCCTTCGGGCCCCTGATAGCGCTCGCCGACCTGCAGCGGGTCGCCGGGTTGCAGGGTGATCGGATGCGGGAATTCGCTGCGGTGGGCGGCGGTGACGCGGTAGTCCATGCGGGCGGATCCAGAGAAAGACGGATCAGCATAGCGATCTGCGCGACCGCCTTGGGTCGAATGCGTCACGTCGGGTGATTCCGGTACAGAGCCTGATCGGGTAAGGCGGAACTTCGTTGCGCTGTCGGTGTAGACCTTCATCGATCACCAGATGAATTCCCCGCCAGCGCGGAACCCGCTGCCCACAAGGCGCGCAGGGCAAAGGGGGCGGTTCTGGAGTTTCCGGCGGAGTCCGTGGGATGTGACCTGCGTCCACTCGCGCAGCCGGGCGGCAACGACGATGGATAACGTCATTCACCTCCCGCAGGACCCTCCCCGTGAACGCAGTGGGCACAACAACGCCGCCTTTCCACCCGGCAGGGGCTGCTGCGTGGGTGCTTCTGGTGATCGCCTGGCTGTGCTTCCTGATTCCCTTTCCGGGGCTGGGGTTCTTCATCGGCTGGCCACTGAATCTGGTGGCCTTCATCCTGGCCATCGTGGCGATGTCCAGCGGTGGGGTGACCAAGGGTCTCGCACCGTTGTTGCTCTCGCTGATGGTCTCGCCGATGGTGTACTTCGTTGGCATCGCCATCTTTGCCGGAACGCTGAGCGCAGTCAGCGCCCCGCGGGCAGACGCGCATGCCGCTGAGACCGAGAGCGAGGCGATCAGCGTGCTGGCCGACACCATCGAGCTGGCCGCGCGGCAGCTGTATCTGGACTACCAGGCCAATGAGATTGCCGCCGACGTGCTCTACAAGGGCAAGCCCCTGGTGATCTCCGGCGATGTGGAGGCCATCCAGGGCGATTCTCTGGATCAGCCCGTCGTCCACCTGTCCGCCGGCCCTGACGCGCGGGTGCTGCTGATGGGGCTGACAACGACGGATGCCGCCGGCCTGCGTAAAGGCGAGGCCATCACCGCGGCCTGCACCGGCGATGGCATGGCACGGGAGACCCCGGCAATGCGCCATTGTGACCTGAGGTAGCTGAGGTAGGTTGCAGGCGGCCAGGCGCGCCGCGGCGGCAGGACGCCGGCAGCCGGCAGCCAGGCAAAAAGATGGCCCCGGAAGGGGCCATCAGGGGGAGCGCCGGCGGGGAGAGAAAACCGGCGTCCCACCACCACACCGTCACGACGAGGGGGAGGGAACGGTGTGGGTCGCCCGGCTCAGGCCGCGGCGAGTTCAGCCGGCTGCGGCAGCGCGGCCAGCGCCTGCGCAATCGCATCGGTCCGGTGCTGCGGCGAATAGGCGATGCCCTCGGCGCGCACGAACTCGACGTTGTCGATGCCGAAGAAGGCGAAGACCTGACGCAGGTAGGGGTCCTGGAAGTCGGTCGGTGCGCCGGTGTGCAGGCCGCCGCGGCTGCTGGCCACGATCACGCGCTTGCCGCCGGCCAGGCCCACCGGGCCATTCTCGGTGTACTTGAAGGTGCGGCCGGCCACCGCCAGGCGGTCGATCCACGCCTTGAGGGTGGAGGCGACGCTGAAGTTGTACATTGGGGAGCCGATGACCACCACGTCGGCGGCCAGGAACTGCGCCAGCACCTGCTCGGCGTCGGCCACTTCGGCCGGGTCGGACTGGGCCAGCGACGAGCTGCGCAGGTGCGGGACCGGCTGGGCGTCGAGGTCACGGTAGCTCACTTCCAGGCCCGGCACCTGGTCGCGCCACTGCTGGACCACAGCGGCGGAGAGCTGGCGGGAAACCGAGTTGTCGCCAAGCACGCTGGCATCGATGTGAAGAAGCTTCATGGCAATCACCTGTTATCTGGGGAGGGGCGGGGCAAGGCGCCGCCGACGGAGATCAGGTTAGGTTGTTGCCTGTTTGGAATAAAGGTGGTTGAATACCACGTATTGTTCTATATCTGGAACTTCGGTATGCAAGACCTCAACGACCTCTACTACTTCGCCATGGTGGTCGATCATGGTGGCTTCGCCGCAGCAGAACGCGCGCTCGGCATCCCCAAATCCCGCCTGAGCCGCCGTATCAGCCAGCTGGAAACCGACCTGGGCGTACGCCTGCTGCAGCGCTCCACGCGCCGCTTCGCGGTGACCGACGTCGGCACCAGCGTGCATCGCCACGCGCAGACCATGCTCGCCGAGGCCCAGGCCGCGCGTGAGGTGGTCGACCGTCTAAGCGCCGAGCCACGCGGCCTGGTGCGCGCCAGCGTGCCGGTCTCGCTCGCGCAGATGCAGCTGCCCAAGCTGCTGCCCATCTTCCTGGCGCAGTACCCCAAAGTGCGCCTGCAGCTGAACATCAGCAACCGCCGCGTGGACATCATCAATGAAGGCTACGACGTCGCCCTGCGCGTGCGCTCGCGCCTGGATGACGATGGCAGCCTGGTGATGCGCAGCTTCGGCCAGGTGCAGGAACTGCTGGTCGCCAGCCCGAAGTACCTGGATCGCGCTGGCCGCCCGAAAGATCCGGACGAGCTGACCAATCACGTGACCTTGAGCATCAGCGAAGACGAAGCCCGCCAGCGCTGGGAACTGCACGGCCCGGAAGGCGCGGTCCGCCGCGTGGACCTGCAGCCGCGCGTGGCCGGCTTCGACTTCCCGCTGCTGCAGAGCATGGTCAAGGACGGCTTCGGCATTACCATGCTGCCGGAAACTGTCTGCGCCGACGCCGTGCGCAATGGCGAGCTGGAAGTGGTGCTGCCGGACTGGTCGCTGCCGCAGGGCATCTGCCATGCCGTCTTCGCCTCCCGCCGCGGCCTGCTGCCGGCGGTGCGCGTGTTCATCGACTTCCTGGCCGAACACCTGCCGCCGCAGCTGGAGGCCTCGCGCCTGGATTGCGGCGGCGCGTGCGAGCGGGCCAAAGAGAAGATCAAGGCCAGTGCCTTGGGTGCGCTGGCGGTGGATGCGGGCTGAGCCCGACAGCCGGCGGGTGGGCAAATCCCACCTGAAATGCGAGAATGCGACCCCCGGCCCATGCCGGGGAGCCATGCCGGCCGGGGACGCTGCCCCGACCGGTTGCCCGGGTTGCAATGACCCGGGCACGCGGGCGCGTAAAGCGTTACCGATACGGAGAGATGGCCGAGCGGTTTAAGGCACCGGTCTTGAAAACCGGCGAAGGGTCATTCCTTCCGTGGGTTCGAATCCCACTCTCTCCGCCAATCACGTATAACTCATTGATTCTAAATGTGAATTTTTGATGTGTCCTGATTGGCAGGCGGAAAGCATGCAGAGGCGACAATCGCATGCGCATCCCTCACCATTTGAGTCGGTCCGAGACCGGTCGCTGGTCCTTCGTCCAGCGTGTTCCCGTCGACCTTCACGCCGTGCTCGACTGCCGGCTGATCAAACGCACCCTCCGTACGAAAGATCTCGCCCAGGCGCACGTGCGTGCGGTCGTGCTGGGCGCAGGCTATGCTCGGCTCTTCGCACAGTTGAAGGATCAACGCGTGGCCAAGCTCAGCAAAACGGATGCTGACCTTCTCATTGATCGTTTGACGAGCGTTGAGAACCTGCGCGAGCTCACGTTGAACCGCACCCGGGCAACGGACGGGACGGTTACGGAGCAGTGGCAGATCGACAGCCCGAAGGACTTGAAGCTCTACCGGCAACTCATGGAGTTGGAGGCGATGGCGGCCACGCTCCAGCAACCTGCAGCAGCCCACCGTGGACCGGCCCGCGAGATATGGCCACAGGCGACCCACGCAGCCGCAGCACCGCCACCGGCTCAGGCGATCGAGACGATCACGCTGGGAAAGGCGCGCGACGCCTTCTTGGCGACGCTCAAGCCCTCAACTCTGCCCAAGACCTACACGATCAAGAAGACCGCGATCGAGGCATTGGTGGCGTTCTTGGGGGCAAAGGCCAAGGTCCACACCATCACGCGCTCGGACTTGGCCCGCTGGTATCAGGACATGCGGGAGAAGGGGGCTTCCACGCCCACTCTCACGAACAAGCAGTCCTACATCGGCGGCAAAGGCGGGTTCTTCGAGTGGGCCATGGCCTCTGGTCACTACCCGCGGGGCGACAATCCGGCTTCGGGCCATGTGAGCTACTCCCAGCGCGAGAAGCGCGCCCGGAAGAAGTTGGGTTTCAAAGCCTACGATAGGGAACAGATTCAAGCTCTGTTCGCGCCCGAGGCCCTGGCCAAACTGTCCGAATCGGCCCGCTGGGCCTCGCTCATTGGGCTCTACACCGGTGCAAGGGCGTCCGAAGTCGGGCAGCTCCTCATCAAAGACGTGTTCGAAGAGGATGGCATCCCGTGCATCCGCATTTCGGACGAGGGCGAGCATCAGAAGGTAAAGACGGAAGTGAGCCTTCGCACCGTGCCGCTCCATCCCGAGCTCCTCGAAATGGGCTTCCTGACATGGGTGGACGGCAAGCGCAAGGCCGGTGAAACGAGGCTGTTCCCGTCTGCTAAAGCGACTGCGGTGAACGGGCAGGGCAACTGGATTACGAAGGCATTCAGTCGGCACCTAGCTGAAGTGGGTAGGGGTTGGGAACCGGCGAAAAGGGGCTTTCATTCGCTCAGGAAGACCTTTATCCAAGAGCTGCAGGGGGCCGGCGTCGTGTCAGAACTGCGCGCGCAGATCGTTGGTCATGAATTGGATGATGAGCATCACTCAACATATAGCCGGGATTTCACGGCGGTGGAGAAGCTCAGCGGAATCGGTGTGCATTCGCCAGGCTTAACTTCCCTTGTTTGGGACTTGCGATGACACTGCCTGCACAATGGTGAAGCATCGGCAACGCCTGATGGTGTCTCTATCGTCGCTGGCCGAAAGCAGGCACATGGCCGTCAACCCACTGACGTATACGGGCGATTTCCATGCCGAACGCGGATGTGCCCGGTGGCTTGGAATCTTCGTTAGATGATTTAGTTGTAAAATATATTTGGGGGGGGTATGAAAAGCTTTGAATTCCGCAAATCAGTGTTGTTTCCATTCTTGGTTAGGGCATTTTTTTCAACCATTCTCTGGTTCGTTGTCTCATACATGGTCTCAGAGTTGATGCCGGTGATGGGGGTTGGGCTCGTAGACTCAAATGGAAGCAAGCTGCCCGTTAGATTTTGGGAGTTCGTCGATAAAAAGCTCTGGATCCTTGTTATTTCCGGAGCCTGCCTTGCGGGGCTTGTCTTTAGCCTTGTTGGCGATTTTCTCGGCGGGAGCAATAGCGTATTCGTCAGAAAGGGGATTTCTTGCTTGAAAGAGGACTCTATATCTCTCCTTATTACATTTGCTGCAATATTCTTAGTGATCTTTTTTCGCCAGCTGATGGTTGGGAAGTTTGATTTAATTGCGGTGCTTGGTTCTATTTGTAATTACCTTCTGGCACTGATGGTTTTCAATTCAAAGATAAAGCATGACGTGGATCAAAATAGCTAAATAGAACCCAAGGATGGCGTAAGCCGCACCTAATGCAGCTAAGTCAGAGAGAATTTTCATCAATTTCTTTAAGGTGATTTGCATCGTAATGGGGGATTTTTTAATCCTTATATCTTCATGATGTGTTTTGTCAAGTCGTTGGAAGGGCGCGGTGTCTCGGGCTGCGCCGGCGATGAGTAGCCCGCAAGTGGGGAAGTCCAGTGAGGAACTCACACTTGCTGGATGGAATTCGCCTGCCGTAATCAAGTCAGCGCCTCCCCGGGCGGCTGATATGACGGTGGAAGGGGCCGGTCGGCTGCTCTAAGAGAAGCTTCGAAGCGCCGTCCAAAAGCAGGATGGGAACACCACCTTCGAGTGGGCGCGGTCATATAGTCGTGCCACATGCTGGCAACCGGAGAGCACAGCCACCTTCCGGCTTGCGCGTCGGGCCATGGGCGGCCCGACGACGAACCCGAAAGGTCCAAGGAAGAGCAAGGCTCCCCAATACCACCAGAAGAACCGGTCGCGTGGGATCATCAGCTTCCGAGCTGCGGGGTGCGGATGGGTCTCCTTGGTTCCTGTCGGCCAAAGCGGCGCGCGGACCCATAGCTCGATGCCTACCAGCGAGTAATGCAGGGGCATCTATGTACAGTTTGGGCGGGCCGACGATAGCCTTCGTCTTTCGGCTAGGGACCCTCCCATGAGCATCCTCAATGTGTTGCTACGCGCTGACCAGTTGCTCATCGCGGTCGACACGTGGGCCGAGGACGCGATGACCCGGACGCCGTCGTCGGGCGCCAAGCTCTTGTTGATCCCCCAGCACAACCTAGTGCTGGCCAGCCGCGGCTCCGCTCAGTTCTTTCTGAAGATTTACGAGCTTTGCCTACAGGCGAGCTTCCGCGCGGATTTCACCATGGAGCAGCTGATGGCCGAGCTCGGACTGGTCATGGACCACCTTTGGCCGAAATACGTCCAGGCGGCTGCGGAGGCGGGCATGACGCGGGACATCCTACACAGCGAGCTTGTTCTGGGCGGCTGGTCACCGAAGAGCGGCCGGATGATGGCCACGGCCTATGCCAAGGATGCGGGCGGCGGTCCGACACGAGTGCAGCCATTGGAAGGCGGCGTAGCGTCACCGGGAGAACCGTTGCGTGGGCGTTCGGACAGCTTCGAATTTGATGACGTCCTGGAGGCAGGCCGGCTGCAGGCGGCCTACGTCAACGAAAGCGTGGGTCGGACCGTTGCTGGGGGCAGGCTGCTGGTCGCTGATCTGCGAAAGGGGCAAGCGACCATCACCGATTTGGCGGAGCTGTAGTGCTGCCTTCAAGCCTCGATGGGGCGACAGCCTCATCGGTCGCACCGGGATTTAATGGAGTTCGTTTACCGAGAGGGTCCAGGCGGCGCATCAGGACCGTTTCCGACCTGCCAAAGAACCCGCTTTTCGTGTCCGCTGCCCAGAACGACCTGCCACTTTGCGAATCCGGCGGAAAGGTCTCCCGTAGTGGGTAGGTCGCTCTCAACGATAATGGCATCGAAGCCGCCGAACCCATGAGCTTTCGCCCTCACATAGAGGGATGTTCCCTCTCTGACTAGGTTGCCAGGCAAAGCGCGTGAATAGTCTGCGCTGAACACGCTCGTCTCATCGATTTCGATGCGAACTCCGGGAAATACCAGTCCAACCCAGCCGTCCGCACCGTCGGCCTCGAACCAAGTGAACTGGTGGCTACCAGTCAGGATCAGAACAGCGGTCTTGCCCAACTTGGAAGTGCCGATGAGCAAAGCCTGATCTGAATCATGCCTCGGCAGGATGAGCGAAAGAGCGGCGCAGGAACTCGCACTGCCTACAGTGAACTCGCTGGTCGATATCATCTCAGCGCCTGTGTGGATGGTTGCTACGGCTTTGAAGTGGACCAATGAGCTGTTCCCAGAGGAGCTCCGCCGCACCCTCCTGCGTCAGCTTTTGACCCCGACTTGACCCATACGCGGACATGCCCAAGTTGGTGAAAAACAGGGATTGATCATCGCAGTCCACGGAAAGGGACTCGTTGAAAGAGTTGCTGTCGAGCGTCTCACCTTGAATGTAATTGATGCCCCCGAGCATTCCCCCCAGGTAGATCGTTGCCCGAGCAACGTCCTTCCCATCCTCATAAATTGTGGAGAAGAAGCGGTTGGCGTCGATTCGTCGGAACGATCCCTCGTAACCCGGATTTCGTTCTTCGAGCTCGTTAAGGGAGTTCTCGAAGTGTTTGGCGATGTAGTCGAAGGTTTCCGCCTTGAACTGATCTTTGTCCCGCTGCGTAAAAGTCTTGGCGAGACGCAAATTGCTCGACCTCGGGCCTGGCCGGGATTGCGCGGGCAGGGAACTCGCGACGACGCCTGGGGGCATTCCCGCAGCAGGCGTCGCACGCGCGCTTGGCGAAGCCAGCGCAGCTTGCTTGGTTTGGCGATGGGTGGCCGCTGCGCGAACGGCCTTGGCCACCTGCAAGAAAGCGTCGTCGAGGTCAGCCCATTGCTTCACCGGCTTGCCGTCGGTTGGAGTAGCCATGAGCTTCCCAAAAGGAGCGTGGTGCCATTCGCAGGCCCTCAAGATGACCGGGATGACGGTTGCTTCGCCTGAGTCATGTCGTTCCAGCGCCCGCCTCATTTCCCTGTCGTAGCAGTAAGGTGATGCAAGGAAGTCGGGACTGACGAGAAGCAGGATGATGTCATCGCTGTTGATGTGCTCATCGATCGTTTTATCGATTTCTTGGCCTGCGATGATGCGTCGATCGTGCCAAGTTTCGATAATTCCTTGATGCTTAAGCATCGCGAGCTGCTTCTCGAGCTGGTCGCGCAGCTCCTCGTCTGCATGGCAATAGGAAAAGAAGACGCTGGGCAAGATCATGCTCCTTAAGGCGCTGAGCGGAGAGTCGTAGAGTCGATTCTATCCAAAGCTGGCGAGCCTGGCTCATTAAATCAGGCCGCGGCTCCTCCAATAAGCATGGCTGCGGTTGTCGTGCCTGATGCGACTGGACGATGGTCCTATCGTGGCTCCTACCCAGGGGAGGCGCTGGCAATGAAAGACGGCATTTACCATGTTCGTTTCTTGTCGAACAGGAAGGGAGTCGGCGAGGGCATCGCTGTATTCAAAGAGGGCAGCGTCAACGGCGGCGACTCGGGCTATACCTATTCACGATCGAAGCAGGGTGACGGCGCTGGGTTTACGACCAAGCTGACCATCAAACGCTGGGATCCGGGCTCCGAATCCGTGTTTGGCGGGCTCGACCAGTTCGAACTCGTGTTCCGGGGCGATGCCACGGATGCCCGCTTTAGTGCCAATGGCAGCATCGTCGGGCGCTCTGAAGCCACGTTGGTAGTGGAAGGGCGCTACTTGACCCCTGCACTCTGAGCGACACCAACGAGAAGGCCCCCGAGTTGGGGGCCTTCTTTGATCCGGCGGAGCTTCTTAGGATTGGGTCAGCTGTGCCCAGAGCACAAGCAGAAACATGGGCAACCCACTCAGCAGCCCGAACACCCACAGGGCTCCCATAAGAGTCAGCGGCGTCATGACCCACCACTGCCACCACGTGAACCCATGATCCCGCTGCCGAGCCTCCCAAGCTGCTGCCGAATGCAGTCGTTCCACCTTCCGCGTTCCTCGCCGGGCCATCAACGGCCCGACAATGAACCCGAAAGGTCCGAGGAAGAGCAGGGACAGCGAATACCACCAGAAGAAGCGCTCCCGGGGAGTCCTGACGCTCTTGATGGTCCTGATAGATGGCGCAGTTACGCGATCTGCGTGGGCAAAGTGCAGGGAAGGGGCCTGGCTCTTCATTGGGCGTAGGCCCTCCAGCTTCCGTCGGCCTTGGCATACCGCAGATTTTTGTCGACGGGAAGCGGGACTCGATTGCCCATCATGTCCATCACCACTGTGCCTCGCGTATCGCACCGATAGACGTCCGCGTCCCCCGCCCGCGTGCACCCGGTCAGAGTGAACCCATCGATCGTGACGACGGGTGCCGAGGCGCTCTGGGCCATCAAGTCGGCCAAGGCCTGCTTGGCCTGCTCTTCGGACGGTTTGCTGCTGCAGGCGGTAAGGCAGAGTGCCGCAGCGGCGGCAAGGATCCATGCTTTCATGTCGTTTCCCTATTGGTGAGGGCGCAAGGCCCGGGGTGCCTCAGCGGTCGCGGTTGCCATCGGGCCGGAACCCCGCGATCCACATCCTGGTGTCCTTGAATGGCGTCAGGATTCCGGACGGGCCCGGGTGGAGATCTGAGGTCTGGATGAAGCCACTGACCCACGCCACCCGAAGTGCCACATCAACGGCGCGATCGGAGACGCCAGGGCGGGACACGTTGACGACAAAGGGCTGGGCAGGCGGGTTGGGGCCCGTGGAGCGGCTGGCCCCCGTATTGGGTTTCCCGGAAGGCACGCGGACCCCAGTGAGGGTGTCCCGCCCCTTCCACAGTGCAGAGGTGTTCAACTCGGCGGTGTCGCCCAGATCGTCGGTCTCGGTCACGGCGGCATTGGCGCAGGTCCGGAACGTCTCCGTGGTGGATGACGCAGGACTGGTCCAGATCCGAGCCTCGACGGTCCAGCAGGGCAGGGACGCGCCCCACTCGGTGTAGGTCAGTGCCACCCGGGGCCACTCCAGCTTGCCGAGCTGAGCCTGCTGGTGGTTGTCCGCCCTGAACAGCTTGGGCAGCTTGCCGGCTCCACTGAGGGGCGTGTAGATGGCTCCCAAGCCGTTCGAGCGTCCAGGGGCCGCCCGGTTCGTGGCGGAGGACTTGATGCCGATGGCCTGCTGCCCGGCGTCCTTGAGGCTGGTCCCAAGCTGACGGAAGAAGCCGGGCTTGTTCGGAGCCGCCGGCACCTCTTCTTGGGCGAGGACGGGGAGGGAGAAAGACAGTGCAAGGAGCGAGGCGACCGCTCCGTGTCGTGAGTGCTTCATATGCAGCCCCTGTAGACCGCCAACCCGGCGGCATTTACGATAATCGCAGATGTGCAACCGAGTTCCAACCGTCAAACTGAGAGGGAATTCAGCTGTGGTGCAAGTTTTCGGATGCCGCAACCCAAGACGCCCTCGACGATCTACGGCAAACGACTGCGCAGTGCGCGGATTGCTCGAGGCTGGACGCAGGCACAACTGGCCGAGCGCATTGGGATGGTGGACTCAGTCTCTGGGGCGACCCGGGTGAGCCGCTACGAGACCGGGCAGCACGACCCGGACCCAGCTACGTCTGAGGCGTTGGCAAAAGCGCTGGGTTTGCCGGTCGCGTATTTCCACGCGACCTCAGACGTGTTGGCCGAGGTGATCTTGCTCGTGAGTAAGCTGCCCTTGGCCAAGCAAAGGGAGGCCCTCGAGAAGCTCAAGGAGTTTGCTGGCAAGACCAAGGGCTGAGGTTCGCCCGCTTGCGGCTTCTTGCAGCAGGACCGATTAAAAGGCTTGTGTTGTGAACCACCTCCCTCGGCCTTGCATACGGCTTGGGCGGGTGTTGCCTCTAGAAACCCCTATCTGCCGCCGTTAGTCGATGAGGCGCCCGGGAACGTTACGGCAAGAAGGGCTTCGTCGGGCCCATGAGCGGTACTCTTCAGTTCGTGGGCTGAGCCAAGTTGTATCTGTGACAATCAATAGGGAGCGTCGGATGGACATGGAAGCAAGAGCCGAAATATCGGGCTGGGGCAAGGCATACGCGACAAATCCCGATTTCAAAGCGATCTTCGACGAGATGCACGAGGCCTTGGACGGGTTGCCTCCGCCCCTTCACGCCAGGGGGCAAGAGCTTCCGTTCCCCCAGCTTCATCACGCATGCCTCGGCGCAGATCTGCACCTGGTGGCTGCCCTCTTGGATGCCGGTATTGCGGCCGACGCATACCCCTGCACCGAAGACGAAGACGACGAGCCGGCTTTGGTGTGGCTCGCTCGAGACGACCTCTTGAACACTGACGAAAAGATCAGGCTCGCGACCCTGTTGCTCGACCGCGGCGCGGATGTCAATGAAGGTGATCCGCTGGAACACGCCAAGGAGGCCGACCAGACGCAGTTCGTTGCTTTTCTGTTAAGCCGTGGAGCAGGGTGACCACGTGGTTGTTCAACCTCGCGCAGGAGCTGTTGTTGCTGTCTAGGGCGGGCTCCCTCCCAGATGAGCGGGCATTGCTGGCAGCGACGGCGAGGCGCTTGGACCGGCGCCTCGCACGTCATGCACAGCGGCGTTCAGCGGTAGCAGCGCCGGACGTGCGGGACCTACCGCATGAGCTTGCGGGCAGCAGCCAGCGGCCCCTGACTTAACGATCCGCCCTCCTACGGCGATAGCTGACCACCCGATCGCGCCCCTCGCCCTTAGCCTTGTATAGGGCCTTGTCGGCCTGCCGAATGGCGTGGTCGGCGTCCTCGTGTGTTTCTGGGAAATGACTGACGCCCATGGAGACAGTGATGCTGCCGACGATGGGGAATGCGTGGTCGTGGATGCTTCTGCGGAGCCGCTCGGCGACGAACTCAGCGGTCTCAGCGCTCACGTCGGGCAACAGCAGCAAGAATTCCTCGCCCCCGATGCGACAGAGGACATCTTCTGCCCGGGAGTTCTGTCGCATCAGATCGGCCACACCCGCAATTACCCCGTCGCCTACCTCATGACCGTGGCGGTCATTGACCTTCTTGAAATGGTCAATGTCCAAGGCAATGATCGCAAACCGCGTTCCCGAGTTGGACAGAAAACCTAGCGCTCTTTCCAGACCCCGGCGGTTGAGCAAGCCGGTCAGTGGATCGGTCAGTACGGCCTGGTCCAGCCGACCAATTCGGTCGTTGAACGCATTGAAACTGATCAGCACGGCCTTCTGTAGTTCATCTGCTTCGTAATACCACGTATCAACCGCAGTCACGGTCAGAATCGCCTGAGACACATCGCTGTTCTGGGCCGTCGATGCCAGCTGCCACAACGGCCGTGAAATGCGCCGGGAAACCACCCAGATCAGTAGAAGCGAGAGGATGCCCAGAGGGGCGGCGTTGAGCAGCACAGTGTTCATCAGGCGTGTCAGCGGCCGCAGGGTAGCCTCGACGGGACGTTGAGAAACGATGCCCCAATGCACGGCTGGGATAGGCGCATACCCGGCTAACATATGCACCCCATGGCTGTTGATCGTGGGCATGGCACCGGCTTCTCCGCGAGAAACGGCCTTGACCACTTCATTTTTTAACGCCGATTCGCCCACCCGGTCAGGTTCGGGGTGATAGAGCAGCTTTCCGTCCTGGCCTACGACGTAAAGATACGACCCGTCCCGGTAGTAGTGCGTTCCAAGTAGGGTATGGAGCACGTTGGGCTCCTTCAAGTGGATTGAAGCGCTGATGTAGCCTTGGTAGCCCCCAGACGGGTCAAAGATTGGTTGCGAGATGGTCAGGACCAACTTGCCGGTCGCAGAAACGTAGGGGTTGCTCACGAGCGGGGCGCGACTGGCGATCGCTAAGGAGTTGGCTAAGCTGGAAAGAACTTGGCCGTCGATCTGCGGTAGGGTCGGGGAAGATGCCGTCACTCGTCCTTGGTTGTCCACCACCACAACCGAGTTGAACGCATTTGTCTGGGATTGCAGTCGATGTGCCTCTGCGGAATCGACGCCACTGCCAATGCCTCCGGCTCCAATGGCCCGTGCGCTGTATTCCAGCTGCTGCTGGGTCGATACCAGAAAATTATGGGTGGTCTGCGCGAGCTTGTGGGCATAGACGCGGTTGGACTCAAGTGCGTTATTGATCAGCTGCTCGCGTTGGACCTGATACGCCGCAAACACCGCATTTGCCAACATGACCCCAGCTGAGAGAATGGCGAGCCCGACGATCAACCGTTGGAGATTAAGGTGTTTGGCGATCTTCCTCATATGTCCTGCGTCCCTTCGTACGATTCCATAATTGCCTCAGGCCAGCAGCACAAGATTCGGTGTTGAGGGCAGGGGCGCCAGGCAATGGGGTGTCGGCTGCGTCTCTTATCTAACTCAAGCCTACGATGACTGACAGACGATGAACAAACGGCATTAACGGCAACGCCACTGACGCGATCTAGCCCTTAATGGTTAAGCACACAGCGGTTGAGACCCCGGGTGCAGGATCAGCCTTGCAAAAAAGTGCCGCGCCCACTGGTCACGACGGCCACCAATGGGGCGTCATTGCCTGAAACTCACCACGATCATCTGGGGGAGAACATCGTGGGCGGGCAATCCAGCGGCGCGCGGCCGGCCTCGGGTCTAAGTTGGATGACCCAAGGCAGTGTCGATCATTCCATCCAAGATGTAGACAGAGCGTGGAAAGGCGGTGAGGAGTTCATTCAAGAGTCAAGCACTGAGTCCAGTGGCGCGCGTCGGCTGGCGAGTTCTCGCGCATTTACGGGCCGGCCGAAGAACCACCCTTGGCCAATCGCCTCCGGGGCGAGGCTGCGGAGCATGGCCGCCTCGGCCGACGTTTCAATGCCCTCGATGGTCACGTCCAGGTTCAACTTGAGTGCTAGCTCATAAACGGCGGGAAGAACAGAACGAAGCGGAGAGTCGGTCGTAATGGCCCCCGTAAACAAACGATCAATCTTGATGCCATTGAAGCTCGTGCGAGCTAAGTGGGAGAAGTTCGAATGGCCCGTTCCGAAATCATCGATGAGGAATCGAAAGCCTGCCCCTTGAAGGAGCGCCATGTTTTTGAAAAATTCTGGCGTCACGATGTCGTTGCGTTCGGTCACTTCAAAACAGACTTGGAAAGGCCTCAAATGCCGACTCTCAACTTGGCTCAGCGCGTAGTCGGGGAAGGAGCCATCTGCAATATCCTCCGGCTCCACGTTGATGCAGACGTAGAGCTCGGCATCCGGTAGAAGAACTCCTTCGATGTCATCAAGCGCGGTGGCGAGGACGTATCTTGAAAGCACAGGGCCAAAGCCATTGACTTGGGCGAGGGGCACAAAGATGTCCGGACCGATCTCCTCCTCGGGGGAGATATGCCACCTGGCGAGCGCCTCGAAGCCAACGGTGGATCCGTCGGATATCTTTCGAAGGGGCTGAAACACGACGGTCAACTCACCGCTTTCTATCGCACTCTGTAGGCGTTGCTCTAGGCTCCTTTCCAAGTTGCGATAGCGGATCGCCATCCACCCCAAGCACAGGCCGGTGACCAGTCCCAAGCCAGCAAAAGTCGCGAGCAGGTGGGAGGGCAACGACCACAGCGCGGTGCGCGGTGAAGTAACTGCTGCGCAGACTCCGGCCGTGTCGCTGCAATAGCTGCGCTCAAGCGTGTCGTTTCGATGCCAGTCCCGTGCGTCAGCGACAGGTTCAACTGACCTAAACGTGTATTCGCCATTGGCTGTGGCGATCACAATGCGGCTGGTCCTGGACGGATCTACATTGTCAAATGCAGACGGGGAAGTCACCGTAGCGACGTTGCCCCGGACCACGATGTTCGTGGCGATGTAGGGGGAATGGAGCACGTCAGACGACCTCCAAATGCCGGCTCCGTTTCGCTGAAACCTGGGGGCAGGCAAGACCATGGGGGGCTCCAAGGCTCCCCATAGGGCCGTGCAGACGATTTGGCCGTCGCGAACCTTTCCCACATCGCTCATGTAGCTGGAACTGAAGGCGATGGCTTTGAGGTTTCGCAGATCTGTGTCGGAGCAATCTTCTCCGCGCGTTGCCAAGGCTTGCTTGGCGGCTGCGGCGCTGCTGCGCGCGATCACTTCTGCCTGACCAACTGCCAGTCGGGCGGCCGCAGACGCGCGTTCGACGTCTTGCACGTAGAGAACCGCCTGCGCGATTACGAGAGTGGTCAACATCGTCAACCCGACGGCCGCTGCCAAAGCTAAGCCGTCTTGGGTCCTGTTGCGTTTGCGCATCTGTTTGAGCCTTGGGAAGCAATGGCTGTGCTTGGAGGTGCTCGCCAACGCTGGTATTTGATAGCACTTTGTGCCGCCAGGTGGAAGGAGGGGCGCTCTCTTGAGTGTCAGGGAGTAGGGTGTCGCGGGTTGTGTCCGCCCGGTGCTTGAAGGCAGTAGGGATTGGCCGTAAGTTGGTGGTCGGCAGGCGGTGGCCTATTCAGGTTTTCTGCGGCGGCGAGAGACCGGCCACTGCTTTCGGGCCGCTTCACTGTGCCCCCAGCAGTAAAGTCAGGATCGCAGCATGAAGAATCCCTACGCAGGCAGCGACAAAGCAACGCTGTGTCAGAAGGCTCGTGAACGAGCGTCCGTTTTGCTGGAAGAGACCCATCCGGGTCCATTCGTGCCTGGACAACAAACCCCATACCTGACGCGGGAAGAAAAGCGGCTGAGGCTCTTGGATACTGCTCAGCTACTGGAGTGCCTTGCGGCAAGGCTACTTGGGGACGAGGCCGTGGCGGGCAGCCCACGGCAATGGTTTCTCTCAGGCAGGTTGACCCTGGTTGAAGCCCATCAGGCAGAGTTGGATCGCAAGTCACGTGCCGCCCGCCTTGAATCGCTAATGGACGCAACTGACTTCATCTTGGGGGTGGGTGGGCGGGCATGGATAAGCGAGCGCGACCACTCCCGGCGCAGTCGCTATGACCTGGCCTTGGAGAGCGATCAAGGTTTGATGGTAGTTTTGGCGGAACTGCAGGGACTGAAGAAGGGTCCTTCCGAGGCCAGCACAGGAGGGGCTGCCTCGGCGCCGGAAGCGGGGGAAACAGAAGGTCACGAGGCAGAGGGATGAGTCGCCCCACCGAAGCGGTGTTATCCAGTATGGAGACGCTCACGGCCTCTGTACTCCCGCGATCGGACTATTGCCGTTCATCCCCGGTCTCCCTTTGGATCAGCTATGACCCCCAGTGCCCGCTCCGCGATGGCTCATTGGGCTTCTACGCCTATGTTCCTGGACCTCACGGTCGGGATAGCCGCCGAGCAGATGCAGGAGATCCTCCCGCATTATCCGCATCCGTCGGATCAGCCCATCGCCATCTGCGTCAACGGTTACCGCTGGTTTGGAAGTGAAATGGAAGCGCTAGCCGATGCCATCCATCGGGCTGCCCGTCGGCCTCACCTCCATCATTTGTCCTTGGCTGGGGCAGACTGGGAGGTTGAAAGAAACAAAGAAGGGTTGTGGGCAGTCCCCGGACGATGTTCGCCAAAGAGCCGCAACGAGCGTGTTCTCGACAGCTTGGGAACCGACACAGCCCTCTTTCGGACCACGGACTCGGCGACCGCCTAGCTGACGATGCAGGTTGGAGCGGGCTAGCGTCTGCCCTGATGGGTAATGGAACGTGGAATCCGAACGCCGACTGAGGCGACCAAGATGTCAAACCGGCCCCATCGGAAGGGTCTTCCGAAAGTGACGTTGGTGCTCGGCGCCGCTAAAAACCCAGGCGATGCGCGTCACATTTTTGAAGGGAATCGCCCGCTGGCCGGGGTGAGAAGCGCCATGCCGTCTGGCATACTCCCGCCGCCGGAAAGGGGGGCATGCAAGTGAACATCAAGAAGAAGGTTAGAGCGGTGGGTGAAGCTTCCTATCACCCGTGGCCAGAGCTGAACCACGCTGCCCGGGTTCTGAGACGGGCAGCCCGCGAACAGGGCGCATCCAAGCTGCATGTGGTTACCGGCGCCGTCGTTCTGACGGCTTTCGCGGTCGAGGCGTTCTGCCAGACCCTGGGACCTGATTTGTTCCCCGACCGCTGGGCTTCGGGCGCTAAGCCCCTTGTGGAGAAGGCCGTGCTCCGCAAGCTGGAACTGATTGGCCACGAGGTTGGGGTGGACGTGGACTACAACCAAGAGCCGTGGATACACGTCAGCGCATTGTTCGAGGCCAAGCGCCAGCTCCTGACTCCAAGCTCAAGCCCAGTCCCGCTGGATGAGGACGTGTCAGTGGATGAGGACGCAGATCCTAGGTTTGATGTCCACGCGGCAGTGCAGCGGCACTTTCGACCACTCCACAACTTAGTTCAGCTGGAGAAGGTGGCGGCGGAGGTCAACAAAGGCCTGCTTAACATCTGGGACGCCGCCGGCGGGGCGGAGGCCGTGCTCGATGTGTTGGGACACACTTCTTGGGCGATACAATCGGCTGAGTGACGTGCCAGCCCCAGGGGTGGGGCCGGCCAAATTAGGTGTGGAGGGTGGCTTGGGGACAGATCAATCGGATGAACGGTTCTACTCCGTTCGTTTGGCGACGGAGGACACAGGGTATCTGGCCGAAGTTTGGCAAGACGCCCCTGATCGATGGGTCCTGCTTGCCGTTACTCCGGATGCAGGCCGCGCTCTTCTGGACTTGAGGCGCCCGTTTCCGTCTTTGAAAGACGCGCTTTTGGCAGCCGAGGCTCTCGCGGGGCGCGCCATACGGGCTGCGCGGGAAAGCACCAAAGGAAATGACCGGTAGCTTGGCGACTGATCTTTTGCGCAGTGCGGTGCTCTTTGTCTGCCCTGACCATCCTCTGCCAGTGCTTTTCCATACTTATGACGTTGGACAGGTGTCTCACTCTCCGCCATGCAGAGTCGCCGCCGCTCTAGGGGCTTGGTCCCACTGACTCGGTTGCTGAATATGGAAGAACGCCGCCCTTGGGCAATTGTGCTTCTCCTATCGAGGGCCAGCCTCTGGTTGATCAGGCGTTCGCACAGCAGGGCGCAGGCGCCGTATCCACTTCTCGAAAGCAAGCAGAAAATTGCTGAGACGTAGCTCCATTGAACCGTCCAAAGTGCCCTGGCGGACATCGAACGAGCGCGGGGCGTCTGCGATGAAGAGCTGGGGCGTCGGCATCGTTAAGGCACCCACGGCCGTCAGGGCGTGCCGCAGCTGTGCTTGTGCCAAGCGGGTGCCCCAAGGCCCCACGGTCGCTCCTGTTATGGCCACAGGCTTTCCCGCGAAGGCTGGACCGGCTGCGCCGCTCCGGGAAAGCCAGTCGATGGTGTTCTTCAGGACGCCTGGCAGAGACTGGTTGTACTCGGGCGTGGCTATGAGTATCGCGTCAGCTGCCGCGATGGCCTCGCGCAAACGAGCAACCCCGCCTAGTCCGCGTTCCCCCGTGGCCTCTAGATCCTCGTCAAACATAGGAATGTCGGCAATGGTGTCGTGCACCTTCAAGATCATCTGAGGCGGTGCCATCTGGGCGGCCGCATTCAAGAGTTGTCGGTTGTAGCTGTCCCGTCTCAGACTGCCAGCAACAGCGAGGACGTGGATTGAAGTAGCGGGGTATGCCATGGGGTGGCTCCTTGGGTATCAAAGCAAAAGAAGGGCCGCAGCCGTGATCAACGCAGCGCCCATCGCTTGGTCAAATCGACGCTGCGACTCAGGTGTGCGCAGAATCCCGGCAAGACGACGACCTGCTACCGCCCACAAGAGCAGGCATGCGGTGGGAATCACCACAAAGATGGGCGCCAGCCAGGCAAACGTCATTGCCCCACCCATTGGTGGAAATGCGGCAACGAGGGACAGAACCATCACCCAGCTTTTGGGGTTCAAGAACTGGAACACAAACACGCCATAGAACCCAGCTGGCAGGGGAGAGTCCTTGCCTGGGCTCGCCGAGCCACGCATCATTGTGAGTCCTAGCCAAGCTAGGTAGGTGGCGCCCGCAATGGCGACGCCCAAACGAAAATGAGGCGTCGTTAGCACGGCAGAACCCGCCGCAATGGTGCCTGCCAGCATCGCGATTCCCCCGCAGACAACGCCACCAATGGCCGACCAGGCGCGGGAGCCGTCCCCAGCCGCTGCCGCCCGAAGCACCACGACATTATTTGGCCCCGGGCTTAATGCAGCCACCAAGACCACGCCCGCAGCACCGGCGAATGAGTTGAAGATCATAGGGTTGCGCCTTCATCTGATACCCCCATTCTTGAGCCAGATACTGGTGCGCTCCTGCACCGACCTGGTCTATTCTTTAGGCCATGGACCGCTTGCCTCTCAATGCCCTTCGCGCGTTCGCTCTGGCATGTGCCCACGGTGGTGTGCGGGCGGCGGCTCGCGAACTGGGCGTTTCCCATTCCTCCGTCAGTCGTTACCTCGCCGAGCTCGAGGCTTGGATGGGCATACCACTTGTTGAGCGCGATTCCGGGTCCTGGGCCCCTACGCCCCAAGGCGCGGAATTGGCTAGCCGTCTGCAAACCCAGCTGCTGGAGATGGCCAACGCCGTCGAGGCGGCCCGCGAGGCGAACTCCGTCTATTCAGTGACAGTGGGCGTCGCGCCGTCCTTTGCCACCAGGTGGCTGCTTCCCCGGCTGCCTTCCCTTGCGCGAGCGCATCCAAGAGTGGAGTTGTCCGTGCTGGTCAATCAGCGCGTGGACAACTCGTTCCAGGACGTGGACTTGGCGATCCGCATGGGTAGAGGCCCTTGGCCTGGATTGCAATGCGAGCCCCTTATGGATGAATTGCTTTATCCGGTTGTGAGCCCGACGATCTGGAGCAATCAGCCGCACCATCCGGAGAACGATTTCCTGATTAAGATGAACCTGCTTCATGACCGGGATCCTTCCGCAAGCTGGGAGCAGTGGCGTCGCACATATGGTCCCTCAACCTTGTCACTGGCCAGCGGGGCTCGACTCGCCTCTTCCGATCTTGTGCTTCGCTCAGCCGAGCTGGGTCATGGGGTGGCGCTTGCCCGCGGTCGATTGGCTGAGGCTTCAGTGAAGGAAGGAACCCTCTTCAGGCCCTTTGGCTCGAAGGAAGTGCGTGTCCCCAATGCCTATTGGATTGTCCGTCCCAACCGGTCGGTTGACGCACGGGCACGCCGCCATGCCATTACCACTGTGGTTGCTTGGCTCAAGGAAGAGGCCGCGTGAGATGGGGCGCTGCGAGGGGGGCAGCACTGGTTGTGCCTTGACGCCGCTGTCATGAGGCGTTGACGACGCCTTGGCGATCACTGTGGATACTCCGGCCAAAGACCCCCCAGAGACAGCCCCGATGGCCAGCAGCAATCCGGCTCCCGAAGTTGTGCGCATTGAAGTGATGGACTTGGACGCTGGCGAAGTGGCCGTTGTTGCCCAGCTCGACCAACAACCGCCAACCGAGTGGGTGGAGGGCCTCTGCCGTATCGTCGATTTGACGCCGGGCATGGAGGAGGTCGCCGTGCGTTTGGACGGGTATTGGCTTTTCTTCGTGGGCTTTGGGGCAGGCAGCGGCTCCGCCATTCACCACCGTGTGGCGCAACTGATCGCCTCCGCAAGAGACCTTGGTCGCGGCCCGCGGCCAGCTAAGAAGCCGAGAGCGGCCAGCAAACAGGAAACGCCGACACCCATTGCGGATCAGCGTTACACGGAAGGTGCTGCGGTACATGCGTTGCAGGTGTAGGTTAGGTCGCTGCCGCAAAAGGTTCACGACGGAAACGAATCCAACTTCTCGTCGGGTAGGGTTTCTAAGAATTCACGGAGGCCTTGTCCTCGCTCTCTCCGGTTCCGCGGTCACTGAAAACCTGAAGTAGCGCTTCGGCATTGAGGGGGCGGGAGAGGAGATATCCTTGGATCTGATCGCATCCATGCTCCTGCAGAAAGCGGAGTTGAGCCGGTGTCTCTACACCTTCTGCCACAGTGTGGTAGCCGAGCTCGCGAGCTAGGTTAATGATCGCCATGACCTTGGGCTTGGCCTTGGGATCGGTCTCCAGATTGTCGATCAGGGACTTATCCATCTTAATGGTGTCGATCGGCAGGTCAGACAAGTAGCCGAAATTGCTGTAGCCGCTCCCGAAGTCGTCAATCGCAATTTTGATGCCGGCATCGGCCATTGCTCTGATCTGACGCCCGGCGACCGAGTCGGCGCGTAGCCACTCGCCCTCCGTAATTTCAATTTCAATGCAGTCAAAGGGCAGGCGGCGCGCCTCAAGCATTGAACGAAGTCTTGTCCAAGCGTCTTCAGAGGAAAGGTCAGCGCCGGACAGATTGATGGAGAGGGCTAAATAGTGACGTGCGGCGCGCCACGCGACCAGTTGATCCAGCGCGGCATCGAGCACCCACGGGGTGACAGCCTCCATCAAGGCGGTCCGCTCAAATATCGGGATGAACTCTCCTGGGCTCACAGGCCCCAAGCGGGGGTGCGTCCAGCGAAGCAAGGCCTCCGCCGACACCGGCTGAAGGTCACAGGCGCGGTAGCGCGGCTGATATTGCAAATAAAACTCGTCCTTCCGGAGCCCGCGCTCTGCGTCAGCGGCCAAACGGTATCCCCGACGCATGCGATTGTCGCGCTCCTCGGAATACCAGGCGAAGGGCTGCCGCGCTTCGAAGGATTCATGCAGCCCGATCAATACCTTACGAATCACATCGTCACCGGTGTCCGCGCCCAGAGTCACAGCGCAGATTCCCGCGTGGAAGCGCGGAGACATCGGAACTGCCGCTGCCATCAACGGCCGGGACATGCGCTGGCGAAGCTCGTTCACCAGCGCTTCCAATTCCTTTGGACTGGGTAGGTCGACCAAGAACGCAAAGCGTGTCACACCGACGTGGTAGACGTCCGCCAAACCTTCCAGCGCTAACTTCAGCCGGACGCCTGCTCGACGAATCAAGACCTCCAGCGGCCGCATGCCGAGGGCTTGGCCGGCCTCATTGGCGCGAGGGATATCAAACACGTCCAAAAGAACCGCGAACATTCGCCGGCCGCTGTGCCTCTCCGCCAAGCCGGCATAGTCAATCTGGAACTGGTGTCGATTCGGAATTCCACTGACCGGTTCCAGGCGGCCGGACATGTTTCTCAGCTCAAGTTGCGCAATCACCAACTGGGCCAAAGTGGACAGCTGGGCGCGCTCTGGCTCTGAGAACTCGCGCACCTTTGTGTCCATGATGCACATGGCGCCTATAGCGACACCGTTCTTCGCCACAAGGGGCGCTCCGGCATAAAACAGCAGGTGGGGCGGAGCGACGACCAATGGGTTGTTCTCAAAGCGCGGGTCCTCCCGAAGATCCGGGACGACCATCACCTCGTTGCAGGCGATCGCATGGGCGCAGATGGAGAACCTTATATCCGTCTCACCGACCGGCAAGCCGATTCGGGAAATAAATCGCTGCTTGTCGTCTCCGACAATTGACACGAACGCCACTGGAGCATTGAAGGCGAACGCGGCCAGCGAGGTGATGCGATCCAAGGATGGCCCGGACTCCGAGTCCAAAACATGCATCGCTCCCAAAACCGCCATCCGTTCCTGAGCTTCGGTGATAGGCACATTCATAGCAACTGCGCGGCAACCATTCGACGGTAAGTTAGCTCTATATCATTAATTCGAACCACAGCCCATGAAATCCTGATGAGTTGGGCCCAACCCCGCTGGTTCTGATGACTACCGTGTCGCTTCGTCCTGGAGCGCCACGTCCGGCACCGGTTCGGCTGCTCCACACTTTGGGCAACAAACGATGGTTGCGCCCTCTCGACGGTCGAAGCCGTCCGCCCCGGTCAGCACTGCCACCCAGCGACCGTGGCAGGACAGACACTCAATGTCCATGCTTTCAGCCCCAGGCCATACGGGCTGCTCAGCAACTGCACTGGTCGTCAAACGCTTGGCCTCGGTGACATTGGTGATGATGAATCTTTCAGTGACAAGCACGTCGGCATCTCCTCTATCTGTGCATCGTGGCGCTCAGCCCTCAAGCAATGGGCACCCTAGCCATGATCAACCTTTCACGGGCCCGATCAATCCGATGAGGGCTTCTATGTGAACAATTCAGCGTTCCATTCGCCGGCAGAGGACTCCGCTCCGTTGGCCGAAGTCGCTGAGATATCATAGCGGGGATGACCGACAGCCCGCCTATTTACGCCTTGGCCTACGCCAGCCGCTCCTCTTCAAATCTCGACAATTCGGATTTGGAAGAGATCCTCGTCGACGCGTCGGCCCAAAATCGAATGGCGGACGTGACGGGGGTGCTGCTCTACGACGGCACAACTTTTCTCCAATACCTGGAAGGCCCCGAGGAGGGAGTTGCCTCGGTTTTTGACCGCATCAAGCAGTCCAAGCGGCATGCGGATATCCGGGTGCTCACCAGTGGTGAAGTGCCAGAACGCTACTTCTGGAACTGGTCGATGGCTTGCCAGCATGCCGACGCGTCCATGATCCAGAAGATAGAAGCCGCACGCTGGAGCGAGCGCAGTCACCCCTTCTTGGAAGAAGATGCTGAGCACAACCCAGGCCTGCGTCTGCTGGCCGAGTTCTGGTCGGTCCAGGCCCCTCCGACAACGTAAAGGCCCATCCCGCTCGGATGGTGAACGAGTTAGGAAGGTGCGCGGCCTGTCTAGGCGTGCACGTGTCAGGCTACGGAAACCTAACTGATAGCAACGTAGGGTTTGCCCATCGGCTTCATGGTGATGCCGAACACGGAGAATGATCATGGGCAATCAGAATCAGCAGAGTCCGAATCCCGGCCAGAACCAACCGGGTCAGCAGAACCAGCCGGGGCAGCAGGGGCAGCAGGATCGCGATACCCAGCGCCAGGGTCAACAGCAGCAGGACCAGAACGGCAAGCGCGAGCGGTCCGGCCAGCAGGGCGGCAAGGACGAGGAAGAGTAAGCTTCCCAAGCGTTGACGAGCCAAGGGCTCGGCCGTCCAGGCCGAGCCTTTTTTGTATCAGGACACGCTCAAGTCAGAATTCCGTCTTCCCGGGCCACTCGAACCATCTCCAGCGAGTTGCCCACATTCAGTTGACGCATGATGGCGCGTTTGTGGGATTCCACCGTGCGCGTGGAAAGATGAAGCTTCTGCGCGACATCTTGGGCCCTCATGCCCAAAGCCACGTGCTCCAGGACCTGCAATTGCTTGGCGGTCAGCATCGCCCGCCGCCTCTTGGGGGCTGCAGCTTCCGCTTCCGCCTGCGAGGCAAGAAAGCTGGCTGCTACATACGTGCATCCGTCCATGATGCAATCGATCGCGCGAAACAGCTCTTGGCTGCTACAGCGTCTGTGTAGAAATCCCTTCGCGCCGGCGGCTATCGCGTGGGTCACAGTGTCTGGGCCGGCCTCTGCTGGGAGAAAGATGAAGGCCGGCGCCCCCTCCTGCTGCAGCATCCCGTCCATCAGAGCTATGCAACTTGCGCCAGGCAAGTAGAGATCGGCTATCACCAGGGTCGGGCGGACTTGGCTGACAAGCTCTTGGAAGCGCGCCGCCGTTGAAGCAATCCAGATGCGTGAGAACCGGCTTTCCAGTAGCTTTGCGATCCCCTCCGCCACGAGTGTGTGCCCGTCGACCAGCAGAAGACTACCGCACTGCTTACGCTCCGGCGGGTTACAAACCATATCCACTGCAGCGTTCCTCGGTCGGGGGGATCCAAGCTAGCAGACCCGGTGACTACGGGGAAAGGGCATGGGACGGGCATTCGTGCTTGGCAGCTAGACGGGGGCCGGCGGGGTGGGCGCTGTGCTGGGCATCTCGGCTAGCAACCACAACAAGAAGGCGCCCTGTTCGAGAGTAGGGCGAATTTTTTGACCTGATCGGGCCCGCGACTCAAGCTCATCCAAGAACGCCGTGCCAGACGCGAAGTCAGTCACGGAGGGAGTCAAAAGTTCAGCCGCCGTCGCCAGCTCTGCGAGGTCAAGTGAGGCGTCGTCGCAGACGAGGGAGATCAGCGTGGTCTTGCCCAAGGCGGTAAGGCCGTGCTCTGGCGGTTTGGCAATCATTACCCATACAAATCCTGCATCCACGAGCTCAGCCGCCCGCGAAGGGGAGGGGCGAAAACCCTGTGCCACCATGCTCAGGTCCGCCATTAGGCCAAGGCTTTTTTCTTCTAACGCCAACTGCAAGCTCCCGTGTCGTATGGAAAATGTGCCACCTACTGCGGCCGCCATCAAGCGCATCGTTAATGAACGTCTCCAAATCTCTTCGTGGGTAGGAGAGGTTCTTTCCCAGTCAGTCGGCGACACTTCTCAGTGCAAGCCAGCATTGGTCGCGCGGGCAGGGCATCTTGGGCTGCGGCTGAAGGACTCTAACCGAGGTAGCGATCTATCGGAACCACCTTTGCTGCCTGAGAGTCCTCCAGCAGTTGCAGCGCTCTTGCCTTCCTTGCTCCGATGCCCGCGATTGCCTCTGGAACGACAACCGTCTCGTATTCCCGGGAGTTGCTGTCAAAGCAAGTTGAGGCAATGCAGGAGTCTGCGGCCATCCCGCACACCACCAATTGATTGCATCCCAGCTTTGCGAGAAGGACAGCTAAGGGGGTTGCCAGGAACGCGGAGTGCTTGGGCTTCAGAACGAAGTAATCATCAAGAGCAGGGCGAAGCAGAGTTGCAATCTTCGCCGAGACGCCATCCGCAGCCAAGCATTCTTGAACTAACTCCTTGAAGTCCATCTGCCAGTTTGCAAAGTTATCATTGGCGTAAATCACCGGATCGCCCTCGGCTTTGAAGTGCTGCCGGAGGCGGGCGATGGCCTTTGAAGCATTCAGCGCGCTGCTCGCAATCAAGTCGGCCTCCGGGAAGTCAAACCGACTGAACATGTCAACGATGAGCAGGGCGGGCGTCGTTTTCTTCATGCGTGGCTCCCGGAATTGCTCAATCGCCCGTTTGGCTGTGGGGGGCAGCCATAGGCTTAGACTGAGGTGAATCCTTTTGGCGAAGGAAAATTGTCAGTATCACCAGTGACAGCACTGCCAAGAACTCACTCTGCCAATTCTGGAACGACTCAAACCAGAAGCTGCTGCTCCACAAGTGTTCCCAGCACGTGGGAGGCGGAAGTCCTTTGAAGGCCATCTCGTCGACTTCAGCGCGCCAGCTGCCGGCCAAGTGGAGAGAGAAGCTCATGAAGAAAAGGAGCCCGAAGGCGATAGCTAAGGAATGCCCATAGAGAGCCTTCCACACTCCCCCGCGTCGCACGGGCCATGGCGTGGGCCCGTCTTCAACACGCTCTTCTTCCTCATCGGGAGAGAGGGGCCTGGACTCTGCCGACCCCTTCTGGCGAAGGGTTACGGTCAAAAGGACGTACATCCCCATCTGCAAGAACTCACTTTCCCAATTCTCGAAGGTGGCGCTAACGAAGTGACCGCTGTGGAGGTACCCCCATAGCCCCAACAGGGGCCTATGTGCTTCCTTGAGCTCTTCATTGTGTGCCAAGAACCCGGTCCAGATCTGTCCCAACAAGAAGCAGATCAGTAATAGGAACAGGACTATCGATAAGCCGTTTCTTTTCCACATGGCCAGTAGTGCCTAATGTTGTGCGTCTGCCAGACCGTGGGGAGGTTTGGAGCCGATGGAACAGGGGGCTGAACGAAAAGGCGACACCTCAGCGTCGCCTTTTTTCTAATCAACCTGCAAAGCCTGGCGTTCCTCCAGAGCTGCCAACGTCACCGAAGTTCGGCTGGGTGCTTCCCGACGGATCGGGAGCACTCCCCGACCCGGTTCCGCTGCCCTTGACGCCCTGGCCAGGGCTAGGGCGGTCCCCAATTGAGCGCTGAGCGTCGGAGGAGTCCGAGGTGCTGTCGTCCACCGGCGGTTTGGCGGGCACAAATGGTGAAATGGGGTCACTCGCCGGGAACGTTTCTTCCAGTGCTTCTTCATGGTTGCGTTGCGTGCGCGCCTCTCGGGCTCGTTGCTCCGCGGGCGACTCTTTGGCGTTGTTTTCCCCCGGAAGGGGTGGGTCTTTCTGATCTCTTTCCATGACTGACTCCAAAAGGGGGCAGACAAAAAATCGCCATCGCAGCATTGCGACGGCGTCCAGAACTATGCGACTGCTGCAGCATTGCCACCGGATTGGGCCAACAGGGTGAGCTTCTCGTCGGTGGCCTTCTCTTCTTCAAGTGTCTCTAGAAGAAGCGGAACAGCGGCCTTGTAACCCAACTGCTTGGCCAAGGCTGCGATGGTTCCGTAGGAGGCAATTTCGTAATGTTCGACCTTCTGCGCCCCACCGATCAACGCAGCGTCACGGACTGGTCCCTCTTCGATGCTGTCGATCGCCTCTTTGCCCTCCTCTACCAATCCCTCCATCGCGGCGCATTTGATGCGCTTGAGCCGGATTCCCAGAAGTTCGACAACCCGGTCGATGCGCTCGATCTGGCCTTGGGTTTCCTCCAAATGGGTATCGAAAGCGGTGGCGAGTTCTGGGTTGGACGCAGCCCGGGCCAAGCGAGGCAGAGCTTTGGTGAGCTGTTTTTCAGCGCTGTAGATGTCAGACAGCTCGTGGATGAAGAGGTCTTCGGCAGTCTTGATCGCCATGTCTGCGTTCCTACGGATGGGTGGGTGTTAGACGCTATGCTTCGTGGTGTTAGTTTTCATCTGGTTATCGTGAAGCTGGGCTACACACCAGCAGGCTCCTCCGTTTCTTCATCGCAGGCCCCGGGCATGCATCGGTCCTTCTTGGCCTTCAAGTGCGCGGCGGTCTTAGCGAGCTGTTCGTAACGCAGGCGGATCTCTTCCAGCCGGTCCTGATCCATTTGTTCAAGGTTGAGCAGTTCGTCATTGGCGTTATGAGTGACGCGAATCAACTCGTCGAGTTTGATGTGAATTGCTGCGGTGTCGGCGTTTTGGGTGTGTTGTATCAGGAACACCATCAGGAAGGTGACGATCGTCGTGCCCGTATTGATGACCAACTGCCAAGTGTTGTTGAAACGAAACAGCGGGCCGCTTCCTGCCCAGACGATGACAACGCCCAAAGCAGCGACAAAGGCGCTCAGCGAACCAGAAGCCTTGGAAACGCTGCAGGCGATCCGGTTAAAAAAGACGTTTCCCATAGTGCTCATTCATCAGCTGCGGTGGCAGGACCATAGGAGTTCGGTCGTCTTCGCGCAGTGAGCACGGCGGCAAGGAAAAGGGAACAATCTAAATGGTTCAGCTTGGGTGAAGTAGGTCACGGATTTGAGCCGTCCATCCCCAACTTAAGGAAATTTTTACAACGTTATCGCTCGTTTGTGACGCCCTTGGAACGAACCTTTTATTCCTAAACGAAATGAGGGCCGGGCCATGAATCCTGCCATCGTGCGTCGGTTAGAGATTTGGGCATCAATGAAGGGATTTCGCCGTCTTACCGTTGGCCAGGCCGCAGAGCATCTGCAGGAATTAGTGCCTGGATACCCAAGCCTGGGGGACGGGCCCTCGGTGGTTTCAGCCGACGGCTGCCGCTGGTTCGAGCATGAGATGGAGGCGGTGGCGGATGCCGTTTTCCAGGTTGCGAGCTGCTCAAGCGACTTGGAGGAGACGCTCGAAGGCGATGATTGGGACGTGGATCGGGACAGTGAGGGAAGGTGGTCCGTCCCAGCCGTCTGCAGGCGGGAGTGGACAGGCAGACGCCCCCGTTTACCGCCCTCGTTACAAGGTTGGTTTCTGCGCTGAGACGCCCTCAATAGACGGTTCACGGGGCGGCGACGACACAGACGATACAAGGGAAAGCGGCCGAATCACGGCCAAAAAGGATCGTTATGGCTAGGCCTATCTGGAGTGGATCTTTGTCGTTTGGTCTCTTGAACATCCCGGTCTCGCTGATGTCGGGGGAGCGCCGCACTGATCTGAGCTTCCGGATGCTGGACTCCCGAGACAAGAAGCCGATTCGGTTTGAGCGGGTGAATGCGGACACGGGGGAGGAGGTGCCGTGGAAGGACATTGTTAAGGCCTTCGAGTATGACAAGGGCAGCTACGTCGTCGTCGAGAAGGAAGACATCGCCGCGGCCGCTCCAGAGACCCACGAGTCCGTCGATGTAGAGGCGTTCGTCGATGCATCCAGCATTGGTCTGCGTTTCTTTGAGAAGCCATACATCCTGGTTCCTGGAAAGAAGGCGGAAAAGGGCTATGTATTGCTCCGGGAGACGCTGAGAGAAACCGGAAAGGTTGGCATCGCCCGAGTGGTGATCCGCACCCGCGAATACCTGTGTGCGGTGATGCCTGAAGGGGACGCTTTGGTCCTGATTCTGCTTCGGTATCCGCAGGAATTAGTAGCGCCCGATGACTACAAGCTTCCGGCTGGGCAGACTGGCGACTATAGGATCGCGCCGAAGGAAATGGAGATGGCCAAGCAGTTGATCAACTCTATGACCAGCGAGTGGGCACCTGACAGCTATCACGACGAGTTCCGCGAGAGGCTATCTGCGATCATTCAAAAGCGAGTAAAAGATGTCGGTGCCACCACAAAGTTTGAAGAACCCGTGCATCCAGAGGATGCTGCCACGAACGTGGTCGACTTCATGTCTCTCTTGCAGAAGAGCTTGGAGACAAATAAGCGCACCCCTGCCAAAAGCCTGCCGGTGAAAACGGCCTCCAAGTCCCAGGCGAGGTCGGGCAAGGAGAAGGAGAAGGTTGCACCGGCAAAAAGGGCGTCGAAGAAGGTCTCACCCAAGACAAAAGCCACCAAAAAGGCGCCCGCCAAGAGGACGCGCAAGTCTGCCTGAGCGGCGAGAGCGAAGTAGGGCAAGCCGCTAGCGTGACGCAGCTTCTGGGCAGACGCGCGGAGAACCTAGCGGCGCGAAGAGGCGTGAAGAGATAGACAAGGCCGGTTCACGGTGACCCCACGGAGGCGGGGCTAGAAACGGTCTACCTGCCAAGGAGTTACAGCGCCATGAGCGACGACAAAAAGAAGACTGGAACGCCCGATCGTGACCGGATCAATGTCAACGAAGACTACGAGGTCCAGTATTGGACCAAGGCGTTGGGCATCACGGCTGCTCAGCTCAAAGAGGCGGTCAAGGCCGTCGGTCCCACATCGGCTGCGGTTCGTAAGCACCTGGGCAAGTGACGGGCGCGGGGCATGTCCCTCACCGAATACCGGCGCAAACGGAGCTTTAGCAGGACAAAGGAGCCCGAGCCTGGAAAGGTGCTGCCAGCGGGGCAGCGGGCCATCTTTGTCGTGCAATTGCACCACGCCAGCCGGCGCCACTACGACTTTCGTCTACAGGTCGGTGACGCTCTGAAGAGTTGGGCTGTGCCCAAAGGGCCAAGCTACGACCCGAAGGTCAAGAGGATGGCTGTCGAGGTGGAAGACCATCCCGTCGACTACGCTGGTTTCGAGGGCGAGATCCCCAAAGGCGAGTATGGCGGCGGTCATGTTGCTCAGTTCGATCACGGGGTGTGGGCTACGGAAGGAGATCCGGAGGCCCAGCTTGCCAAAGGGCACCTGCGCTTTGAATTGTTCGGAGCCAAACTTAAGGGGGGATGGCACTTGGTCCGCTCCGGCACGCCGGCGCGCCAGCCGCAGTGGCTGCTCTTCAAGGAAGACGATGCCTATGCAAGCCAAGTCGACGCAGACGATCTGTTGGGAGATGTCGCCCCGCCCCCCGCTGAAGACCTTAAGCGGGCCGGCAGCGGGAAGGCCGACAAAAAACGCCTAAAGGCGATTCCCGTTGCAAAGGTTGCTCGACGCGTAGACTGGGCGAAGAAGGCGCTGGCGCTCACCAATAGTAAAAAGGCCGAGGCCCCGGTGGCGCCGTTCAAGCCCCAACTGGCCAAGCTGGGTGAGTCGCCACCCAAGGGCGATCAGTGGGTGCACGAGATCAAATGGGACGGCTACCGGATCCTGGCGACCGTGGCGGAAGGAGGGGTTCGCTTATGGTCGCGCAACGCGTTGGAATGGACCAGCAAGCTTCCGGAGATCCGCGACGCGATCGCTGCCTTGGGGTTGAAGTCAGGCGCGTTGGACGGGGAGCTGATTGCAGGGCGCGGGACGAAGGAAGACTTCAACTTGCTACAAGCAACCCTGTCTGGTGAACGACAGGGGGCGCTGTCGTATGCGCTCTTTGACCTTCTGCATATCGATGGCGTGGACATCGCCGACGCGCCGCTGCTGCAACGAAAGGCGCTGTTGGAGGAAGTCCTGAAGGGAACCCCGACCCATTTGGCCATGAGCTCGCACATCGTCGGCGATGGCGAGGCGGCTTACCGTCTCGCGGGGGATCAGCATTTCGAGGGCATCATCTCCAAGCGCGCCGATCGCGGCTATCACGGCGGCCGGGGTGAGGATTGGAGGAAGACCAAGCAACTTGCTAGCGATGAATTCGCGGTTGTCGGCTACACGGCGCCCAAAGGAAGCCGCACGGGTTTCGGATCGTTGCTACTGGCCAAGCCGGACCCCAAGCATGGGTGGCTTTACGCCGGGCGCGTCGGCTCCGGGTTCTCGGACGCCCTGATCGGGGAGCTGACGGCGCTGATCGGCACCGCCGGCGGGAAGAAGCCCACGGCGTATGTGCCGACCACGGACACCGATCTGCGGGCCGCCACTTGGTTTGCGCCCCGGTTCGTGGTCGAGGTGTTTTACCGGGGCATCGGCGGGCAGCAACTGCTGCGCCAAGCGTCGCTGAAAGCCGTGCGGCCCGACAAAGACGTGGCCGATCTCAAGGACTCAGATCGGAGCGATTTCCGAGGCCGTGCGACGTCATCCAAGCCGACTCAGGGGGGCGAGAGAGGAATGACTGATCCGGTGCGGGGTGTCGCCGTCAAAACTAGGGAGGGCAAGGGTGGGGGCGTTCCGGGAGAGCGTGCGCCCCCCAAGCTTTCCAGTCCCTCCAAGGTGATCTTCCCCGACATCAAGGCAACCAAGCAGGACGTGTGGGACTACTACAGCGCGGTCATGGATTATCTGTTGCCTGAGATCATTGGGCGTCCACTGTCGATCATCCGGTGTCCAGCTGGGACTGGCAGGCCGTGCTTCTTCCAGAAGCACCACACCGCGGGGCTGGAGTTGGTGAGCTCGGTGAAACTCAAGGAAGACAGTGGAATCAATGCCCACTACCTGGTGGTCGAAGACGCCGCCAGCCTTCTGGAGCTCGTGCAGTTCAATGCCTTGGAGTTCCATCCTTGGGGCAGCCACGCCGATTCCCCCGACCGGGCCGATCGCGTGGTGTTCGATCTAGACCCCGGCCCGGACGTGCCATTCTCGGAGGTCAAGAAGGCCGCGACCGACATCCGAAAGCTGCTTCAGCAACTCGAGTTGGAGTCCTTCTTGCGGGTGTCCGGTGGCAAGGGTCTGCACGTGGTAGTGCCGTTGAATCCCGGGTGCGATTGGGATCTGACCAAGCGGTTCGCCCACGGGTTCGCGGACGCTTTGGCACAGTCCGAGCCGCACCGGTTCTTGGCGACGTCGACCAAAAGCTTGCGCAACAAACGCATATTCGTCGACTACCTGCGCAACGGCCGAGGTGCCACCGCGGTGGCGTCGTATTCCTTGCGAGGCCGGCCTGGTGCGCCCGTGGCCATGCCCATCGCGTGGAGCGAGCTGGCAAAGCTCACTCGGGCAGATACCTTCACCATGAAGGACGTTCCCCCCAAGCTCAAACGCAGGCGCAAGGACCCTTGGGAAGGCATCGAATCCATCCAACAAAATCTTGCACGGTGGGCACAGGACGACTGATCCCGCTCACCTGCTGCCGTCGCCTTTCAGGAGAAATTATCATGCGCCGATCCATCGTTTGCGCCGCCGTCGCGGTTGCACTCTCTGCGTGCGGAGGCGGCAACACAGAGTCCAGCGTCCAAGCGCCGGGGGCCGAAGAAACCGCGAAGACCAAAGCGCTGGAGACCGGCGCCGCCGTTCTGCAGGACAGGCCGCCGGTCGACGCCATCAATGCCTATCTGGACGGGTTTCATTTCTACAACGGCCAGATGAAGGTCCAAATGGAGGCCCACCACTACTGCTCCATCCTCAACGAGGATGTTATCCAGTGCACGATCTACGACGGAAATGTAAAAGATGCCAAGTTGATGGGGGTGGAATACATCATCAGCGCGAAGCTGTTTGCAGGTCTTCCTGAGCAGGAAAAAGCGCTCTGGCACAGCCACGTTCAGGAGGTGAAATCGGGTCAGCTCATCGCTCCAGGGATTCCCGAGGTGGCCGAGCATGCGCTGATGGAGAAGCTCATCCACACCTATGGCAAGACCTGGCACACCTGGCACACAGACTTGGACAAAGACCTGCCACGCGGCATGCCGCAGCTGATGATGGGGTTCACTGCAGATGGGCAAGCGGACCCGGCGATGGTGGCAGCCCGGGACGCACGGCTGGGCGTCAGTAGTGAGGACAAGCGAAAGCGCCGTGCCAACATCGCCGCGCCCCCAGTCGATGCGGGGGCGGATGCATGGCAGAAGGGCAACGTTATCCAAATCGAGGACCCGAGCGCTGGCCATGGTCACGCAGATAAGGAGAAAACGGATGCGCCCTCCGACGCAGAGAAGAACGCCACCTCTAGCGCGAGTTCCGGCAAGTAGCCGCAATGCTGCCGGGTCCGTCAATCGCCGCGTTGCTGGTTTGGCGGAACTCACGCGGCGCTCGCGCTGTTTTCGCAGGCGGTTGATCGCCGCAGGGCGATTCTTCAGCTTCCAGTTAACCTTCTCGGACGTGCGCCCATGAAACGGACACTCGGATACGTCGCGCTGCTCACGACACTCGCTTGGCCTGCATTGGCCCAACAGGGAGACGGGACGGATGTCCCCGCACGGGTTAACACTTTCAAACCCGACAAGGTTCCCGCGACCGGCGAGCGTATTGCGGGACTGAAGGTGCCGCAGGGGTTCGAGGTGAAAGCCTTCGCGAAGGATCTTCAGAACGTCCGGATCATTGCCGTAGCGCCCAGTGGCGACATTTACGTTTCCCGCCGTGACCAAGGGGACGTGTTGCTACTGAAGGACGCCAATGAGGACGGGGTCCTGGATGAAGCCCCGCGGACTGTGGCGCACCGTCCCAGCGTCCATGGATTGGCTATCGGGGACGGCCACCTTTATATGGCCACTGCTACAGAAGTATTCCGCGCCCCCCTCAATCTCGACGGCTCCTTGGGTGCGATAGAGCGAATCATCAATGATCTGCCGGACGGTGGGCAGCATCCCAACAGAACCTTGGCGTTCGGCCCTGACGGCATGCTGTATATCAGCGTGGGATCGTCGTGCAATGCTTGCAATGAGTCCAATCCTGAACACGCAACCCTCTTGCGCGCCTCGCCGGACGGCAAGAGCCGCACGATTTTCGCCAGTGGTCTGCGCAACACCTTGGGCTTCGCTTGGGATCCGAAGACCGGCGAACTGTGGGGGATGGATCACGGCATCGATTTCCTGGGCGATGATGTTCAACCGGAGGAGCTCAACCACATTGTCAAAGGCAAGCAGTATGGTTGGCCCCACATCTGGGGAAAGAATGGGCAGAATCCGCAGAGCACGCCGCCAGGAGAAATCACGAAGGCCCAGTGGGCTCAGATGAGCGAGCCCATGGTCTTGGGCTATACGGCGCACGCGGCCCCCATGCAACTGGTCTTCTACACCGGCAGCCAGTTTCCTGCCGCCTACCGAGGCGACGCGTTCGTTACCATGCGGGGGTCATGGAATCGGAAGCCGGCCTCTGGTTATGAGGTGGTGCGGATCCGGTTCCGTAACGGGCAGCCGGTGACGTTCGAGCCATTCCTGTCCGGGTTCCTGACCGATGGCGGTCAGAGGCACATCGCACGCCCGGTGGGCTTGGCTGTCACGCGGGGCGGGGCGCTCCTGGTGGGCGACGACGCCAACGGCGGGATATATCGGGTGAGCTACGGTGCAGGTAAGGCGGCAGCTGCGACCGCGACCGTCATCCCGAAGCAGTCCTTGGAAAGGCAGGTGACTGAAGGAACGGGTGTCCCCTTGGCTCTCGATCGCGTATCGCAGGCGGCGTCCTTCGGCATCCGATCGCCGGCGTTCCAAAACGGTCAGGCGCTCTCTTCTCGATTCAGCGCATATCACGAAGGGCTGTCGCCCCCGCTTGCGTGGGACGCCGTTCCGAAGGCGGTGACTTACGTGATCATCGCGGAGGACCCGGACTCTACGCCCATCAAGCCGTTCGTGCACTGGGTCGCTTGGAACATCCCCGCCTCCGTGACCAGCTTACCCGAGGGCGTCCAGGTCCAGCCCCGGCTGACCGACCCTGAGGGCGTCCTGCAGGGGGCGACCAGCCGTGGTTCTGTTGGATACTACGGTCCCAGGCCGCCGGTGGGGGATCCGCCGCACCACTATCATTTCCAAGTGCTGGCGCTGGACAGGGCGCTCGATGTTCGTCCGGGGGCGACGCGTGATGAGGTGCTTAAGGCCGTAAAGGGCCACGTTTTGGCAAAAGGCGTCGTGGTCGGCACCTATCAACAGACCGATCCGCCACTGAAGTGACACAGCGGGTGGTAGGGCAGCTGATCCCATGCACTGATAGTCCGCTGGGGTGCGCCAGTGGGAAGGGCCGGATGCGGCGGAAAAAGGCGCTTCGCGATATCATGGGAGCATGAGCAGTTCCCCCCCAGATAACGAAGCGCCTAGGCTTCTTGGATTCGACGTCCCCGACTTACAGGAGAACGTGGACCAGTCCGAAGACGAGGCGATCATTGCCATGTTGGACGTGGCCCCGCATGCCGCCTGGCTTGCCCTGTTTAATGACCGCTTGGACGCGTTGAAGAGCGATCTGGGGGTGGCTGGGGTGGAGGTGGAAGGTCCCTCTATCCGTTTCTACGGTTCGATTTCGGACGGCAGGAGATTGGCAACCGCCGTTGCCTCCCTAATCAACGACGTGACCTTGGACTATCGGTCCCAGTCAAGTGCAAGAAAGGTACCCTTTGAGCGGCCCGACCCGTTCTAGCGAGGACGCCCGGGCGGAGCGCTAAGAAATGTCCGTTCCGTGTCGGCGGGAGAAGTCTTCAAACCGAAAGAGGCTGATGGCTTGGTGCTCGCCGCACTTGGGGCACTTGAGGGTCGCTCCTCCTTCTAAAGGTTCAAGCCCTTGGGCCGGAGTGGCGGTGAACGCTGCACTGCATTGGAGGCAGCGGCAGTAAACCCGGGTCAGCTCCAACAGCCGACCGTCCTGACTTCTTACGCCTTCAACATCCAGAAGGTGGAAACGACCTGTATTCGGCACTGAGGCGCTGGCTCTTTGTTGGGGCGATGGGAGGTTGGGCGTGTGACGCGTTCTCGCGCCGCTATCTTCGCGGACCGGACGCGCTCACGACCGTAGAGAAGGGGATAATGCGGCGGACGTTCGCGTGTCAACGACGAACCGGGCGCCTTTAGCTTGAGCAGCATCATAGCGCAGGCCCCATCCATGCGAGAGGCAGATCTCCATACAGATAGCCAAGCCCAGCCCGGCGCCGGTGCTGTCACGGGGATTGGCGCGCCAGAAGCGCTTGAACAGCAGTGACTGGTGCGCCGGCGTCACGCCGGGGCCATCGTCCTGCACGCTCAAACCCGCTGGGAACACGTCAACGCGCACCTGGCCGCCCGCGGCCGCATGGTGGATGGCGTTCTCAATCAGATTCTTGGCCAGCACGAACACCGCCGACGCATCTGCCGGCAGAAGCACGTCGCCGGCCTGGTCGTGCACATCGACGCTCACCGAGCGTTGCGCGGACACGCGAACCAGGTAGTCGGCCGCATCCTGGATGATCTGCGCAAGGCGAACCGGCGCGAAGGTGTAGTTGTGTGCCTCGCTCACTTCGGCAAGGTGCAGCAGCTGATGAATCTGGCGCGCCATATGCCCGGCGTCCTGCAGCAGCACCTCCCTGTTGGTTGCGCTGCTCAGTTCAATTTCGGCCGTCAACAGCGACAGCGGTGTTTTCAGTTCGTGCGCCGCCGATGCCAGGAACTCCTGTTGCACGCGGAAGCCGTTCTCCAGGCGGGCGAGGGCGGCATTGAAGGCATCGAGCAATGGAGCAACCTCCGTGGGAAGCCCCCGGCCCCGGAGGCGGGTGCCTAGGCTTCTAGGGTTAACCTGCGCAGCGATCGCTGAGACCTCGCGGAGAGGAGCGATCATTCGCCTGATGGTCCAATATACGACGATTGCGAAGGTCAACAGCGCCAATAGCAGCGTGACCAATCCCGCCCTGAGGTAGAGCGTGCCAGCGTAGTCACTGAGTGTAAGCACCAGCCGATCACTGCGCGCCACACGAACAATGTAGCGTTGGCCCTGGATTTCCACTGGCCCTTGCATGACTCGCAGGCGAATGGTCGTTCCATTGCCCGCCACCGTCATCGAGTCAAAGCTCCAGGGCAGCACTCTTAGGGCCTCCAGGGCCGGGCCGGGCGAACTTTGCAGAACAGCGGCCCCAGCGCTGTCAACAATGCAGTAGGCGGAGTCCTTGGTCATGGCGTCGTATGCATTGACGTTCTGTGGTTTCAGGTCGACGGAGAAGTTGCCTTCCGCATCTCTTCTTAGACCTTCGATCAGGTGATCAAGCTCCTCTTGCAGTTCCGTGCGGAGCAAGCGATCGGGCAGCTTTGGGGAGGTCATGGCGAGCATGACCAAAACGGCTGCCAGTGCCGCCACCAACATTGCCAGCATGGTGCCGATCATCAAACGCGCGGTCAGGCTACTCGGCAGCATCAGAGGGAATCAAAGAAAAGCCCAGGTTGCGCACGTTGATGAGAGAAAGCGGGGCGTCGATCGCGGCGAGCTTTTTCCGCAGGCGATGCAAGGCGACGTCCAACGCGTTGGGGGTTACGGCGTCTGAAACGCCCCAGGCCGCCGCCTCCAGCGCGGTGCGCCGAACCACCTGTCCAGCGCCCCTCACCATCAGAATGATGAGCTGCAGCTCTGCCGGTGCCAAGCTGACCTGGTCTTGGTGGTGCCGCATGCAGCTCAGTTCGGGCAGGATCTGAAGCCCGTGGTAGCTCAGCTGAAGCTCGCGAAACTCTGCGGGACGACGCATCAGCGCCCGCACGCGCGCTGTGAGTTCTTCTATGGCAAACGGCTTGGGGAGGTAGTCGTCCGCTCCCGCGTCCAGCCCGGCCACCCGATCGTGCAGAGCGTCCTTGGCGGTCAGCATCAGGCACGGGAGCTTGCTGTCAGCCGCGCGCAATCTTCGGATCAGGTTCAAACCGTCGCCATCCGGTAACCCGCGATCCACGATGGCCAAGGCGTAGGGAAGATGAAGCAGCCCATGCCAAGCTGCCTCCAAGGTAGCGAACGTATCCACAGCGATGCCAGCAGCCCCCAGCCCTCGCTCGACCAAGTTGGCCAAGCGGGGATGGTCCTCAACCAAGGCAATTCGATTGGAAACGGCCGGGGCTGGCAAGGAGGGGGCCATGGGGGCTGAGATCTAAGTATGAACGATCAGAAGCTCCGGGAGATTCCCAAGCGCACTGCGGCGGACCCGTTCGAATCCGGTTCCAGAAGGGGGCTGTCCGCCAACTCGTTCGGCAGGAACTTGTAGTCTACGCCGCCAAGCACCCTCCATTTTTCGCCCAATGGACGGGAGAACCCTATGCTGACTTGGGGAACCAGGGCTGAGCCGGGCCGGTAGGGCGCTACGCCCCGGCTGATTTCTTCGTCCAAAGTGCCGTAGTAGTAGTTCACCAAGTCCTTGGACATCCATCGAACCCCAGCGCCAGGCACGACCGTGGTGCGCCCCCATTGCAAAGCATAACCATAGTCCACAGCAAACTCGTAACCCCCACTGGCGTCAGTTACATCAGCCAAGGCGCTGACCTTAAGCTCGCCGGCCCTTCCTCGCCAGCTCGCCGCCAAGCCGGCATCCAGCGCGTCGTCTCGGTCTTCCAGGGCAGTACCATCCAGCCCATTGCGAGCGAGTCCGGCGCGGGAAAGGTCCTTGATGTCGAACCCATCGAAGCGGCCAGAAAGGACGGCATCAATAGAGAGGCTCTTGCGTTGGATGAGGTGGATACCTCCTGACAGTCCGCTCCAAAAGAAGCGCTGCCCATCAAAGGTCACCAAGGGAAGAGGGCGAACGCGGGTGCCTTCGCCGACATAGGGGCTGTCGCGGACAGAAACGGCGACGCCTAGGGTCCATCGGTCATCTTGGGCATCGGTGAGTAAATCACTGCTGCTGGAGACGCCTTGGGCCATGGCAATGGTGGGGACAAGGAGCAGCGGAAGGGCGAACACGGTCTTGAGCATGCGAGTAGCGTCGTGGGGAGGCGCTACGAGCTTTGATCATCCGAACTTACAGAGAACTTACCAACGCAGGGTCCGCTGCGGTTGGTTCAGCCAGCGCCCTCCGCCGTTGACGCCCGTGAACCGCCGCAGCGACCACACGAACCGGCTACCTTGCTAATGCAAGCGGCAGCAATGGCCTGACGCAGTCCGCATTGAATGCCGAGGTTGCTGCTCGGGCAGGCGCGGCTCCCGCCGAAGGCTTCCCGCCGGTCGGACCTTGCATGGCCGAGAGCCGAGCGTTGCTGACGGCTTGATGGCGACCGCAATGCGCGCATCGGAATAGGGCACCGCCGGGCAGCTCAACCAGGGAACCCGCTCCTGAGGATGAGGTCGCCTTGCACTCGCCACACTCCATGGTGAGGGCGAGAATGCGTTCCACATCCCCCGACGAGGCATAAATCGCCTCAAAGGAGCGCACAATGAAGGATGCTGACTTGGGCATCACTGCTCCTGAACAGGGGGACTGAGCGCAGGATCTCCTCAGGCCCGTGATGGGGCTGTAGTGATGGACCTCAGCGTTCAACGCAGCGGGGGGCGGCACAGGGACGGGGCCCGTGCGGCCATACGACCCCGATCAGCAGCCCTGGACGAACGGGGGGGCGAGCGGAAGCGACCTTTGAAGGGTAGCGGCAAGGCTGCGTCGCCGATCACTACGTCATTGCAACGCAGACCCAAACCCCTGGCCGTGCTTTGGGCACCAGATTTGAGACCTTCAGGCCATTTTTCAGGGTTTAGGCTCGGCCATCGATTTGCACTTCGTCTCGGATGGGTTTGAAGAGTGAAGTCATGTGGCATTCGTCTCCTGAAGGAGCTGCGATGAGAAAGTTCCGACCGCTTCCCTGTGCAGCCAGTGAGAGAAGACATCTGTTGCGCTTTTTCGACGTGCGGCGAGCGGACGGACCGTCCAAAACGCATACGCGTTGGCCAACTGGCCGGTGGATGGCCTAACAAGCCGCCCTCGCCGAAGATCTTCTTCCACCAGCGGGGCCAACCCCAGTGCGACGCCGTGCCCGTGGATCGCCGCTTCCTGGGCCAGATAGATGCTGGGAAACACCGAGCCAGCGTCAGCTGACACACCCTGCAGGCCAACCGCCTGCAGCCAGGCCGCCCAATCGGGAACGCCCGGTCGCCCTTCGGCGCTTTGATCATGGATAAACGCGACGTGGGCGAGATCGGCGGGCGATGCAATCGGCTTTCCGTCTTTGCGGGACGTGCCTGGGGCGCACACCGGAAACACCGGCGCGTCCATCAACTTCTCAACCTGCACGCCTGGGTATGTGCCAAGGCCGTATCGGATCGCGACATCGACGTTATCCTGGCCCACGTCGACCAGCTGATCGCTCGTGAGGACCCGCACCTGGATATCCGGGTGGGCCTCGTGGAAGCGGTGAAGCCTGGGCGCCAGCCACTTCGCGGCGAACGACTCCAGGGTGCTGACGCGCAGATGGTCGGGTTCGGCAGCCGCGCTTGGGTCCAGTGCGAGGTCGAGCATTTTGAAAATCTCAGTGAGCGACGCCGCAAGGGTGGCGCCTTGCGGGGTAAGCATCACCGCCCGATGGCCGCGCTCGAAGAGCTCGGTGCCCAGGTAGGCCTCGAGGCGTTTGACCTGGTGGCTCACCGCGGCCGGTGTGACAAACAGCTGGGTGGCCGCCTTCTGGAAGCTGAGGAATCGTGCAGCTGCCTCAAACGCCCTTAAGGCGTTCAGGGGAGGGGCGTGGCGCGGCTTCATCTGACGCTCCTACCAGCAGGGATGAACGATCTTATCAGGTTACTTTTACTAATCTGAAGGCGAAATCTTCTCGCTTGTCGGTGCCTGTTCGCTCGTCAATCATGGCGGCCACCATTCAAGGGAAGCCGCCATGCAGCTGAAACCGTTGGGCCCGGACGTGTTCTTGTGCCTTGGTGAGGACTACCACTCCGTTGCGACGGTTTTCGTCGATGGCAACCATGTGCTGCTGGTGGATTCACTGGGAAGCGCAGCGGATGCGGCGGCGTTGCGCGTGCTGATCTGCGACGAGCTGGGGAAAACGGTCCGCGTCATCGTATCCACCCATTTCATGAGCGATCACGTCGCGGGGCTTTCGACCTTTCCCGACGCCCTGGCCATCGCGCATCGCAATTACCGGCACACCTTCCTGTCACAGAACCGCCGTGTCGACGCGTTCTACCGCGAGCCGCAGGTGGTGTTCGACAGCGCGATGCGCATTCGCTGGGGCCGCCATGAGCTTCGGCTGCTGCACAACCCCGGCAAGACGATGGATCACATCAGCGTGGATGTTCCCACCGCCGACCTGGTCTGCATTGGCGACAACATCGTGGGGAACATCGTCTACCTCTCCAAGGCCGACCCCGTCCAGATTCGAACGGCGATTGGCCGGGCGAAGCAGTTCGGGCGCGGCACCGTCATTGGCGGTCACATGGGGCGCTTCGACGCCGCCGTGCTCGACAACGCGCTGCACTATCTGGATCGGATTCGCCAGAAAGTGGTGGCGATACGCGCGCAGGACGAGCGTGAATCGCTGGCGTCCCGGTTGGCCGCCATTCGGATCGAGGATTGCCTCGCACCCGGGGTCGAGGCAAGTGCGTTCGAAAGGGAATGGCATCTGCGCAATCTGGAGGCCATTGAAGTCCAGGGCATCTTTGAGCTGGACACCTACCTGGCCCATTCGGCGGAGGTCGCATGAGCGGCTGCT
>Ga0160437_1000107_pt1 | contig 48972 bp, 44 predicted proteins | sample HID1975I_E0MG_FD_108227 | JGI IMG/M metagenome (GOLD analysis project Ga0160437, IMG submission 108227) | Enriched soil microbial communities from UW Madison campus, WI, USA - HID1975I_E0 MG | ecosystem: Environmental > Terrestrial > Soil > Unclassified | place: USA: Madison, Wisconsin... | reverse complement strand
CGAGCCGCCGAAAGCCATGTTCGTCCATGCGCGCGGCATAGGCATCGGCCACGGGATCGCCGGTCAGCGTGTAAGCTGCCATCATCGCCACCAGCGGTTCGTCCGCTCGTACTTGGCCATCCATTGCGGAAAACCCGGGAATGGTATCGCCGGAATCGCCGAATGCGAAACGTTCCGGCATCGAGGTCAGGTCCAGCCCACCGTAGATTTCGGGCACAAGCTTGGCTTGGCGATCGACGTCCTGCCACAGCTGCGGATGGTGGTTGCGCTGATGCATCAAAATGCTCTTTGGAAGGTTCCTCAAGCGGTCAGACGGCGCCGGGCCTGCGCCGCAGGCATCGTCGGTAGCGGGATGAGGCTCGAAGCGCCGGCCATGGCGCGAACCGCCAGTGCCTCACCGGGGCGAAGCCCCCGACCCCGAAGCTGCGCGAACCTGCGCACGGGTTCGGGCACGATAGAGACGGCAGCGCGCAGCAGCAGTCTCTGGAGCGGGCGCAGTGGAGCGGAAAGGATCGCGGCATCGTTCATGATCGCGAGAAATTCGCTCAGCACATCGGATGGTTCGAGACGCCAGGCGGTGCGGCTAAGGAGCGCTTCCCACCCCGCCGCCGACACGGGCGCATCGCGGGCGCCGTAAAGCTTCGCTGCCGGAGCGCCCTCGGCAAACGCGGCGTCCCACTCCCGTGCGGAAAGCAGACGGACGTAGCGATCATAAGCGGCAGTGAAGCCGAAAGTCGCGGTGGCCTGCACCCAGTCCAGCAATTCGGGGTTGTTGGCGCGGTAGGCGTCACCATGCACATTCGTGCCGCTTACCCGCTCATGCATGGCGACCACCTGCGCGATCATCTCTCGGGCTTGGGACTGCGGGCCGTAAATCGTCATCATCGCGGCGAACCCGGTCCGGCGCAGGCGCATGGCGGGATCGCGCCGAAAGCTGGAGTGGTCCCACACGCCCGCCCGCACGGAAGGCTCTGCTAGTTCGAGCAGAACCGCCGCCACGCCGCCGATGAACAGCGAAACCGGGTTGGCGAAGACTTTCCAGGCTACGCCGTCCTTTGGTGCCAGCGCGGGTTCCCCGGCCGGGCGGGTGAAATCGAAATCCATGCCCGGCGGCGGGCGAAGCAGGTCGGCAAGCGGTGCCATCACACTGCCCCCTTGTCGATCGCCATGCGGCAGTCGCGCAGTTCATAGCCGGTAACCAGCGGGTTCCACCCCACTGTGGGCGCCTGCACCAGTTTGATGCCGGGAACGGACAGCAGCCGCCTCAGAAAGATTTCCGCCTCGGCCAGCGCCACGCCAGCGCCGGGGCAGCGATGCTCGCCGTCGCCAAAGGACATTCCCGCACCGCCGACGCGATCGGCGCGCTGGCGGTCAGGGTCGAGGTTGAACGGGCAGGCCCCGACTGCTCCGGGATCGGCATTGGCAGAACGTATGTCGAGCTCCAACGGAGGGCCATCCTCCACCGGGCTGCGATAAAGGTAGCCTACCACCGGCTCTAAGCGCAGGATTTCCTCCAGAATGCCCAGGCGTTCCTGGCGATCAACTGCCAGAAAGCGCGCACGCAATGCGGCATCGTCCAGCAGATGCCAGCCGGCCATGGTGATGAACTCCCGGGTGGTGACCATGCCCGCCGCCCCGTAAGTAAAGCACTCGACCAAAATGTCGCGGTCGCAATAACCTTCCGCGATGAGGTGGGAGATCACGTCCTGGCGCGGGGCCATGCGACGGGCGGCAATTGCAGGGCGCACATCGGCGAAGTGGAAGTGCAGCATGTGCCACTGGCCTTGCAGGAAGGCGGACAAGCGGGCCAGCCACCCCTCGCGCGTGGCCGCGCCGACCGAAAAGAAAGCATCGAGCCTGCGTGCCATGGCAGGCCTGTCGCTCTGCGTCAGCCCCACGATTTCGGCAGCGACGGCCACCGCCAGATCCAGCGCCATCGCATCGAGCTTCGCGGAGCCATCCTGGTTCAGCCGGTCTATCAACCGGTCTGCCTGGTTTTCGATCAGGGGGCGGTGCTGCTCTTCAACCACGCGCGGCGCGAAGAAGCGGGCGGTGGCTGCGCGCTGGCGACGGTGCGCCTCGCCCGAGAGGAACAGGATTGGCGGACGAGTAAGGCTGCCGGATCGCTTGATCAACTCCGCCTTGAAACCGGCCTGCCGCATCCCTTGCTCCCGCAGGACCTGTCGAACGGCATTGAACCCGGTCACCTGATTTGCCGCGGTTACGGCAAGCGCGCTACCTCCAGGAATTGAGCGGCGCCGATCCGCGTCGGCTTGCAAATTATTATGGACCGGACAGAAAGCACTTGGCATCTTTCGTCTCCATATATGACAAGTAACTCGTCATAACGTAGGATCGATCATGCAGGTTGCAACCAGCCCTAAGCGACAAGACGCCCGCGCAGTGCGGTCGCGCGCGGCCATGCAAGGCGCTCTCATCAAATTGCTGCGCGATTTCCCGCTTGCCGAGGTCACCGGGGCGATGGTCAGCGAAACAGCGGGAATTGGCTATTCCACCTTCTTCCGACACTATGCCGACGTTCGCGCCCTTTTGGTGGATGCGGTAGGAGAACTGGCTAACGACTTGGCGCAAAAGATGCTGCCCGCCCTGCTCGATGGCCAGGCAGGGCCGGCAGCGCTGGCGCTGATCCAGGAGATAGACCGCCGTCGCGCCGAGGTAACCGCCCTGATGGCCGGTGCGGGCGAGGCCATGCGCGTTGAACTGGCAGGCAGCATCGTGGACCGCTTGGCCGCACTGCCTGACATTTCGCCTGACTGGCTCCCCCAGCACCTCGCCCTGCGCGTCGCTGTGGCCGCCACGATTGAACTGTGCGACTGGTGGTTACTTGAACAACCCGCGACCCCGATAGCGGTGGTAGCGGACATGCTGGACAGGCTAGTCGTCGCGCCCATGACGGCCCACGGAACCGGTACCATTTAAGGCCCGGACCATGGTGCCCGGTAGAGCTCAGTCTCGCTTTTTCATTCCAGTCATCCTGCCACCACAGTCTATTCGTATATTAGTCGATCTCACCGTTACCCCGATCGAGAAATGGTGATTTCAGTAAGGACCCGATGGTCGTCGGCGCTGTTGTGTGTGCGACAGGATCTGGTCGACACTTGGCGGACCGTCCCACCGAGAGATCGAAAAATAACGGCTGAGCGGCCGATAAGGGTCGTCTGCGAAATCTCATGAGCCAAGCAGGGCTGCGACGCGCCGCCAAACCTCATCGTCAAAATTTGTGTCGCTGGCCGCTGCGCCCGTACGCACGACTATCAGCTTTTTGCTGGGAATGATATAAAGTCGGCGGTCCAACGCCCCGAATGCAGCGACCATGTCCGCCGGTGCAGCGCCTATCAAAGGCCCATCTTTCCGGCCAGAAGCTCGGACTGTGAATGCGCTGCCGTTGAGCCACCACAGCCGTCCATAGGCCGGATTGGCGCCAGACGGCATGAACATCGCGTTGAGCCCGGCCTGCGACACGACGCGCCGGCCATCGGCGCCAATGCCGCCCTTGAGGATCATGGTCCCGAGTGCCGCGAGGTCGCGCGGCGATGTGACGAGGCCCGTGGCATTCCCGACACCCGCAAGCGCACCTGGACGTTGGCGCCATTCGGTATCCTCCATCCCGGTCGGCACCGTCAGCCAATCTTTCGTAATGGCGTCGAGGGGCTGCCCGGAGGCTGACGTCAATATCCGCTTCGTGACGGCGTAGACAGGGGTATTGTAGAAGAACTGCCTCCCCGCAGGCGCGACATAGGCGAACCCTTCGTCCAACCCCGAACTCATGGTGAGAACGTCCAGCACGCGGATGCGCGCTTCCTGATCGGGGGCGGCTCTGGACCACCCCGTCCCCAGATAAGCCGAGACCGGCTTTTCGACATCGATCAGGCCCTTGTCGACGGCGATCGCGACCAGCACCGACACGAAGCTCTTCTGCGCCGAGGCAACGTCTTCCAGAAGACTTCCCTCTTTCGTTCGTTCGTAGACGAAGGATGCAAAAACCTTATCCCTTTCCGGCGCGGGCCAGTTTTGCTCGACGAGAACATGTCCGTCCTGGATCAGAAGGAACCCGGTCGTGTGCTGACTCTCCAGATAGTTAATGAGTTCATGCATCGAGCCTGACATGCCGTGCTCTGTTTTGTCCTGAGTGGCCGGTTGCGGGGCCCGGGCATGCACGAGGCCGCCCGCACAGAGCAGACCGACGAAAAACAGGCCTATCGTCATCTTGCACTTAAACATCGTCACTTTCTCGTGGTGGATACCGCAGTTCGGCCGAACCCGCGAGCAAGCAGGATACGGGACACCGCGTCCTGCATGAAATTGATGAGCCCACGCGCGCCTTGAGCCGCTTTCTCGGCATCACGGGTCAAAAGCGCGGCACGAATGTCATGCCAAAAACTGTACGGACCGCTTCCATTCGCGTTGATGGCCAATGCCACGTAGGAAAAATGCCACCGCGTCTTGCGGCGAATGGATTCGATCATGCGCTGTGCATCCGCGCTGGCGTTGGCCGTCATGTCAGTGAAGATCGCTTCGCTGATGTCCATGATCTCTTCCGCTGCCGCGCCCTGATCGGCGGCCATGAGAAGGCTATCGATCTTGGCCAGCATCTGCGCGATCGCTGTATCCGAGGCTCGCAGGCAGGCGAAACGCGCGGCAAGCCCATAAAGCGCGGCCCTCACTTCATAGAGATCGAAGACTTCCTCGACGGTGGTTTCCGCTACCCGAGCCCCGCGATTTTCCTCCAGTTCGATCAATCCGTCATCTGCGAGCGTGCGCAGAGCCCGGCGCGCCACCGAACGACCGATGCCGAATTCGGCGCAAAGCTTCGCCTCTCGAATCCATTCTCCCGGCGTAATCTCGCTACGTTGAATGCGCAGCCGCAGCGCCTGCGTCACATCGCCGGCGGTAAGCCCGGAATCCGGTTTGGCGGCATCTAATTCCAAGCGTTTCCCTTCCTGCGACATGCCTCAGCGATCGCCGAATGAAGCGCGAGTTTATGGCCGCTCGTAAAGCGCCGCAAGTTTGATTGTCCAGACCACAACCAAAAATTGTCGTACAATATATTTGACATTGTCCCTCGATATGCGGATGACGCCTTTAGTCAACTGATTTGGTAGAGAATGCAGGGTGGACAGGATTTAATGGGGAATTTGCTCGTCACGACCACAGGATTGGCGCTGCTGGCAGCGACGCCCGCCTTCGCGGAAACCGCCGCGAGCGCTCCCGATACGGCACAGGCGCAACGCGGCGAAAATGACATCACCGTCACGGCGCGAAGGAGAGAGGAAAGCATCAAGGACGTTCCCGGGACCATCGCGGCGGTCACGGCTGAGCAGCTCGATGCCAAAGGCCCGATTGTCGGAACCGCGGATCTGCTGAACACGACGCCCGGGGTCCGGTTCAACGATGTGGCCGCGGAAAACCTTGCCGAACTCTCGATCCGTGGATCGGGCACACAGCGTGCGACCAGTGCCGATTCAGGCGTTGGGCTGTTCGTCAACGGCGCCTATGTCGGCAGCAGCACGCTAGGCGGCCGCAATTTCAAGACGCTCGATTACTTCGACCTTGAACGATTGGAGGTGCTTCAAGGTCCGCAGGGAGGCCTTTACGGACGCAACTCGGAGTTCGGCGTCGTCAATATCGTGCTGGCCAAACCGCGGTTCGAAAACTCCGGTTATGTCCGCGACACGTTCACGGCGGAATCGAACCAGAACCGTCTGGCTGCCGTGGTCAACCAGCGCCTGAGCGACGATATCGCGGTACGCATCGGCGCGGAGACGTACGGCCAGTCGAAGGGCTTCTACTACGATCCCACCAATCGCAAATATTACGACCGTACCAGCGGCTGGACGGCGCGCGGCCAGATTCGCTATCGGGCCGGGCCGCTGGACGCCACATTGCTAATCGACGCGCAGGACCTCGATTTGCCGAGTTTCGTGAACAGCCTTGTCGTTCCCGGCGGCGGCGTCAACGCCCAGTTGCCGCAAGGGTTCACGCAGTCCCGCTTCACGATTGCGCACAGCGGCCAGGATGGGCTGCAGCAAAAAGTCCAGCGCGTGATGCTGCTGGCCGAATACGATCTGGGATGGGCAAAGCTGTCCTCGACGACGATGGGAACGCGCTGGCGTTCAAGCCAGCAATTCGCCGCTGCCGTCGATCTGGCAACCGAGATCGCGTTGCAGCAGTCCGGCCAGCTCGGGATCTATCCCTTCGGCCAGACCACCACCGACGTGAAGGACCGGACCTTCTACCAGGATCTGCATCTGGCGGGCGAGGCGGACGGAGGGCGGCTAACATGGCTGGTCGGCGCGGAAGGGCTGGTCCAGCGCGACACGTATCGCCGTACGGCAGCAACGTCGCCCTGCGTGTTTCGCCTCGGCAGTAGCCTGTGCACCGGCACCCCGACCGAGCCGGTATGCATCAAGCCGCTGCCGACATCGACCAACTGCCCCACACCCTTTCCGAACGCCTTCGGCACCGACAACAATACGCGTCAGCGCGTGAACTCTTTCGCGGCCTATGCGTCGCTTCAATATTCGCTGGGGCCCGTCACGCTTTCCGGCGAAGGGCGCTTCACGCATGACTACAAGCGCTCTGCGCTGACGGTCTATTCGCTTTACACGGACCGGATTGTCGGCACGCCAACGGAATTCTCGTTCAAGGCCGACCAGCCCACCTGGACCTTCACGGCCAGCTACAAGATGCCCGACGCCTCACGCACGCTGCTCTACGCCAAAGTGGGAACCGGCTACCGCGCGGGCGCCGTCAACAACGGCACGTACAACGCGGCCGCGCCCAATCCGTTCGTTGATACCTACGACAACGAAAACACGGTGAGCTACGAGACCGGGGTGAAGTCAAGCATCCTCGATACCGTGTTCGTGCGGGCGTCTGCCTACTTGTCGCGAACCACGGATGCCATCACCAGTATCAACGATGGATGCACCGTCACCAATGCCTGCGGAACGGCGCAGCAGATCTTCAACGTGAACGGCGGGACGATCCATGCGCGCGGTTTCGAGGTCGCTCTGGACGGGCGCTTCGACGTCGGCTCCGGTCGGCTCACGATCGGTCTCAACGCGGCCAATCAGCGCGCCCGCTTCAGCGACGTTCCCACCGGCCTTTCGGGCCTGCCAGTGCAAGGTTCGACGGTGGCGCAAATCCCTGACTGGACGATGTCCGCCAGCGCCGATTTCAGGCAGCCGATCACCGATGAGGTCAAGGGCTTCGTCAATCTGAGCTATTCGGGGCAGCGCGGTGGCGGTCAGGACACGGTGACGATCGCGACGCCTTACATCCCGATGTCCGACTTCGACAATTTCAACGCGCGCGCGGGCCTGGATTTGGCTAATGTCCAGGTCGCATTCTTCGTGCGCAACCTGACCGACCAGCAGGTGGAGGTCCTGAAGTTCCAGCAGGCCGGTTATCCGCTGTCGGTTCGTTACAACAAGCCGCGCACCTTCGGCGGCAGCGTCAGCTATCGCTGGTAATCCAAGGACGGACATGATGCACAAGACCGACAGGCGAAGCTTTCTTTCGGCAAGCGCTGCACTTTCCTTTGCCGCTTCCACGCCACCGGCTCCCGCTGCGCCGGCCCCGTCGCAGGAAAGCAGGGTCGCAGCGGATCTTGAGCGATACATCCGCTTCGGCAGCAAACAGGCAGGCGGACGCGGCGACATCGCTTGTGGTAAATGGCTGCTGTCCGAACTTGCAAGGCTCGGCTTCGCCATCGAACGGCAGAGCCTGTCGGTTCCCTATTTCGAAGCACAGCGCAGCGAACTCGTCTGCGGCGAGGCGAGGGCCGCGGTATGGCCGCAGCCAATCGTCAGGCAGACGAGGGCTGAAGGGATTACCGGCAGGCTGGTGCGGGTGGATTCCGAAGGGCGAGCGTTCGCCGCCCTTGAAGGGGCGATCGCTCTTGTCGAACTGCCTTTCGGCCGCTGGTCCACGGCGCTCGCCAAGCCGGTGATCACCCCCGTCAGGGCCGCCTTCGCCGCCGGGGCTGTGGCTGTGGTCGCCATCACCAGCGGCCCTACCGGCAAAGTGATCGCCCTCAATGCCGATGGTCGCAAGCCCATGTTCGCCGGACCCGTCGCCCTGATCGCTCCGGAAGACGCGCGCGGTTTCCTTGACGCTGCACACACAGGTGCAAACGCAACGCTATTCATGACCGGGACCGGCGGACAGCGCCCTACGTTTAATTTCATCGGGCGTATCGATCGCGGCAAGCCACAGTGGCTTGCCGTTTCCACGCCCCGCTCTGGCTGGTACGGCTGCGCAGGCGAACGGGGGCCCGGCGTTGCGGCCTGGCTTTGGCTGGCCCGCTGGGCGAGTGCGGCGATCAAGGACTACAACCTGGCCTTTGTCTGCAACAGCGGACACGAGTATGAAAATCTTGGCGCGCTGGAATCGCTAAAAGCCCTTGCCCCCAAACCCGAGGTAACGAAGCTCTGGCTGCACCTTGGCGCGAACGTCGCGGCGCAGGACTGGCACGACGGGACCGGCCAACCCCTCCCCAGCGTCGACCCCCAGCGGTATCTTTCCGTGAGCCGTTCTTTGCTTCCACTCGCCCGCACTACCTTCGCCGGCCTTGTCGGGCTAGAAGCCCCTTATGCCAGCGATGTCCTGTCGGCAGGAGAATTGAGCGAGGTTATTGCGGCAGGTTATGGAACCGTTGCAGGGGTCTTCGGTACCCATCGCTTTCATCACGTTTCCGGAGACGATGCCCGATGTGTGACGACTGCTAATGTCGTTGAAACCGCCGCGGCGTTTCAACGGTTCCTGACGCAGACGACATGAAGCTGGAGCATTTGTGCGACCAAGCCTGAATGATACAGCAGCAGCTAGCGAGAAAGCAAACAGGCCGCACCTGGCGAAGAGAAAATTGGCGATGAGCGTCTGGGAAGGGTCGGTAGTGCCTTATCTGTCTAGGCATCAGCTTCCAAGAAGGCCCTGATCGCAGCAGCCGCGCGCGGCCAAGCGTGTTCTTCCTCCAGAACCAAGTGGTTTCGAGTATCGAGTTGCACAAATTGGGAATCCGGAATCGCCGCGGCTAATCCTCTTCCCGAGGAAAACGGAATGACCGCATCTTTGTCCGCATGGAGCACCAGCGTGGGTCTTGAGACTTTGGGCACCAGATCTCGAACATCGATCTTGCCGAATGCCTCTTGAAGCCGCACGGCATTCTCGGGCGAGGCGGAAATCCTCTGCAGTTCGTTGAACCAATCTGCAGCCGGCGGCGGCATGTCGGGAAAGAATAGCGAAGTGAACATTTGTCGAAACGCGGCATTGTTCCGGCCCCAACCCGTTCCGGTCAAGGTGATCATGGCCCGGCGCATCGCTACCTCTTCCGGCGTGTCGCGCAATTCCCATCCCAGCGAATAGCCTCCGTAGAGTACCAGCTTGCGAACCCGCTCCGGGTTGCGGACCGCATAGGCGATCGCCACGCTGCACCCTTGCGAGACCCCGAACAGATCGAAGCGCTCCAACCCGGCCGCATCCACCACGCTGGAAAGATCGTCGACGAATGCCTCAAAGCCGATATCGCGGACATTCCAGTCGGACAGTCCGTTGCCCCGTTCGTCGTAGCGGAACAAGGTGCGATATTGTGCTAGATTCCGTATCCAGTGGCTCCACACCGGACTGTCGAAATCGTGCTCGAGATGGTTGAGCCAGTTGGCCGTCTTCACAAGAGGGGGGGCGCTGCCGACGCTTGAATAGGCAAGGCCGGTGCCATCCCTCGCCGTGCAAAAAAGCACCTGCTGATACAGCTCTTCGCTGCGCGCGACGGCAGCCGTGCTGGCCGCCGGTCCGATCGGGCCGCGAAGCCCGTTGGGAATGGCGATCTCGGCCGCTTCGAGCGCTCTCACCGCCGCCCCGCGTTGCTGCTCAGCCTCTTGCACGCGCCCGCTTGAACGCAGCAGGTCGATCACGGCTGTACGGGCAATCGCGTCGTAAGGATCAAGCTCGCACCAGCGCCGCGCGAGCGAGAGGGCCTGCGCACGCTTCTCGTCCTGCTCCGCAAACCGGCCGATCAGTTCGCGCAGGATCGTCACCTGCCAGCGCCGGGTATCCTCGCGCATCGCCACAAGCCACGCCTGGAACGCCTCACTGGCGCGGATCTCGGCGCCTTCAAGAAATTCTCCTTCTTGCAGGACACAGGCCTCCAGCAACTCGGCCTTGTTCGTGCAGACATTTGCGCCGGCCAAATCGCGCAGGCGGAACCAATCCCCTTCGATATCGGAGCCGTCCAGCCACACGTTCTCCCCTTCCGCGATCAGTCGGACACGATGGACATCGTCGACCAGCGGACGCAGCTTGGAGAGGCTCCAACGCAGCGCACCTCGAGGATCGTCGGGAACCTCCCACAGCAGCGAACACAAGTGTTCGCGGCGCACCGGCCTTTTGGCGATGGCCAGATACGCCAGCAAAGCCCGCGTCTTGCGTGAAGAAGGAAGCGATACCAATTGCCCCTCGCGCCTGAGCGCCAGGGGGCCGACAAGATCAAGGGCAATCCGAGCCTTCATCGACCCTCCATCGCTCGCGCTTCCGATCGCCCCACCGGCGCTACCTTGCCGTGGTAAATTACCAGATGCGCCTTCAAACGCCAATTTCCACGCCGCCTTCCACGCTGGTTCCCATGCAGGGGGCCCACAAGGATCCCACCGGCCCAATCAAGGGCGGCGGGTTTAGAGTGAAAGGCACATACTCATGAACAAGTCTCTCCATGCATTCGCACATTGCTTCGCCCTCGCGGTGCTCGCAGCGCTGACGTCCAGCTTCGCCATCAGCACGGCCGTGGGCCCGATCGCACTGGCCTGACCGCAGGCGCGGCCCATTACCGGAAGGCAATCGTATGGACCGAACGTTCTCCTACGGCGACGTGCTCGCATCGTCGCAGCGGGCAGCCTTTCAGCTCGGCGATGTGCTGCCGCCCGATGCCGAGCTTGAAATCAGCTCTCCGTGCCTACTCGGAGTGCTGGCTCAAACCGCTTATTCCGGCCTCGCTTCCGGCGAGTGCAGGCATCGCGTTTGACCTTTCTTGGATCGGGCATGGCCCATCCACGATTGCGCGAGACGCTTGCCAGGCTCTCGCCCGACGGGGCTGGGAACCCCAGGGAATGGGGGAGCTCTTGCCAAGCGCGCAACGCTGTAATGGATCCGGTCCGCGAACTCCCACGCTGGCCGGCGGCATATGGCGCAGCTTATCGAGACCGGACAGGTGACAGCATATCACGACGTGCCCACATGCCCGATTTACTGCTTGCATCCGAAGGGGCGTCAGATGCTGTTCATTCATCTCCCCGTTCGTTCGATTATTTAATCTCCAGTCTGCGAGTTTGGCGCTGCTACCGGCTTTGATTCAGGGGATCCTCGCTGACGCAGAAATATCGAGAGAACCACCAGCACTGCCGTCGAAAGAAACTCGCTCTGCCAGTTCTGGAACGATTCAAACCACAGCTGCGCATCACCCAGGTACGCAAGCACGGTCTTAGGCGTTTCGCCATGTTCCAAGGCCTCCTGCGCCGAGGCGTGCGCGCTATTGATCCAATGCATTGCGAATGAGGCGACGAACAGGAGGATCAAGGTCAGGCCAAGCGAGCGAGCGTAAAGTGCGCGCCATGGCGAACCTTTGCGCAAGATAGACGGCGCGCCGTCTTCATGGGCCTGCTGGTCAAAATCATTGTCTCGGGGCGGAGCATCCGGATCCTTGGATTCTGCCGATCCACGCTGGACCAGGAAGGCTGTGAGCAGGACGTAGGCCGCCATCTGCAGGAACTCGCTTTCCCAATTCTCGAACACCGAGGACTGGAATTGAGGGCTGACGGCATAGGCAAAGAGTGTCAGCTCGGGTTGGGCATGGCGCCGGGCATCCTCCAGTTCCACATACCACCCCGAGATCCACTGGCCGAGAATGCAAAAGGCGAAAAGCGCCATGAGGGCGATCGTAAGTCCATTATCTTTCAGCAGTCGCATCAAACGCCTCTCACCGGATTTCGCCTTGAATTGAAACGCCCGAGAAACAATTGTGTTCGGCAGCCCCGCGTCTACCAGATCAGGCTGGCGAGCCATTGGTCGGAGCATTGCTGTCATGAGGCGGCCGTATATGCCCCCCCTGCTCTGCGCCATAATTTCAAGGGCCCATTGTCCCCGTTTATCGCTTTTCCGCAGCGAGAGCATCGTTCGGCACCCACGGGTCGTAATCGCGCATTTGAGCGTCTGCGGCGATAACCAGAACGCAGATGTCAGTCGCAATCCCGGTCGGAACCAGTTTGCTCACGCCCAGCTACGGCTTCAAACGTCCGGTGCATCCAGAGCTGAAGTCGGGCGTTATGCGGTGATCATCTAATAATTTAGGGGATTTTCCATGCGAAACCGCGAGAAACTAGCAGACCTAGTCGCCGGCCAATCGGGTCGGCAGCAGCGTAAGCAGTTCGTTCGATCACTGAAAGAAACTGCAGTTCGCGCGGTGGTGACAGCGTCAGTTACCTTCGCGGTAGGCTGGGTCCTCAAACGGATGTTCGAAAATTCGGTTGCCGACGCAGCGAAAGAGGGTGCGGCGGAGGGCGCTCAGCAAGACGTGGCGGAACAGAATAACGCCGGCAAGGCTTCGCACCCCTAGTTTCAGGCGCTAACATTGCCGCAGGGTGAAAATCGCCCTCTTGCTGTCAAAGGTTTACCTTCTATCAAAGCTCTGTCACGGTTCGCACCGCGAGAGATCTTTGGGATCTTGTGACGGGATAGTGGACCTACGCAAAGCGTATTCGAGGTTGACCGTCAGAAGATTTGTTCCACTCCCAGCGCAGCATTTTGAACATCCGGCCGCAACTTTAGAGCAGTTCACCGCTTAAGTGCAGAAGTGCTCCAACAAGAACGCGCAGAAACTATTTAAATACAGATTCATATGCCCATTATAAAAGGCATGCCTAAGCTCAATTTCCGACCCGACCGGCGCGCCGTAATGATTTCAAGTGCGGGAATCGCTCTCGCCGCGCTTTCCGGGCCGGCCACCAGGCCGTTTTTAAGATCTTCACACCCGGGCCGCCCGACCGCAGTTCCCGCTACCGCCCGCAATGCCGCGGGCATGCCGCAGACGGCGTTGGATGCAGCGCGCTTTTCTGTGGAGCCGAAGCTTCTGCGCCGGGCTCTCGCCGCGCTCGACCAACACTCCGTTTCGGTCAAGGCGCGCGACCGGATGGCCATCGTCGATTTCACCGCGCCATCTTCCGATCCCCGGCTGCACTTCCTAGATGTGGTGAGCGGCAAGGCTTCGCGCCTACTGGTCGCGCACGGCTCTGGCTCCGACCCAGGTCATACCGGGTTCCTCGAGCGGTTCTCCAACGCCTTGGGCTCCAATGCCTCGAGTGAGGGCGCCTTTCTGACGGGCGATTACTATACCGGCAAGCACGGTCGGTCGCAGCGTCTGGTGGGGCTCGACCCGACCAACAACAATGCGCTCAGCCGCGCCATCGTAATCCATAGCGCTTGGTATGCGAACGACGAGATGATCCCCGTCCATGGCAAGCTGGGACGCAGTCAGGGGTGCTTCGCGGTGGGCGAAAATAAGCTCAGCGATGTGTTCAGTTTCCTCGGTGAAGGGCGGATGGTCTTTGCTGCCCGCGCCTAGGGCAGCATGAAACCTACGAGATTTCCATTAGTTATCATACGGGTCTTACCAGGAGATCCGTGTGCATAGAAGTGTGATCGCTTGCTCGTTGCTGGCCCTGACGGTCGCGCTGCCCGGGTGCCATTCGAAGCCCGACAATACATCCCAGACCAACGAAGCGCCGCCGATCAACATGGACCAGGTGCACTGGAGCGACGGGGCGGTCCGCCAGTTGCGCGACGCAATCGGCCGCCGCGCTGCGCATGGCCTGGACCGGGTGCAGTTCGCTGTGGATGGTCAGCCGGGCAATGCCGAAGGCGACCGCGCCCTGACCCAAAGTGCGTTGCTTTACGCCTCGGCTCTGGCCCGAGGGGTGTCGGATCCGGCCAAGCTCTATGAGGTCTATACCATCGCCCGCCCCAATCCGAACCTGCTGAATGGTCTGGGCGCAGCTCTCAAAGATGGGAACCTGGATAAATGGCTAGATGGGCTGGCTCCGCAGGACGACGGCTACCGCGCGCTGTCGAAGTCCTATCTCGCGCTGCGTAAACAGGGCAATGCGCCCGCTTCCGCGATCCCCGATAAGGGCGAGCCGCTGAAGCCTGGCGCTGCCGACACCCGGGTTCCCGCGATCGCGCGCCAGTTGGTCGCCTCCGACTATCTCGATCGATCTGCTGAGCAGGGTGGCAGCTACAGCCCAGCAATGGTCCGCGCGGTGCAGCGCATGCAGGCCGACTACGGGATCAAGCCGGATGGCGTCATCGGCGCCGACGCTCTCGAAATTCTCAACATGTCGAATGCGGACCGGGCGCGGACGATGGCCGTGGCGATGGAACGGCTTCGCTGGCTCGACCGCAATCCCGCCCCTACGCGCATCGATGTCAACGTCGCCGCTGGACGGCTGCTCTACTGGCGCGACGGCAAGGTCGCCGACAGTCGCAAGGTGGTCGTCGGCGAGCCTGACAACGAGACACCGCAGTTGGGATCGCCGATCTATCGCCTCGTCGCGAACCCGACGTGGACAGTGCCGCGCTCGATCCAGACCAAGGAGATCGCAGGTAAGGGCAACGCTTACCTTCGCCGCAACAACATGGCTTGGAAGGACGGGTGGGTTGTCCAGCAGCCCGGCCCAAAGAACTCGTTGGGACTCGTAAAGTTCGACATGAAGAACGAGCACCAGATCTACCTGCACGACACGCCCGCCAAGCAGCTGTTCCAGGAAATCCAGCGTCAGCGCAGTCACGGCTGCGTACGGGTAGAAGATGCGTTGGGATTTGCCGAGATGCTTTCGAAGGACGAGGGCATTCTCGGTGAATGGCACCGAGCACGTGCGACCGGCAAAGAGACGTTCGTCAAGCTACCGCACGAGATTCCGGTCAGGCTGCTTTACCAGACGGTGGTGCTCGGCGAGGACGGCGAGCCCGTCATCCGCGCGGACCCGTATAGTTGGAACGACCCCGTAGCGACGGCGCTGGGCTTTTCGTCCGGCCACGCCTACCGCCTGCGCACTTCGGGATCCGACGTAGGGCCTTAAGCCAATACCGACGAAGGATCTCCCGCATGCGGGTACTGGCGGTCCCAAACCGACCGCCGCGTTACGCCTGCGCACGGCAGTGTCCGCGTTAGTGCTTGCGTGCGTTCGAAAATCAGGAATCACGAAAGGAAACCTGCCATCAACTGGCCGACGGTCGGATCCTGGCAGCAATAGCTGAGGATCTCGGCGCAGAGATGGCAGGTAGTCTATTGCTTCAGACTTTCTTCAAGCTCCACGCTTCTTCTGCGGCACAAAGAACGAGGGCGGGAATGGTGCCTGTCCGGCGCCCGAAGGACTACGCAGTTCGTTACGCCCTCCAGCATCGACGCTGAGCGGTATCTGCATTCCGTCGGTTTCCTCCAGGAGCGCAAAGAGCTTGCCGCTCAACCGTTCGACCAGCGCTTCATGTCCCGGTTGGGCGAGGAGGTTGTTGTTCTCGGCGGGATCATTGGACAGGTCGTAGAGTTCGTCCAGATCCCAGATGCCGTGGAAGTGGACGTATTTGTAGCGGTCCTCGCGAATGGCATGCACCGTCGGCGTCTGCGGGAAATTCCGCTCCCAATAGTATTCGTAGAGCAATTCCTGGCGCCAGGGCGCTTGCTTGTCACGCGCTAGCGGCAGCATGTTGGATCCCGCCATGTAGCTCGGCGCCTCCAGGCCCGCTGCTGCCAGGATGGTCGGTGCGATATCGATATTCGCCACGACGTTCTCGACCGTGGTTCCCGCGTCAAACAGGGAAGGGCATCGTGCGAGCAAGGGAACCCGCATTGATTCTTCGTAGGCGGTGCGCTTGTCGATCAAACCATGCTCGCCGAACATGAAGCCGTTGTCGCCCATGTAGATGATCAGTGTATCGTCCAGTTCGCCGCGCTCCTCGAGCAAGTCCATGATGCGCGCCAAGCCTTCATCAACGGCCAGCAGCGTTTCCATGTAGCGCTTGTAGTAGTCGGCGATGTCGAGGTTGCCATGATAGGCATAGTCCACCCCATGCCAGCTGTTGCGCTGGTTTTCGACCCACATCGGTCGTCCTGGCACACCCGCCTTCATGTTCTCGGGATAGCGGAACACTTCCTTGTCATAACGCCCCTTGTGCCGTTCGGCGGGCAGGAACTCCGCGTGGACCGCCTTATGCGCGAGGTGCATCATCCAGGGCTTGGATGGATCGCGCTTGTCGATCCAGTCGATCGCGTAGTCGGTCAACTCGTCGGTGATGTAGCCCTTTTGCGGCACCTTGCGGCCATCTACATTCAGGCCGTTCTCGCTGGGCAGGTAGGTCCCCTGCCCCTTGAAGCTCACCCAGTGATCGAAACCCGGCTGGGGGGCGTCACCTTCTGTGCCCATGTGCCACTTGCCGATGAAGGCCGTATCGTAGCCAGCCTTCTGCAGGAACTGCGGGTAGAAGATCAGGTCCGGCGGGATCGGGTGGTTGTTGTCAACGACCTTGTGCTGGTGGGCATAGAGTCCGGTCAGGATCGAGGCGCGCGAAGGCGAACACAGCGCTGTCGTCACGAAGGCGTTGCGGAAATGGCTACCTTCGCGCGCCAAGCGGTCGAGCGTCGGCGTTTCGCCAAAATCCTGAGCCTTCATGAAGCCCATCGCATCGTAACGATGATCGTCGGTCAGGACGAACAGGATGTTCTTCGGCTTCACCCCGGGACGGCGTTGCAGACGAAGATCTTGCGCAGCGACGGGCAGGCTCGCCGTCTTGGCACCTGCTGCCCAGGAGTAAAGCCCGAACGCCCCCCCGGTCCCTCCCAGTAATATGCCGCGGCGATCGAAGCTGTCAGCCATGTCGTGTCTCCCTTAGAAAGTCATGCGGACGCCGCCAAAAAGGCGCCGTCCGGAATCGAGGTAGTTCGCTGGCAGTCCCGTGGTGTATTCCACGATCTCGTCGCGATCGAGCAGGTTCACCGCTTCGAACACGATCGACGCCTGCGGGGTCACTCGGAAACTGACGCTCGCATCGAGGGTGCCGAACGCCCGGTTGATCCGTCCCATGGCCGGCGCCACGGCGGCCAAGGCGAGATACTTGCTGCGCCAGGAATAGGAAAGGCGCGCTGCCACGGGCCCTTTCTCGTAGTAGCCGATCAGATTGTAGTTGTGCTTCGATGCGGCCGTAAGCTGCGTGGGATCGCTGTTGTCGATGAAAGTGTAGTTGGCGATCACCCCCAGGCCGTCCAGGGGACCGGGCAACCAGGTGAAGGCCTGCTGGAAGTAGAGTTCGACGCCCTTCAGGTCGACGCCCGATCCGTTGACAAGCTGGCTCACGGTGAAATCCGTCTGGATCGTCGTCGTACCCGTCGTGCGAATGTAGGAGACAGGGAGCGACTGAATGCTGATTTCGCGACGAATCAGGCTTTCGAGGTTCTTGTAGAAGATGGAAGCGCCGACCAGCGCATCCTGCCCGAAGTAGTATTCCACCGTGGCATCGACATTGTTCGCCCTGAAAGGATCGAGATAGGGATTGTTGCGGGTAACGGTCAGGCCGTTGCCATTAGCCGTCGTGGTGGGAGAAATGTCGGCAAGGTTGGGGCGTGTGATCGTGCGGGAGGCGGAGAAACGCAGTTGCAGTTTGTCCGTCACCTCGTACTTCAGGTTCAAGCTGGGCAGGAAATCCCAATAGGAACGCTTGACGACCAGCGGTGCCGCGGCGGGAACACGAGTGGTCATGCCTGTTTCCACCTCAACGGTGATGCCGTTGAGATCGGGGCTGACCCCGGACGTGGTCTGGCTGGTCCGGACCGCGCGCAGGCCGATGTTGCCGGTCAACTTGCCGAAAGCCAAATCTGCCCGCCCGTAAAGAGCAAGCGTCTTTTCCTTGACGTCGAGAATCCCGGTAGCGTCGTTTGTGTAGTTGCCAGCTGCAATCAGCTGTTCCTTGCTGAAATTCTTCACGAAGCTTCTGGCATCGGAGCCCAGCCAGTAGCGCGGAAACGAAGCGTCGCCGTCGTAGCTTCCCAGGAACGAGCCCGAACCTGCACGGATCGGGATCATAAAGGGAGCTGCGCTGAAGGAGCCTGCCAGCGGTCCTGCCGGAAGGCCGCCATAGAGCTGGGACACGCCGGCAGCGGTGATCGTCAGAGTCTTGTTGTCGGCATAGACGGCGCGGTCGCTGTATTTCACGCCCGCTCGCAGCGACGTCACGCCGCGGTCACCAAGATCGCGGCGTACATCAAGTTTCACATCCCGAAGCCGGTCGCTGGTAACGCGATCGAGTTCACCGTTCAGGCTGAGCAGTCGGAAGTTGTTTGCGTCGAGTTTACGCGTATCGAAGCCGTCGAGATAGGTGATGCTCGGGATCGCATCTCCGGGATTGGCAACGACGCGGACGGTGCCGGTGATGCTGTCGGCAATGTTGAGGGTGTTGCGAACCTGGCGGGAGCGCTGCTCGGAGCCGTCGAGGATCACGGTCCAGCCCTCGCTCTCAAACTTGCCGCCGAAGACGAGGGAGCGGATATAGCCATTGCGATCCTGGTAACGTCCACCATCGCGTAGATCGATATTGCTGACCGTGAAGTCGGTTGCCGTTTCCACGCCGTCCAGAACCTGCGTTTTCGAGGCGATGACCCCGCCCGATCCCGCGAAGTTTTGCCAGTTTTCCTGCCGCACCGCCTCGACCTTGACCCGGGTGTAGAAAACGTCGGCATAGAGTTCGAGCTGGTCGGTAGGCCGGAACTGTACCGAGGCGATGCCGCTCAGGCGTCGGTTCCGCTCGGTGAACATATCGTGGATAATGAGGCCGGGAATGCGCACGAGTAGGCCTGGATCGATCCGGCCGTCACCGTTCAGATCGTCCGCGCCCCCGCCGAGCGGCACGCCCTGCGCTTCGGTCACGGTGTTCCAGCCGGTCTCGACCTGATGGGTCTGGGGTCGACGCTCGGTATAGGACCCGCCGAGCGTGATCCCGAGCCTGCCGTCCAGGAAGCTGTCAGCGAACAGTCCCGAAACGCGCGGAGATGCCTTACCGGAGTTGCTCTCGTGCTCCGCCTGCGCCGAGAGCGTGAGCACGCGGCGACCGACATCCAGCGCGCGCGGCGTGCGGACATTGACGGTGCCGGAAAGACCGCCGTCCTCCAGATCGGCAGTCGGAGACTTGTAGACTTCCAGTGTGCGCACGAATTCGGGTGGCAGGGCCGAGAAGTCGAAGGACCGCGAGAAGCCCGCGAACAGATCGTTGAGCGCATTCGGCACGCTGCGGCCGTTGAGCGTGACCAGTGTAAATGTGTCCGGCAGGCCGCGGATGTTCACGCTGCGCCCTTCGCCGCGCGTGCGGTTGATCTGCACGCCGCTGATACGCTGGACCGATTCCGCGACGTTCACGTCCGGGTAGCGACCGATGTCTTCCGAGCTGATGACGTCGACGATACTGTCGGCATTGCGCTTGATGCGAACGGCCTGTTCGATTCCGCTGCGAATGCCGGTGACAACGATGTCCTGCCCCGGCGCATCGTCCGTTGGGGGTAGCGTTTCCGCGGTTCCCTCAGGAGTCCAAGTCCGCTCGTCGATGGCGTCAGCATTTGCCTCGACTGGGGGCGTGAATAGCAGAGCCGAGACGGCCGCTCCGATCAGCAACCGCGATTGCCGGATCGATTTCACGGCGAAATCGCCGTGCATAATGCCCAAGCTGGAGCGCGCGGGCGATTGCCTGTATGTGACGGGCGCCGACCAGCGCCCGGCGCGGCGAGCCGCGACGACGGAAAAAGACATGGCTTTCCTTTTGCACGCACCAGGACTCCGGCTTGGAGCCTGCTGTCCAGTTAAGCTGAAGGGAGGAATGTCTGACGCTGTCGTCTCGACAAGCGCCACAGATATCGCAGGAAAATTTCAACTCACCACAGGAATTCTTGTCTTGCGGGAAGCAGTTCTTCCAGCTGGCGATCAGCGATTGAATGACGTGCTTCCACCCGAGCGCAGCTAGATGACCGGGGGCAAGGCGATAGCTGAGGCTGGTTTACATCTGCCGAAAAAGCAGACCACCAGAGCGTTAAGATCGAAAATCAGGTGCTCGGCATCCAGAAAGGGCGGCCTGCGCTGAAGCGCTCTACCTGTGGCCGTCAGGGCCACAGGTAGATGTGTCATGGGATAATCAGAGTTTGATCCCGCCGCTCGCGAGCGGGTACCTTGGAACGCCGGACGCGAGGTTGAAGCAACCCGGGCGCTCAAATCCTGTCAGATATTGGCAATTCGCTTCTTTCTCGACCAGCATGGGCGGGTCCGCAACCTGCTCGTTTTGACCTCGCCCTCGACAGAAAGCTTCGCGGATACGATCTGATGCAGATCAGAATAAGTGTATCGTTTGCGATCGGAAATTCGAACACGGGCAACGGTCGTACAGCAGAAGAACGGCTGGCCGGTTCAGTTCGAGGTGATGACCGATGCTCGCGCCAGCCTTCTCAAATGGCTCGAACTCCGAGGAGGATCCTTGGAGGACTTTGCTTTTCCTAGCCGCACCGATCACCCAGCCCACTTAGCACCAGGCCGTATGCTCACCCTGCCGATGAATGGGTGACCCGGATCGGGCCTATCCGGCGAAGGCTATGGGACCCATTCTCTGCGGCGAACCAAGGCGCCGATCATCTACAAGGCAACTGGAAACCTTCGTGCGGGCCAAATTCTGCTTGGGCACACCAGGATTGAAAGCACGGTCAGATACCTTGAGGAGGACGTGGAGGCCTCCCTGACGTTGCAGAGGGCACTGATTCTGAAAATGGTTGGTTCCTTGCCGTGACGCCCAACAGCGTGGCGGCTGCTCTGGCGCCCTTGTCGGTCGTCCCACGTTTGATACCAGATCCCTAGGAGCCGAACGTCCGCTTCCTTGCCAACAGAGTTCGTAAGCGGAGCAGACAGGTGCGCTAATGGCAGTGACCAGATAGGTCGGTATCATCTTACGATCGCGAATGGCGGACATGCGTCTTTCAGAACCGGCGCTGTAACGCCGAAAATTCAAGTGAGTCCTGATTTCCTCCAATCTGGGTGTTATCCCCCATAGAACCTGCCCCGCAGACCACTAGCTTGCCTCTGCTCAAGCCCCTCGCTCAGCGGAGTATCAACGATGCCTAACGGAAAGCCCAACATCCTCGTCATCTGGGGTGACGATATCGGCATGTGGAATGTCGGGGCCTATGCTCACGGAATGATGGGCGAGACGCCCAACATCGACCGCCTTGCTCGCGAAGGCATGATCTTCACCGACCATTACGGCCAGCCCAGTTGCACTGCCGGACGCGCGGCCTTCATCATGGGCCAGCTGCCGGTCCGCACCGGCATGACCACGATCGGCATCCCGGGTTCTCCGCGCGGCATCCAGAAGGAAGACCCGACCCTTGCCGAAGTGCTGAAGGTCGCCGGCTACAAGACCGGCCAGTTCGGCAAGAACCACCTCGGCGACCGCAACGACTTCCTGCCCACCGTCCACGGCTTCGACGAATGGTTCGGCAACCTCTACCACCTCAACGCCGAGGAAGAGCCGGAGGAGCTGGACTACCCCGGCCAGAAGAACCCCGAATACCTCAAGAAGTACGGGCCACGCGGCGTACTTCACGCCTGGGCGACCGACGAGTTCGATGAGACCGACGACGGTGTTTTTGGCAAGCGCGGCAAGCAGAAGATCGAGAACACGGGCCCTCTCACCCGCAAGCGGATGGAGACGTTCGACGGCGAGGTAGTCGACAAGACGATCGACTGGCTGGAACGCAACAAGGAAGGCCCGTTCTTCTGCTGGTTCAACACCACCGCGATCCACATCCATTCGCACCCTCAGAAGAAGTACGTGCAGATGGCCGTCGACGAAGGCCGCGCCGAGGAAGACGTGGTGCGCGCTAAGATGATCGAGCATGACGAACAGGTCGGCGTGCTGCTCAAGTGGCTCGACGATAACGACCTCGCCGACGACACCATCGTCATCTATTCGACGGACAACGGCAACGAGATGATGCTCTGGCCCGACGGCGGCTATGCCCCGTTCCGCGGCGAGAAGGGCACGACTTGGGAAGGCGGCGTGCGCGTTCCGATGCTGGCGCGCTGGCCGGGCAACATCCCGGCGGGAAGCTGGTGCAATGGCGTGCAGAACCACGAGGACGTCTACGTGACGCTCGCGGCGGCGGCCGGACTGCCAGACATAAAGGAAAAGCTGCTCGAAGGCACCAAGCTGGCGGGTGAGCTGACCTACAAGGTCCATCTCGACGGCTTCAACCAGCTCGACATGTGGAAGGGAGCCAGCAAGGTATCGGCGCGCAGGGCCTACTTCTATTACGACGAAACCGAGCTGACCGCGATCCGGGTGAACAATTGGAAGATGCACATCGGCGTCAAGAAGGAGGGCAGCTGGTTCAACGACAAGACCTATCCTTCCGTGCCGTACCTGTTCCACCTGCGCATGGACCCGATGGAGAAGATGGACCCGGAAAGCCACGAATGGGGCTACATCGGCCGCAAATTCTTCGCCAACAAGCTCTGGGCGCCGACCGCCGGTACCCCCTTCATCGCCGAGCACCTCGCCAGCCTGAAGGCCTATCCCCCGCGCCAGGCGGCGGATACGCTGAGCATGCACAAGGCGCTGGAGGCGGCGATGGCCAAGCTCGACAACCCGGCTGCCAGCAGCAACTGACGATGGACGGGTCGGAGGTCTGGAAGCCCACCTCTGGCCCGCCTCGTTCTATCCATTCTATTGACGCAGTTGCCATGCGGCCTGTCACGTTCGCTTAAGGTGAATATCTAGCGTTGCCAAATACTCCGATCGAACGCCGCTTTGCGCCGTTGTCGGCTATTCAGCAACCCTCGGGCCGCGCTCCATAGCGGCCTGAGGGGTACGCCCCATAGCGCACGTCTGAGCGAAAAGCTTCCTCGTGGTGGACATATGGGAAGATAGTGGAACGTGTCGGATGGCTAAGCGATTTCTCCAGATCAAAGGAGAAAGCTATGATCAAAAAGTTGCTGCTTATCGCTGTAACCGCCGTCTGTTTTTCGAGCCCAGCATTAGCTGATATGCCCGGAAAAGGATGGATCAGTAGTGAGAAAGTAAAGAGCATGCTGTTGGAGCGGGGCTATAGAGTCACGAAGCTGGAAGCAGATGATGGGCATTGGGAAGGCGAAGCTACGAAGGCCAACGTCAACTACGATTTCCATGTTGATCCTCGCTCGGGCGCAATCACTAAAATGGAACGTGATAACGATTGATACTTCTTGATTTGAAAGATCAAATGGTTGGAAAGCTGGCACGCATAGGTCGGCTTTCCACCCATGTCAGCCTTTCTCGATTGAAGATCACTCGCTTGGAACCGGTAATTGACTGACCACCTCGATCGGTGGCAGGCAAAGGACCGCTAGCGGTGAATCCCGTCGTTCCTCCGGTGAGCAAAGAGCAGCCGCAGCTGGTCGCCTGCTGCCGGCGTAGATCGGCAGCTATCCCGATTTCTGCGCTCGGAATCCGACATTCCCCTATCGGCCCAAAACCCGTCGCTCGTTTCAAGGCCGTAGCTCCCAATTGTCGACGTCCGACCCCTATCGGATGGCCGGACGATTAAAGAGGAAAAGCGAAACGCTGCTCAAATCTGCGCAAGCCCACCATCGGCGAACACTTCGCTGCCGGTCATAAAGCTGCTGTCCGACGACGCGAGAAAGGCCGCAACCGCGCCGATCTCGGACGGATCACCGACATGGCCAATCGGCGTACCGGCTCCCATCTCGATCATCGCTTCCTTGCCGACTGCCTCGCTCGCTAGCTCGGTCAACGTCGGTCCGGGCGAGAGCACGTTCACCCGGATGCCGGTCCCGCGCAGATCCTGCGCCCAGCTCCGCGCGAGATTGCGCACCGCCGCTTTGCTCGCAGAATAGACGCTGAACGCTGGCGTTCCCATGACCCCCGTGGTCGATCCGGTCAGGATAATCGAACCACCCGGTCCCATCAGCGGCAGGCCGGCCTGGACGGTGAAGAGGACGCCCTTCACATTGACGTCGAAGGCAGCATCATATTGCGCGCGGGTGATTTGCCCCAGCGGCACCAACTCACCGAACCCGGCATTTGCGACAAGGATGTCGAGGCGGCCATGCTCAGCCTTCACCGTCCCGAACAGCCGATCAAGATCGGACTGCTCGGTCACCGATCCTTGCACTCCGCGGGCCTTGGGCCCGAGCTTGGCGGCCGCCTTGTCCAACTTCTCCTGCCGGCGGCCGGTGATGTAGACGAAGGCGCCTTCCTCGATGAAACGCTGCGCGGTTCCGAACCCAATACCCGTACCTCCGCCCGTCACCACAGCAACCTTGCCATCCAATCTGTTCATGCTCGTATCCTCTTCGTTATGAAGTTGATCGTAGCTGGCAGCTCACCTACCTATCGACAAGTATGCACCTTTTGGTAAGTATCAATTATGGCAACGATACTCGATAGCGTCCCCGGGTTCTCCTGCGGCCTCGACGCGACGCTTAAAGTGATCGCGGGCAAGTGGAAGCCGCTGATCATCTACTTTCTGATCCAGGGGCCTAACCGCTATGGCGAACTCAAACGCGCGGTGCGGGGGGTCAGCGACAAGATGCTGATCCAGCAGCTCAAGGAGCTGGAAGCGGACGGCATTGTCACGCGAAAGGACTATCAGGAGTTGCCCCCACGCGTCGATTATACACTGACGCCGCTCGGGCACAGTCTGGCCAAGGCCCTGGAGCCGCTCTGCAATTGGGGCAGCGACAATATGGACGCGGTCGCGCAGATCCTCGGCGAGCGCGCGAACTGGAGCGAGGGCGGCTGACGCCCCGCAATCCTCGCAGGTTTGCAGGCGCAACGCCTCGAGTAGCAGCGTGAAGGCGGGCGTCGGGTTCCGCGGGCCCGGCTAATAGAGATGATCCCCGAGATCGGGTGCTACCAATCAGCGCGGATGCGCTGGCTTTAACGCGGACGTTGTTCCTTGGCCCCGCTTTTTCGAGTTCCTACACAATAAACAGTTTTAAAGTAAACTGACGTACCTGCTATGGTGCCGGAATGGATGAAATTGGTTCGATCTGCCTTACCCTCGAACGCGGGGAAGTAAGACAAAGCAGTTGATACGGAAGCAGCTCCTAAACGACGGCGTTCGACAAATCCGGTCGTCTACGTTCTCCCATAAGCAAGCGGAGGCGAGTCATGGAGTTCGGTCGCTGAAGAAGTTAGCACTGTACCTCCTGCCCGCCGCGCCCGAGATGGAACGTAGGGATACTCCGCCCGATTTCTCAATGATAAAATTCAGCGTGTCAATGTCATTAGGCCTGAAACAGCCGCTCTTTCGCTGTTCCGCGAACGGTGTCTGTAAATGTCTGAAGCGCGGAAGCGTGTAACCGCGTGACGGTCCAGTATAGCTTCACGTTTAGAGGCGTACCAGGTGTCAGTTCGACAAGCAGACCCTCGGCTATTTGAGGTTTTGCTAAAATTTCCGGGTGCAAGCCCCACGCCATGCCTGCAAGTCCGAAGTTCAGGAAGCCGAAGGTCGATGGCACCCAATGCATTGGCCCATCCAGTTCGATCCTGTGCGTTTCGCTAGCCCAACGCGCCTGTAAGCCATCCCTGCGATCGAAACGCAGGCACGGTGCGCGGCGAAGGCTGTCTTTGGAGACGCCATCGGGAAAGTGCAGCTGCGCAAATTCAGGACTGCAGCAAGCCAGATATTGGAGGCTGCCCAATTCGATCGTCTTGCATCCCTGGACAGTGCCTGGATCTGACGAAACAGCGGCAATAACCTCACCGGAACGAAGCCGGTCCGCCGTGTGGGCCTCGTCTTCGATGAGGAACTCCAAAAGATAGCCTGTATCGCGGGCGAACTTGGCAGCCGCCTCGGGAAACCATGTTGCGATGCTGTCCGAGTTGACCGCTACTTTCAGCGTGACGGGCGGGCCCAATTGATCGCCTGCGATCGATAAAACGGGGGCTAAATCCGCTTCCAGAAGCTGCACCTGATCCACATGGGCGCAGAGCTTGCGGCCAAGATCGGTAGGCAGGCAAGGCTGCCCTCGCACGATAAGGATAACGCCCAAACGTTCCTCAAGTGCGCGGATCCGCTGGGACACTGCAGACGGCGTAACACCGAGCCTTTCAGCCGCCCGCTCGAAGGTTCCTTCGCGTACGACGGCGGAGACAGCGGCAAGAGCGGGATAATCAAGCATGGATTAGCTATGCTTCATCCGATTAAGAAGAACAAGTTTCCCTTAAACGCATGAAATCGGCATGTGTCTCCAATGCACAGCATCCTGGCAACATTCCTTACCGGCTTCGCCATATCGGCAGCTTTGATTATGGCCATTGGCGCGCAGAACCTTTTTGTTCTGCGCCAAGGCCTGAAGCGCGAGCATGTTGGCCCCATCGTTTTGTTCTGCGGTTGCGCTGATGCTCTGTTGATCGCCGCGGGCGTTGGCGGCGTTGGGGCGCTGCTAGGTGCCGTGCCAAAACTGACCATGGCTTTGACCATCGGCGGCGCCGCGTTCCTGGCCTGCTACGGCATCAAGGCGTTTCAGCGAATGATGGCTCCAGAAGCCTTGTCTGTAACGGCGCCGGTGCGGATCACCCTCGGGAGCGCGCTGGGCGCGACGGCAGCATTCACATTCCTCAATCCGCACGTCTACCTAGACACTGTCCTGCTGATGGGCGCTGCTGGCTCCGCGCAGCAGCCCGAACTGCGGCCAGTCTTTGTGGTGGGTGGAGCGACCGCCAGCATCAGCTGGTTCGCGGCTCTCGGATATGGCGCCCGCATCCTGACGCCGATCTTTTCACGACCTCTGGCTTGGAAGGTTCTCGATGCCATCGTTGGCGTCGTCATGCTGGTGCTCGCAGCATCTCTTGTTGGAAGAATCGTTCCATAACCCAGATCATCTCAGGGACATGCACCTCGTCATCGCTTATCGATCTTCTGGAAGCAGCTTTTGGTCGTGTTCGAAGTTTCGGTAAAGCATCAGTACACTCCTTGGAAGTCCACTGACCGTAGACCCATCTCTCCTTATTCGGAAACGCCAGAATAATCTATGGCGTAGGGCCTCCCGGCATGGCAGTCATCACTGAGATTGCGTGGCGCCCAGCATTAAGCTGGCCACAATCAACGGCACTGGACCAGTGCTTCGACTTTCTTGATAAGCCGATCGACTGCAGCTGGGGACTGAAACTCGCTAGCTGAGCGTCTTATAAGGGGCGGCTGCAGTACTCAGGGGTCATCTAAGCCGCTCCGCAGGCCAGATGCCGTTTCGAAGTGTGGGGTCCGACCCCATAGGCGGAGACTGAGGAATATACGGACTAGCAAGGTCGAAGCCCTTAAACTCATTTTGCGGCCGGCAAGCGCACGCCGAACGCCACTATATCCCCTGAGCGGTGCACGGCGGCGGGCCGAGGCAGATTGTCGGGATTCTTTACGTACTGGACGTTCGGATTGATCCTCATCCCCGGCGCTGCTGCGAAACCGTAGTTCATCTCGAACACACCTTCTCCGTCAAGTACCCTATCGGTTCCGCCCGCCCGCAAACGCGAGGCCTGAAGAAAGTCGACCTGCCGCAACCCGAGACGAATGTAGCTGCCGACGAGACCCAAGGTGTCCTTGGGCCAAGAGGCAAAAGGACCGGTGACGATGACGCCCGCGATCGCCTCCTCCTTGAAGGGTAGGTAGCCGTTCGTAGACGCGATGACGCCGCCGAAAACGGTCACCCGGCGCTTGGCATTGCCGCCCATGTGCGCGGCGACGGCATCGCCTATTACATACCCCCTTCCTTACCATCATGGACCAGAGCGCTCCCACCCGCCGTAATGCGCGGCCGACCCTCGGGGTTGCGATAGGGATCGCCGGCGTCGGAGGTGTTGTGAAAGCCGCCTATCAGCAAGTGAATTTCGCGCCTTGGGGTCAGACGACTGGAAGCCCAGTTCGAATGCCGGCTGATGGACGGTTGCGTTGCGCGTCGAACAGTCGAACCCGTTGGTTACGTTGAGGGACGGGTTGGCCTTCAAGATACCGGCCTGGGCGTAGAACCCCTTGGTCGGCGCGAACTTGAGGCGTCCGCCCCAGGTCACATAAGGAAATAATTCCAAAGCCGGGTCCTGGATCGGAACGACCGCCGGGTGGGCCAGACCGAATTGTTCTGGAACGTGCAGTAGCGGTTCGACTGATTGAAATAGGTCAGTGGCGATACCCGGCCGCACGGCGGGCATAGCGCACTGACTGCAACAAGGCATTGGATTGGGCGCATCGGTAGCGGGCGTCTCGGATCGAGAAAGCTGACCGTCTGCACCTGAGGATCTAAAATCGGCGGTTGAACGTCTATAATGGGTTGAGGCTGTGTAAAAACGCGGTCGCGGTACGCGCTATTTCTGGGCAAGACGGTCGACCGAGATCGGCCGATCAAGCTCCGATTGCCTCGAAGCGCGGTCGAACGCCGTTGAGACATGGCAGAAGGGGGCCGGGCCGACCTGTCAGACGCCCCTCATCCACGCTATCTCAGGTTATCCGCGTGCGATCAAATGCCCGCCGTCCACTGCAAGACAGGCCCCGGTAACATAGGACGCAAGATCGCTGACCAGATAGACCACGGCGCCAACGATCTCCGCCGGTTCCCCGCCCCGCCCCAGCGGCTGGTTCTTGCGGGCGTGTTCAGCAAAGCCTTTGGAGCGAGACCAAGTCTTAGTCCCGTCGGTATGAAAAGGCCCCGGCATCACCGTGTTGACGCGCACCGTGGGGCCATATTCCTTGGCGAAGCTCTCGGTCAGCGTGTTGAGCCCGGCCTTGGCGGCAGCATAAGGCGCAAAGTATGGCTCCGCCTTGCGTGATCCGCTGGAACTTACGTTGACGATCGCCCCGCCACCGCGCGCCACCATCTGCGCGCCGAACAGTGCCGAAAGCCGAAACGGCGAACGCAAGTTGATCGCAAGGATGACATCGAACGCGGCCTGAGAAGTTTCCAGCGAGGACGGCTCCACCGGCGACTTTCCGGCATTGTTCACCAGAATATCCGCCCCGCCCCAGCGCTCAGTCACTTCGGCGAAAAGGCGGTCGCAGTCTTCCCAGGATGCCGCATCGAAAGCATGGGCCGAGGCGCGACCGCCCAGCGCCTCTATCTCCGCGACCAGCGCCGCGCAGCTTTCAAGTTTCCGGCTGGCCACCGCAACCGCCGCGCCGGCCTCCACCAGCCCGAGGGCGATCGCCCGGCCCAGCCCCCGGCTGCCGCCGGTAATGACGGCCACGCGGCCAGTAAGATCCATGGTAATCGGCATAATTCCCCCCGTCAGACGTTGCGCACGAGCCGGCCGCCATCGATCACCAGCGTATCGCCACTCTGGAATCGGGACGCGTCGGAGGCGAGATAGGCCGCCGGCCCCTCGATATCGGATAGTTCGCCCGGGCGGCCCAGCGGCGTGATCGCGGAGAAGCGCTCTATGATCTGCTTCGTCTCCGGTTTGTCGTCGGTCAGGCCGGTGAGAATGAAGCCCGGCACCAGCATGTTGGCCCGCACGCCGAACGGCCCCATCTCCACGGCTAGCCCCTTGATCATCGCCTGCAGAGCGGCCTTGGCGGCGGCGTAGTGCTCCATGCCCGGCAATCCGTGATAGATCGACAGGCTGCCGCAGGCGACAATGGAACCACCCCGATCACCCTGCCGCGCCCTGGCCTTCATGTGCCGAACCGCCGCGCGCAAGGTGTAGAAGGCACCGTGGAGGTTCACGTCCAGCAGGCGGTGATAATCCGCACTGTCCAGATCGTCGAACCCCGGTGCGCGGTGGCTAATCCCGGCATTGGCGAAAACGCAGTCGATCCGGCCCAGCGCGGCGACGGTGCCTGTGAAAGCGGCTTCCACCGCCGCCTCATCGGTCACGTCCACCGTCTCCACATGGACCCGGCCCGCGCCCAGCGAACGCAGATGTGAAGAGACGGCATCCGCCTTCGCGGCATCGCGGTCCAGCACCGCCGCCGCCGCGCCCTGCCGTGCGCAGCCTTGCAGGAAGGCAAGGCCGATCCCGCTCATGCCGCCGGTAGCCAGCACCACCTTGCCGGTAAGATCGAACAGAGACATCGGGCTCAAGCCGCCAGTTCGCGCTCGATCTCGGCCAGTTCGGCGGCATAGCGGGCCTCCGCCTCGGCCGTGCGGGTGGGAATGTGCTCGCTGGGGAACAGACCCTGCGCCGGCGTGGTCTGCTTCAGCAGCGCATTGGCGATCTGCACCTGATGCACTTCGGTCGGCCCATCGGCTACGGAAAGCATCGGCACGCCCATCCACATGCGCGCCAGCGGCGTCTCATGCGTGGTGCCAAGCGCGCCGTGAAGGTGAACGGCCCGCCGCACGATGTCGTGATAGACGCGCGCCATCGCCACTTTGGCCATAGCGATATGCGTCCGCGCGGCGCCGTGCGGCTGAGTATCGATGATCCACGCCGCCTTCAACACTAGCAGGCGGTACATCTCCAACTCCAGTGCGCTGTCCGCGATCATCGCCTTCACCAGTTGGTGATCGCCAAGCTGGCGGCCCTGCGTGCGGCGGGAGACGGCGCGTTCCTGCATCATCTCCAGCGCGCGCTGACACTGGCCGACCACGCGCATGGCATGGTGGATACGCCCGCCGCCCAGTCGCGCCTGCGCCAGCTTGAAGCCTTGCCCGGGTCCGCCCAGCATGGCGTCCAACGATACCCGAACCTGATCGAACCGAAGATAGGCGTGATGGCCGTGATCGACCGGATCGTTCATCCCCGCCACGTCCCGGATATCGACCAGCCCCGGTGTATCCGAGGGGATCAGGAACATCGACATGCGCTCATGCGGCGCGTTTTCGGGATTGGTGACGACCATCGCGATCACGAAGGAGGAAACCTTGAAGTTGGAGGCGTACCACTTCTCCCCCTCGATCACCCATTCGTCGCCCTCCCGCCAAGCGTGGCAGGTAAACTCCTTGGGATCGGCGCCCGCTTGAGGCTCCGTCATCGCGTAAGTCGAGAAGATTTCGCCATCGAGCAGCGGCTGGAGGTAGCGCGCCTTCTGCTCGGGCGTACCGAACATGGCGAGGATTTCGGCATTGCCGGTATCGGGCGCCGCGCAGCCGAATATCACCGGGCCCCATGACGTGCGACCAAGGATCTCGTTCATCAGCGCCAGCTTCACCTGCCCATAGCCCTTGCCGCCCAGTTCCGGCGTCAGGTGGCAGGCCCAGAGCCCCTGTGCCTTCACTTGCGCCTGAAGCTTCTTCGCCATGGCGCGTGCCTTACGATTGCGGATGTTGAACTGCTCGCTGCCTCGTGAGAACAGAAGGTCCATCGCCTCCACTTCCTCGCGCACGAAGTGGTTCATCCAGTCGAGCTTTTCCTGAAATTCAGGATCGGGAGAGAAGTCCATGTGTGATCCTCATCCTCAAATGTCGTGATTCTGTCGCGCGGGTTTCAAGCCGCGATGATCTGGCGCGCCTTGGTCATTAGCCAGGTGGCATAGCCGTGGACTGATTCCCCCACATTGGCGGGTACCTTTCCGGCCTTGGAAGCGGCGTATGTACCTTCCAGCAGGCAGGCGAGCTTGTAGCAGGCAAGCGCGAAGAACCACGGCATCTCGCTCATGTTCCGTCCGCTTAAAGCGCCGTAGAGTTCCACCATTTCCCGCCGCGACAGGAAACCGTCCCAAGGCCGCACCATCGGCGCCTTGCCTTCGGGATCGCCCGCTTCCGACCAACTGGACAGGATCCAGCCCAGATCCAGCAGCGGATCCCCCAGCGAAACCAGTTCCCAGTCGAGCACACCGGAAATCTTCGGCACCTTCAGCGAAAACATGACGTTGGGAAACTGCATGTCGCCATGGACCAGGCCGATCCGGCGATCGGTCGGCAGGTTGTCGGCCAGCCAGCGGCTCACGTCGGCGACGTGCGGCAGTTCGCCCGGATCGTAGTCTGGCGTTACGGCATAGCCTTCAAGCTGGGATCGCCAACGCTCGACCTGCCGTTCATGCCACTGGTCGGGCCTGCCTAGATCGGCAAGGCCCGCCCTGACGTGGTCGATCGCCCCCAGTGCCGCCGTCGCCTTGACCAGTTCCTCCCCCATGGCACGCCGCCAGCCGGCATCGGTGGCATATTGGCCCGGCAGCTGGCCCGACTGCGCAAATCCTTCCAGCGGTTCCATCAGGAAGAAGCATGCCCCGATCACCTCCGGATCGGCGCACGTCGCCAGCACGCGCGGATGCGGTACGGTGCTGCCTTCCAGCACCGTCAGCACGCGGGCCTCACGCAGCATGGTCTCATTGCTCTTCGGCTTCAGATGCTTGCCGGGGCGACGCAGGATCAGGTCTTCGCCGCCCCGCGTTATCAGGAAGACACTATTTTGAAGGCCGCCCGCTAACTTGCGGACGGCTGTTACGGGGCCGGTTCCCGGCACATCCTGCGTCGCCATCCATTCGTTGAAGCGTGGCCAATTGATCTGGCCGCCAAAGTCGTCGAGCGTTTCGGCTATCTGCTGCGGCATGGCACCCTCCAGTGTTCTGTCTTGCCGCCAGTCTGGGGATCACGATGCCCCTCCGCAATCGGGTCATGCATCCCGATCTGGACGGGAGGCGGATATTTAGCCAAATTGCGACGCGGTATTAGGCGGGATTTGAGAGCATGGACCAAGCGGCCGAGAAAAGAGGACGATCAAGGGCGGGGGCCGACCTCAGCTTTTCCTCGGCCGAAGTCACCATTGTCCGCGGAAGCCTGTCGAGCGGCGGCGCGGCAACACTGGCAAGCGATCATGCGCTGCTCGACCTCTGCATTACCCCGCGCCCCACCAATGCGCGGGGGGCATTCGCGCCGGACGGATTTGAGAGGCACCGTTTCGAAAGGTTGGGCGATATCGTCTTCGTGCCGCCCGGTCATCCGCTGCGGTTGCGATGGGACGGGGCGGAATCGCAGCATTCGATCCGCTGCGAACTCCGTGGACGGCTGGCACAAAACCGTTTCGGGGAGCGCATGGAATGGACCGGGCCCCGCCTAACCGCCGCGCTGGACATCGCCAGTCATACCGTGCGCCTCCTCCTGCGCCGCCTTGCCGAAGAAGCGCGCGCGCCGCGTCGGGATTCCAAACTGCTGGTCGGCTCGATCGCTACCCAACTGACCATCGAGCTATGCCGTTATTTCGAAGAGATCGCCGAAGAAACCGCGCAGGGCGGCCTTGCCCCCTGGCGCCTACACGTGATCGACGAGCGGCTCGAGCGCGATGCCACGCCGCCTTCGCTGGAGGAACTCGCCGCGCTATGCAGTGTCTCGGTCCGCCAGCTTACACGCGGATTTCTGGGCAGCCGAGGCTGCACCGTGGGGCAATATGTCCATCACCACCGGCTGGAAATGGTGAAGCGTCTGCTCGCCACGCAGGAAAGCATCAAGCAAGTGGCCAATGCAGTCGGATTCGCCTCGACCTCCAGCCTTGCCCACGCCTTTCGCCGCGCCACTGGCCTCACGCCGCGCCAGTATCAGCAAAGAATCTGGCGTTCGAAAGAAAACGTCTAAAACATTCGCGATCGTAGCGGCGTGCGTCACAACGTTCGGCGATCACAGCGCTGAAGAGTTGCCAGCTTGGTCGACGATTCACTGACAATCTGTACGAAATCAGCGGATTACAAACAACAGATGACGGTCACCCCGCGGATATAAATATTCAAACTTCAATGCCGCGAAAAGGTCGTTGCTGAGAGCGCTCGGCACCCTTCTTAACCCAATCATTCTAATTCCGCGGAACAATCTTGATGGCGACAAAAATGCCAATCCGGATTGAGAAGAGCCATAAGCGATGCGGCGAAACGCCTTTCCTCAGGGTTGGCATGACCGAGACAGCGATCTGATCGACTGCTAATGCCCTGCCACGGCTATATATTCTGACAGCTGAGAGCTGGCGGGATCTAAGTTCGAAATCGTTTAGCCGGGGGGCAGCATTGTTGAAGCAATTCCTTTTCATCGGCCTTTGCGCCACCGTGCTCACCGCCTGCACCGATGCGTCTACGGGACAGGCCCAGGCAAAAGAGACGCCCGGCGTTGCGGTGCAACGAGGGGGCGGGCTGCCCTACGAGGTTACCGAAAGCGAGGTGTGGGACGTACCCGATCCCGCATCGCAACGGAGCTATCAGGTCTTCGTGGCCCTGCCGCCGTCCTATCACACGCAGTCTGAGCGTCGATATCCGGTAATCTATGCGACGGACGCCGATTATGCGTTTCCACTGCTCAAGCAGATCGGGCGCCGTCTCAATGTCGAGGGGCGGACCGTCGAAGAGTTCATCCTAGTCGGGCTCTCCTATGCAAAGGGAGAAGGTGGAATGGAGAGCCGCCGCCGCGATTACACGCCGACGGAAAACGGCCCTGCAAGATTGCCGAAGGGGACGGTACACGGTCAAGCCAAGGCCTATCAAACCTATGTCCGAGACCAAGTCCTGCCTTTCGTAGCTCAGCGCTACCGGACGGACGAGAAGCGGCGGATTTTCCTGGGGCATTCATATGGCTCACTGCTCGGCATGCAGATCCTGCTGAGCGAACCTGGTCTGTTTGATGGCTACGTTCTAGGAAGTCCCTCGTTCTGGTATGACCAACATTATATGATGAATCAGGCACGTGCCTATACGGCCAGCCATGGCGACTTGCCCGCACGAGTCTACATGTACATCGGCGAATACGAAGAGACGCGCCCAAGCGATGCGCGCTTTTCCAAATCCGCGAATATGGTGACTGATACCAAGGAAATGGATCAGATTCTGCGATCCCGCAAGTATCCCTCCCTACATTTGCAGACGGAAGTTCTCAATGACGAAGATCACGTCAGCGTCGCGCCGCGGGGCTTCACCCACGGGCTGAAGTACCTGCTTCCAGTCACTGCCGCGCGCCGCCAATAGGAAAGCGGCCAGGTGGCTACTGGGAAGGAGAGTTTTAACGCCGAGCGTCTGGAATGGGTCAGCTGCAGAAGCGACGTCGGCGCAGCCTTGCTCAGGCAAGTTCGGGTTTGATGAATTTGGCCGCGGTGCTTACCGCCGCGGCAACCTCGCTGACTTCCAGCGCTAGGCCCTGACTCGTCATCACTCTGCCAAGCAGAAAATGAGGGAGCTCGGTGCGCCTGTAGGCCATCGGGAGCAGCCGAAAATTTTGCTGCATTTCATCCGAGGTGGGCAACGCCGTCATAGCAGCGCCTCTCGAATTTTGTCTCGCCAGGCCACACGGCTGCGAGCGCAGGCGCAAAATCCTTGCAGCGATCTCGCAGCCAGGTAAGATTGTGGGATCGCGGGCTACCGCCGGTCATCACATATAGGGCTGTGTGATAGAGAGCTTCCGTCGCCTGGTGGAACTGGAACATCGCACGGTTGGTCCAGCCGCGTGCATAGGCGATCCGTGCAAGCTCCAGAAACTCCGTGGCGTTCGTGAACCAATATTGAAAATGTCCGAGGCGCTCTTCCCGTATCGCAGCGGAATCTCGTGGCAGGGGAAGTGGCAGAGAATGCCCCGGCAACTCGTAAAGCATCACGCCTTTCTGTATGGCGTCGCACAGGAACGATTTGCCAGCCAACAGGTCCATATGGACCGACTGTATGCCGCGAACGGAAAGGCTCACTGGCGCTGTCAGGCGCCCCGCGATGGCGTGTTCGCGCATGAGCCGATCTTCGGCATGCTTGCCAAAGTTCGATTGATCAACGAGGCGATCGTCGTTCACGATTACAAGGATCGAGTACTTCGGCAAACGCCCGCCCGGCAAAGGCTGGAACCCCATTCCATCCGCGTGAGCACCAAACAGGATGATCTTCAAAATGCGACCTTGTCGCTTCCGTTTCTGTGTCGAGAGCGCCAGAGCGTCCTCCAACTCCGCAAAGAGAATTGCAATAACCTGCGTCAGGTCGTCTTGAGCTGTGCTCGGCATATGATCTGTGAGTGTCAGCATCTTTCACCATCTATTGCACGCGCCCGGTTACATATAACAACATAGCCGGACGCAACATGAAAGTGTTCTAATTGCGGTCAATTTGACTGGAATCGCGCCGTGACTTTGCCCGAAACAGCCTGAGCATAGTTACGCTGCCTCCACGGCGTGGAACTGTGATAGGCACCAATCGCCTTCCAGTAGTTTCGATTGGCTCGCAGCTCGGTGAGAAAGATCCAGCGCGCCGCCTGAACGTTGAAGCACGCATCTCGAATGAGCCACACCCTGACGATCTCCGGAGGGCGACCGGTAAGTGCGGACAAGCGGGGTATCCACCAGCTGTTTATCTGCATGGGACCGAGATCTTGAGTACCGTTGGTGTTGGGAACCTCGGCGCCGATCCATCCGGCTTCCTGATCCCTGAGCCCCCAAAGGGTTCGCTCCAACCAAGCCCGACCGAAAGCAGCGTTACGGATGCATAGCCCAATGATGGCTTCGTGCTGCGGGTTCAAAGCGGGACGCGCTTCAACCTCGGTCGAGAACATGGCTGCGATCATCAAAGCGAGCCGGGTTGCAAGGCTCAGACGTTTACCGATCATGGCTACCTCCCATTTCGTGTACGTCTTGATGGGTCGGATGTTGGGGCCCGCGTGCGGGTGGGGACTCGGATACAGTGTTGCTGCGGTCAGACCGATGCGACGCGAAAAGCGACTGCAGCCACGCATCGAGAAAAACTGCTGCCGATCGCCCTCGGTCAGCGAGCCCAGCCGCGAGCCCGTGAGGCTGACTATGGCGACCGGCATAGCGCTGCGCGGCCAACCGCTCCCTGCGCTGCGCCCGCTCTGCCTGCTGCTCCTCACGCAAACGATCCCATCGCTCGGAATGGCGAAGTGCCCTTCCCTTGACGCTATCTCTTGCGACGCGGCCAAGCCCCTCCAGAGCAGAGGTCTTTTCGCCCGACCGGCGCGACAGAACGTCCGCGAGCTTGTCTTTGTCCTGGGTCCAGAGCTTCACACCAAACCGGGCGCGCGTGATGGCGGTGTAATAGTTCTGTCCATTGACCAGCGGCGATCCGAGCGGCGCTAAGACGTAGACCCGGGCATAGGTCTTCGACTGGGCCGCGTAGATCGTCTCCGCGTAACCGTGGTCCCAGGTCTTGTGGACGGCAAGATCGATTGACTGGCGCCGTCCATCAGTGTCCCAGCGTATCGTCGCCCGGGTGCCGTCGAGGACTTCAACGGTCCCGCGCTCGGCATTTTTGACGTCGAGATCGTGGCTCACCAGCCGCCACTGTATGCGGTCCCCCTGCGTCATTTTGCGATCTTCCTCGTTGAAAACATTTACCCGCGTTGGCTTGCCTAGCCTCGGGTTCCAGCGAACGATGCGCCCGTTCTCATCGACAAGCTCCAGCACCTGACGTTCTGTATCATCGCACACCATCTGAACGACCCGATACTCCCCGTCCCGGGAGATCCCCGAGCGGGCAATGCCACGTGAAAACGTGAGAACCTGACCTCGGGAGTAGAACCGGGCATAGCGCTTCTCGGCATCAGATAACCCTGCCGGCGTCAGGACTGACAATCGCTCGTCCTCCGCCCCGATGGCGCCCTCTGTCCTGAGCGCCTCGCGCACCTTCGAGTTCACGATGAGGCGCGTGGCATTGTCCAATACGAGAATGTTCGTCGTGCTGCGGGTTTCCGGTTTCAAGCGCGTCCATTCACGCACGAGCCCACCGGCCAGTTCCTCCGGCTTCTCCGCAGTGAAGACATTATCGAGATGGTCGAGTGAGCCGGCATAATCGCCGGCGCGGGCCAGCGCGACGGCCGCTTTCATCGCCCTCGTTTCCTGACGAACCGATACCATCAAATCTACCCGAGTGAGCCCGAGTTGCTGCATCAACCAAAACGGCTTGCCCTGTTCGATCGCGCCGGTTTGGCGATTGTCGCCAAGCAGGATGAGGCGAGCTCCCGAGAGCCTACTGAGCTGAAGCAAACGGATGGCTTGCCGGTTACCGAGCTGCCCTGCCTCATCGAGGATGAGGACGGAGCTCTCATCAAGCCCTCGTCCTCCACGCGCGAGAAGACTGGCGACCGTCCGGTTCTCGATACCGGCCCGCTTGCCGAGTTCGGCGGCAGCCGAGGAGGTTGGGGCGAGAGCGGTCATCGTGAAGCGCGCGTCGCTCGCGTCGCGCAAAGCGCCCACCAGGGTCGACTTGCCCGCACCGGCGACACCGTGCACGCCGACCAACCGGTCTGGGCTGGTTCCTAAGTGCAACAATCCTGTCGCTTGCGCCGGGGTCAGACCGTGCTTTTTGCTGGCCTCGCGCAGGTGAGCCTCGGTGGCGAGCGGCGCGGCGTCGTTCAGTGCTAGGGCCAGATGATCGGAAAGAGCGACTTCGAGGCGGGCGGTTCGCCGCGTGGTCCGTCCGCGTGTCAGGATCAGGTCGCCGGTTGGATGCCGCGCCTCGAGCAGCTTACGCCGTGCCTCGTGATCCACGGCAATCGGGCGGATATCGGACAGCCGAACTTCGCCGAGATGGGAAGCCAGTGCCGCTCGAAGGAGTTGCCCGAGGTTGTTCACAGCCTCCTGCCCTTCCGAGTGCCGCATACCGAACAGCATCGCGCGCGCCGCTACGGCCAGGCTCGGCTCGATTGAGCGATCGCCCCTTTCGAAGGCAGTTTCCTTTACCCAATCCAGCCTTGCGCGATGTTGTCCCATTCGAGCAGCCCAACGATCGCGCAGATCCGGAAGCGTGGCGCGCTCCTTGGGGCCTCTCGTTTCATAGAAGGATTTTCGCCGCGCCGCCTGACCTGCCAGGCCATGTTCCTTCGCATGGGCGTCGATTTTCTCCGCGCGCTGGGACATTTCGCGTATGAGATCCTGGGGAACGTCGCGGACCTCGAACAGCCCGCGACGCGGATCGAAATCGACCTCGTAACCAAGCTCCCGGATACGGTGCGCCAGCTGGCTGCGATAGACCTGTCCCGCGACCATCTGCTCGGCGTACATGGCCCTGGTTTCAAGGCTTGTCATCGGACTGCCCGGCGCGCTGTTGGTCATATTCATGACGACGACATGCGTGTGGAGGTGGGGGTCGAGTTCGCGTGACGCATGCTCTGTAAAACGGGCATAGACGAGCCGCCCTGTGGTCTCACGGATTATCTCGCCCTCTGAGCGACGGCGAAGTGTCGCGTGCTCCTCAAGGTAATCCAGTGCCTTGGTGACGGCCTCCTCATGTGCGGCGACGATGCGCTCGTCGCCCACCACCAGAGCCATGATCGAGACGGACTTCGGGGCGTTGACGGCGAAGTCCCAGCCGGGGTGGTGCTCGATCGTGCCATCGCTTCGCCGGCGGCCCAGTCGCGCCTCGCCAAGCTTTCCTTCAAGTAGATCGCGGAGCGTCTCAGGGTCGACCTTACCGGAAAGGCCGAGTTCCGCTGCGATCAGACCACCCCACTCCGAGTGCTCACCCTCCCCCTTCGTGTAGTAGTCCCCGACGGTGTAATACCGCGCAAGGTTCTTCGGTGTGCCCTTCAGGCGCCGTGGGTGAATCATGCCGGCCTCGCAGTATCGCGCACGCCAACCTGGCGGCCATGCTGATGGAGCCGAAAGTCAGCCGGTTTGCCGAGAAGGGTAAGCGGTTCCGGCTCGCTCACCGCCGGCTCGGTCTCGAGTTTCCCATTCTGCTGCTCCGGAGTTGCCAACCCAGCTTCAGCCTCCAGCGGGAGCATCGGAGACGCGACAGAATCCGTTTTCGGAGGGGTATGGCGCTTTGCCGGGCTCCGTTTGGGGCGGGCTTCCGGTTGCGGCATTTCCTGCTCCGATGGGTCCGGTTCCTCCCGGACGGCAAGGCAAACGGGTGCATCAAGCTTCTCCTCGAAGGCAACCGCGATGGAAGCGACCTTGTGGAAGCTATCCTCGAACCGCACGACCGGGAGATCACGACCGAAGCGCAAGTAGCCCACTAGATTCGGAAGGTTCGTTACCTCGGTGTGCATGACCAGCGGCCGGGTCACCTGCATGCGCGAGAGGTTCACGCCGTCCCGCATATCGTTCACGCCGTAGGACATTCCCTCATTGGCTTCGACCTGTTCCACCTGTCCGAGGTTTTCACTGACGTGCTTTGCCGTAGGGGTGTCATTGGCCCGAAGCGCCACCCAGGTCGAGCAATAGCCGGTGATCGCCGCGGCATCCTGAATGCCGTAAGTAGCCTCCAGCTGCGGGTAACTCTGGAAACCGAGCACACCGCAGCCGCCGTACTTCCTGGCACGCGCGAGAAAATCCGAGAGCGAAGGGAGCTTGTGGAGCGAGGGCAGTTCGTCGATCACGCAGTAGAGCCTGCGATTGCGATCGGGCGACAGGCTCATGATTGCGCTGATCGCGATATCGAGCCAGACCGTGATCAGGGGGCGAAGCGAAGGCAGCTGGTCAGCCTTCACGGTGATGAAAAGCCAGCTGTCGTCCTTCTCGTTCGCCACCCAATCACGGATCGAAAGGCCGTCTGCGGTATCATCGAGGTAGGAAAAGCTCCGCAGCACCGAGGCGAGCTCCGCCTGGATGCCCGCCGACGTTCGCTCTCCTTCCGTCGAGATGAACGCCGCAGCGTCGGTGCCTGCAGCGAAAGCGGCCAGATCCTTCAGCTTGGAGCGCAGCAGGGTGTCGAGGAGAATCGAGACGAGCGTGCGCTCCTGTCGTGCAAGCTTGCGCATGACGGCTACCAGGGTGCCGCGCGCTGCCTTGGCCCAGAATGGATCGCCGGACTTGTCCGGGATCGTGGACTCCGCGATCTGGTCGTAATGATAGTCGCGGGGGACATCGACCCAGGGCGACCAGCGGTCGGACCGCACGTCCAGTGGGTTGAGCAACACATCGATCCCGGGTCGATAGAACTTCTCCACGAAAGTGCCGGCGGTGTCGTAAACGATCGCGCGGCGCCCTGCCGCCCGGATCCCTGCGAGCATCTTGACGATGATGTTCGTCTTGCCGGTTCCGGGAGCCCCGCAGATAAGAATGTGCTCCGGCTCGAAGGCGTCGGGCACCCGTACGCCGCCGATCTCGAAGCTGCCTCGCGCTTGCGCCCATAGCGCCCGGCGAACCTGCCTGACAGTACCGAAGCGTGCCCCGCGCAGGAACTGGTTGGAGCCGAGCCCCCTCCCCGTCCGTGTGAAGTAGAACCAGGCCCAAAGCAGCATGGCGAGGGCGAACACACCTGAAATTGCCGCGCCGTGCAGAAAGTAACCTTCGAAGGCGCGGAGTGTCTCACGTGCTATCTTCGCATCCATCAGTGCGGCAGGTGTCGTCCAGTATTCCACCCCACGCTCTGAGCGGAACAGCATGGGCGTCTGGTTCCCGGGAACCGTATCTCCCATAAGGAGGGCCTGACCGATCCTGGTCATGACGTATTGCTCGTACTCGCTGGAGCGTTCGAGCGCGTACCAGACGATGCCACCCATCCAGACGACCAATCCGGCAAGGCAAGTCTGGTAAAAGACCTGTGTCGTCATGCGGACGTTGTGGACAATGGCCTGTCCGCCCCGGGTCCAGGAGCCGAGGGTGTCGTGCCGGAAGATACTCACGGGCGGTCCTGCTCGGGATCGAGCAGCCCCCTTTCGCGCAGAAGTCGCCGCGCCTCGCCAAGGCCTTCTTCCAGGATAGCAGGCGCGCGGACACCAACCGACTTGGCGAGGATCGCCAGGGTCTGGATCGCGGTCGCGTGGAGTTCGTCGAAACGGGCATGATAGCCCGTTGGATCGTTGCCCTCGAAGCGCTCGAGAACATCGCGAATATAACCTGACGGAGTGGTGCCGAGCGTAGCTGCCTGATCGAGCACGCGCTCGAACAGCTCGTCGGCGAGACGGATCGTAATCCTTGCCATGCGCAGTTCCATGCTGCGCCGGCACGTGGTGAAGCCTTACCCGGATAGCAGGAAACCACAGAATTCTCAAGAATTTGGGGTGTCCGACATCGGTGACGTTCAGTGCCAAGGGCAATCAAGGACTTGTGCCGATCACGCCGCGGCCGTGTCCGACAGGCCCGACGCCTTGTGACCGCGCGTCGGACGGATTGAGACGGCCATGGACCGCAGAAAGTCTGGCGATTCGCGCCGCAGCACCCGTGCGTACGGTGCATTACAAACGCCCATGCGGCGTGCGTCGCTGCTACGCAGCGGCCTGCCCGCTGCGCCGCCTCGTGCCGGAAGGCGCGGGGCTCCCCGGGAGGGGATCCCTTGTTCTTCGCGGGCCGCAGGCCCGCAGCAATTCCTGCCTTGCGCCCGAAGCGTGATTTGGGGAAGATCGCCGCGGCGGGCAGGCCACCTCTATGAGGAGTCTATTCAATGCCCAAGATGTCTGAGCGCGAGCGCCTCGCCAAGATCGAGAGCGACCAGAAGAAGCTGGCCGAAGAAGCGGAAGCCGTACGGCGTACCCTCCGATCCAGCTTCGGCGCGATCTGTGCCGACCTCGCCGTCGAACGCCTGTCGGAGCGTGAGTTCCGCGAGATCCTCAGCCACGCCATTCGGCTTGGCGGCAGCACAACGCTCGCCGCACTCAAGGCGCTTTCGCCGGTCCCACCCAAAGCCCCAACTGCGCCGGAACGGCGTCCCAGCGACGAGCACGGCGGAGCCGCGCGCAGGAGGCCGGCGCCCGCCCAGGGCGCCGCATCGCCGAGCGACGGACCCGGGATCTAGCCGGGTCCCTGAGCCCGGCGATCTGCCACCTCTCGCAAAAAAAGGGGCCGGCGAAGGCCCCCGCCCTCGCCGGTTCCACCTCATCGCCTTCTCACCCCCGATGCCGGGTTTTTGCCGCATCGGTCGCTATAAAATGCGCGGGAACTCCGCCATCCCGCACCAACCGCGCAAGGTGCGACTGGAGCCCCGAACCTTCGCAAACCACCGCTTCGACGGGATGAAGCCGCATCATCGCCTCGTTGCGCGCAAAGCCCGCGCGCTTGCCCAAGCGCCGGTCGAGGGTGAATGCGACCAGCCTGACCCCCGAGCGTGCCGCCCATGCCGCTGCTATCGCATCGCAGCCCTTATCCTGCGCCGTCGTGGCAAGGATCATCGCCGGAATACGGGTACGGATCGCGTCGAGTTCGCTCCAGATCCGGGCGTGGTCTTCCCAGACCTGCCCCCCGGAGAAGAGCACGATCGGTCCGCTCGGTGCCTGCGCCTCGATGCGCCGCTGCCGCCGCGCGGCGAGGAAGTCTGCTGCCGCAATGACGGATGCGGTGCGCTTGCCCGAGGTGAGCGTGGCGCGCGGCGCCGACCACGGACGGCCGATCTCGGCATGGAACATCTGGGCTGCATGGTCCCGCATGCAGGCGACTGCTTCCACCGCCTCATCGAGACCATGGCAGAGCGTCTGCATCTCCTCGATTTCGTCGGTCGCTATCTCGCTGCCGTCGTTTTCTCGTACGAGATCGCGGAGCTTGCGGGCTGCATGATCCGCCTCGCCTTCGATGCTACCCGCGACCTTGTGGAAGCTATGCACGACGCCCCATGCGATGCGTTCGCCGAGGGGTTCGAGGCGGGTATCGCGAAGCACATCGAAGAGCGTCGTCACCATCATCTCGATCACCAGCTGCACCTCGCGGGGCTCGGGCATCTCGGCACTGACGCATTCATCGCTTGCGGCGAGCCGTACTTCGCATGCGCCTTCGGCGAAAGCGGCGGCGAAGCTGTCTGCCGGATCGCCTGTGCCCTGCGCGAGCAGGTCGGCAATCTCGGTGAAGCTGCGGGAAATCCTTGAAACCTTGGTCATCGAAACCTCCTTATCTTGAAGAGGTCTCTTCATCGGCACAGGCGCCGAGCGGCGGGGTCAAGGATCGCGGGGCTTCAGCCTCGCGACCGCGTCAGCGGCGATGGGGGCAACGATTTTGCGAAGCAAAATGGTGGGGCCCCGTCGTCCTTGAGGCCGGCGCGATCCCGTGCCACGCTTGAAGATCCTGAGAGAGATGGGAGAGCTGGCCCGAAGGGGGTTCAATGCCCCCTGAGAGCCAATTCGGCAGGGCGCGACCGATCAGCCACAGGACAACGCGCCCACTTCGCTTTGAAGCGGGCGCGCCGGTTCGTTTCACGAAGCGGGCGGCACATGGGCCTCGAAAGGGTTGCCCTCGCGGAGATGACCAAAGGGCGTGAAGACGAACCCTTTCTCATAGTGTCCCGCCGCGCAGATGACATAGCGCCGTTCGCCGGTCGCCGCGCAAGTGCATTCAAGAAGTGCGAGATGTCCGCCCCGCGCTGCACGCTTCAGCGTATCGAAGTCGCGCCGGAAAGAGCGGGAATTGCCATGGCGTGTCCTCTCTCAGGCAACGATGCGCAGGCGCGGCCCGCGCATGCCGGGGGGAACGGGATCGGCGGCCTGCTCGCTTTTGCGGAAGGCATGGATCGGGATCCCGGCTTTCCTGAGTAGCTGATAGAGGTTGGCCTGGAGACCCGAGCCTTCGCACAGCACCGCCTCAACCGGCTTGAGTTCTACAAGCTTCCGGTTGCGGGTGAACGCGACCTTACGCCCCGAGCCATAGAGCCCGTAGGCCACCAGTTGTACGCCAACTTCCGGCCTTGCCGCCCACGCTGCGGCAATGGCATCGGCCCCCTTGCGCTGCCCCGTCGTCACCAGCGTCATCGACGGAACGCGGGTCCGGATCTGGTCGAGCCGCTCCCAGATCGGCTCCCAGTCATGCCACTGCGCGGGACCCGAGAACACCACTATCGGGCCCTGTGGTAGGTGCCTTTCACGAGCGATCAACGCCCGCTGGCGCAGAAAGTCCTGCGCCGCGATCTGGCTGGCGGAAGAGGCCGGCGATACCCGGCTGCCGCGCGCGGGTGACCAGGGCCATCCCGACAGAGCGCGGTACATCTCAGCAGCGTAGTCTCGCATGCATTCGAGTGCCTCGCGCTGTTCGGCGGTAGAGCGACAGAGCAGCTGCTTCTCTTCAAGTTGGCCGGTGAAGACTTCGCTCATGTCGGGAGATCGGGCCATCTCGCCGACCTCGTAGGCAAGTGCATCCTCGCGCCGCTCGAGTTTCCCGGCAACAAAGTGGAACGAGTTGACGAAACCCCATGCAAGTTCAGCTGCCAGCGGCTCAAGCCGGGTCCCAGTAAACAGATCGAAGATCGCCGCGATAATCCCGCCGCAGTCGGCCTGGGCAGCCAGCGGCTCAGGCATATCGTGCTCGGCGGGGCCATCCCCGGGCTCGGCGATCGAGAGCGGCATGGGATCTCCGAAAGCCGCGCGAAACTCGGGGGTGGTGGTCATTTCGGCATAGAGAGTCTTCAGGTCGGCAAGGCGATCGATGGATGAAGAATGGGACATCATGTGTCTCCCGCGATGGGAAGGAGGAAAAACCGGGGGGCGCATTGGGCGCGCCCCCCGGCTGCGCAGCGGTGCTTCAGAAGGCGATCTCGTCCTCGAGTTCTTCGCCGAGGCCGCCGGAGAGCGATCCGTCACCACCCGCCGTGCTGTCACCGAAGCCGCCTCCGGCGCTGCCCTCGCTTCCACTTTCGTAATCGCGCCGACCGGTGCGTGTCACGGAACCGAAGTCGTCGCGGCGCTGCGGTCGGCGCCATGCGACGCGAAGGCCTTCCTGCTCGGTGCCGAAGAGCGCGATCGGCAGCGGTTCGGACAGGCTGGGATCGTCGATCGAACCCTGAAGGAAAGCTTCGCCCGTGGAATTGCGGGCGACGGCTTCCCAGAGCGCGCCGATCTGGACCCAGCGATTGCCGACATTGAGTGCGACGATCTCGTAGATCGGGGCGCGGTCGTTCTGGCTTTCGACAGGGCGCAAACCGAGGTGGGGCAGATCGATCGTCCGGGTCGCGATCGAACCCATGAGACGACCGTTACGGAGCTGAAATTCACCAATGTTCATCTGACTTCTCCTTTGACACTGCCGCTTTCGGACAATCCCGAAGCGACACTTTCAAAGGTCCCCCTCTTCTCCCACTCCAGACCTCTCCGGCGGCTTCCGCGCCCCCGTGCGGGGCCAGGTCCAGCATCCCATTCCTTTCGCAAGAGCAGTGCTGCGAACGTTTACGGTGCTGTTGGACTTGCGGAAGCGATCGTCACATGAAGGGCCGAGATTTGGCGTAGCCAAAGCTTGGTCGAAGCGATGCGACACACATCGCGTAGATAAAGCGCGGTGCCCGCGCTAACGGGCATCCGTCTTCATTCCCCTGTCTCCTGAAGAACGTCGCTCAAACTCATCGGGCGATTTTCCCGCCAAACCGGGCCTCGCTATCTGACCGCGATACCGCCATCCAGCCCACCGGAGGCGCGGATTTGACCTGCATATCCGTGCTTCAACAGTAAACGAGGTCCGAACACTCTTCGCTTACCTGCGGGATGTCGCCGAGGGGAGCGGCTGGTCGAAGGCATGGAAAACGATGAGGAAGTTGCGCTCCAAAGGAAAACCCGGGTGCGACGACTGTAAAGTACTGAGGTCCTCAGCAAGGCACGCAGATCAAAGAGCCGTCGATCGCCTGCCCAGCGTGCCAGTCATTAAGTTCGGTATACGGGAACTGGGGACTAACATCAGACTTTACATGGCGGCCCGCAAAGGCGACAAGGGCCCGCCTATCCTCCCCAGAAAGGGAAATTCCCCATGTCCGAGACCGAGCAGCCAGAACTGGCACGCCTTACCGTAGAATTGCTGAGCGCCTATGTCGCCAACAATACGGTACCGAGCGAGAACCTCGCCGCGCTGATCGAAACCACCCGCGCTGCACTTGCCGGTGATTTGGCTGCGAAAGCGGAAGCCAAGGCCGAACACAAGCCTGCGGTATCGGTCGAAGTGAGCCTTTCCTCGCGCGATCACATCCTCAGCATGATCGACGGCAAGCCCTACAAGGCGCTGAAGCGTCATCTCTCCAACAATGGCCTCACGCCGGAGGAATACCGCGCGCGTTACAAGCTGCCTGCGGATTATCCGCTGGTCGCGCCCAGCTATTCCGATAAGCGCCGCGCGTTCGCAAAGGCCAGCGGCCTCGGCGGTCGTACCGGGTCCGCCGTGACGTCCCCGGCCGCAAAGGCTCCGGCGACAAAGGCACCTGCTACCAAGACCACCGCGGCCAAAGCCCCCACATCTAAAGCGGCCCCCAAGGTCGCCGCCTCCCCATCACCCAGCACTGAGCAGGTAGCAACGCCTGCTGCACCGGCAAAGGCGCCCGCAACGGCCGCTAAGCCGGTAGTGAAGGCGGCAAAAGTAACCAAGACCAAGGCAGCACCGGCTAAGGCGGCAGCAAAGCAGGCCGCCGTACCCGCCGCCACCGCAACGCCGAATTCCGATACGGCACCTGCCAAGACGTCTGCCCCCAAGGCCCAGGACGCTGCACCGGCTGCCGAAAAATCGAAGGCCGGCGCCAAGACGCCGGCACGGCGCATGGCGCGTCCCAAGAGCGCTGAAACCGCGCAGGCGAGCGCCTCGGTAGCTTCGGCTCCCACGTCCAAGGCCCGCAAGACGCTTGGGATTGCGGTGCCATCGGCTGAAAGCGGCGCAACGACCACTCCTCAGCCCGCAAAGACTTCCGCGCCCGCCAAGAAAACCACCGCGAAGACGGCCCCGGCAAAGCCCGCTGCTGCCAAAGCCAGCGCCAAGTCCAAGGCGAGCTCGTTGAATTCGGCCAAGGGCGCTCCGAAGGCCGCCGCAAAGGCAAAACCTGAAACGAAGGCAGAGTCTGGCGCAGCCGCCGCCCCTGCAGCGCCGATCGCGGAGACGACGGCAACCGGCGGCTGATCCTGACCTTCCGGATCGGACAGATCCGCGGCAGCTGCCTACGGCGCACTGCTGCGGCTCTGTCCAACCGGGAACACCGCCATGCTGCCCAGCAAGGTGTCCTGGTTTAAGAGCTGACCATCATTCGCCCCCCGCCTTCCAAGGGACCAAGCCGCCTGGCGTGGGTCGCTGCGCAGATAAAAGTCCGCATCAAGAACAGAAGTTTGGCTGGCCCAAAGCATTGATCCTGCGAAACCTGCCGGGAGACACGTATCCCCACCCAATCGCGCAGGTGTCGCCCGCCTCGAGATATTTCCGCCGCCTGCATGACAGTCCTTCCGGGAATAGGGATTTATACGAGGCGTAGCGCGAACCGCTGTGGGGTGACGCGGGTTCGCTCACGCAGTCGAATTGGCCCCACTGGCGAAAGCCCTCGTCACAGATGACCCTCCGGTTCACCGAGATTCGGCACCAAGGGATTTTGCCGGACCCGAATGAGGCAGTCGAAGTCGGGTATTTGCGGATTGAAGTATGGGCTCTGCTCAGCATAGATCCGAGCAAGCGCCAGCGCTTCCCCGCAGCTTTCCGCGTCGATGAGGAAGGTCTCGATCGCGAATAGATAGTCGGCGCTATAGAACTTAGCGCAGCCAAGCCGATAGCTGCGCGGAAACTCCAGGAAGGCTTCCATAGTGCTATCCTCCCTTCAGGCGAGGCTTCGGCCCGGGGCTTATCGGACTGGGTAAGCGATCAATTCGCACGCTCGAGTATCCTGCGAGCCCTGGTCTCGTACTCGAGCCGCTCATCCTGATGGGACTTGCTACGGGCAACTGCGGTGATGCCCTGGACGAAATCGTATAGGGACGAAGGCGGATGGCCTTCTTCCTCGAGCACTGCCGCGATGATCCGCGAGGTATCGACCTTGGAGAATCCACGCCCTCGCAGGAATGTCGCCCGATCCTCGTCGGTACGGGCGACGCGCCGCTCGCGTGCTGTCAACGCCGGTATAAAATGGGGCCAGGCACCGGTTTAAAAAGGGGCCAGTTGGTTCAGTCAAACAGCCTCGGATTGAGGCTGGGCACTATCGGCAGCGGGGAAGCGGCTGTAGCGGAGCGGAAGCCGATTTCCCGCTGCCGATAGCCGTTTTTGATTAAGGCATCTTGCTGCTCTCCTTGTCCTTCTGGCGCTTGCGGCTGCTGGCGAGCCGGAAGCTCTCGCCGTTCATCTCGAGGATGTGGACGTGATGGGTCAGGCGGTCGAGCAGGGCGCCGGTGAGGCGCTCGGAGCCGAACACTGATG
>Ga0160437_1000103_pt1 | contig 50325 bp, 28 predicted proteins | sample HID1975I_E0MG_FD_108227 | JGI IMG/M metagenome (GOLD analysis project Ga0160437, IMG submission 108227) | Enriched soil microbial communities from UW Madison campus, WI, USA - HID1975I_E0 MG | ecosystem: Environmental > Terrestrial > Soil > Unclassified | place: USA: Madison, Wisconsin... | reverse complement strand
GTGTACTTGCGGCCGATGCGGTCGCCGAGGCTGCCGAAGAACGCCGCGCCGAACGGACGCACGAAGAAGCCGGCCGCGAACGCCAGCAGGGCGAAGATCATGCCCGTGGTTTCATTGACGCCGCTGAAGAACTGCTTGGCGATGATCGCGGCGAGCGAGCCGTACAGGAAGAAGTCGTACCACTCGAAGACGGTACCCAGGCTGGACGCGAAGATGACCTTCTTGTGTCCCTGGGTAAGTTGGGGTTTTGCTGGTGCGGGTGTTGTTGACATGGGACGCTTCCCCTCCGAAGCAATCGTGGTGGTGTGCCGGCTGTACGCCGGCACGCGTTTTCTGTTTTAGAAGCTGTATTTCGTCGTGAACTGCAGGCGGCTGATATCGCCCTTGCGGCCATCCTCGATCTCGCGCACGCCGTACATCAGCTCGGCGCCGACATCGACCTTGGGCATCGGGGTGTAGAACACGTTGCCGCGGATGCTCTGCACGCTCTTGGTGACCAGCGGGCCCAGGCTGCCGTCGTTGTCGTAATCACTGCGCGCGTAGATCAGGTTGGTGCGCAGCTTCGGAGTGAAGGCGTGGCGCCAGCCCACATAGCCTGCCAATACGCCGGTCGGGTTGAGTTCGTCACGGGCGATGTCATACGCGGTATCGGCGGTGACGCCCAGGCCGATGTAACGCGCGATGCCTTCACCGCCAGTGACCTGGTAATGCAGCGTATCGGTCGGGCCCATCACCCACTTGCCGCCGAGGGTAAGGCCGCCGGCGATCTTGTCCGCATCGGCACCGGTGGTCTGGTTGTCGACCTTCAGCTGGCGAACCACGCCACCCACGCCGAAGGTGCCCCAGTCGCCCTTCCAGCCATAGCGCAGGGTCAGGTCCGGCAGCGCGCCACGGTCGGAATTGCTGGCCACGTTGGTCCACGCGCCGGTGACCGGGTTGCGGGTACCGGTGAGCAGCGTGGTTTCCGGGTTTTCCAGCGCGACGCTGAAGCCGCCCTGGGTGTAGCGGATCTGGGCCTGGCGCACGAAGATCACGCCATCGGTCGGGCCGACGAAGTCGGCCGCTTCCGGCAGCGAAGCCGCGTCCATGAAGTTCGACCAGGTCTGGCCGGCCATCCAGTTGTTCCAGTACATGTAGGCGTGACGCAGGGTCGCACCGTAGGTATTGGTCGCGGTCTGGTTGCCCAGCGAGTTGCCGAAGAAGTCCATCTCGAAGAACGCACCGGACTTGTTGCCGGCCTCGCTGACATTGTCGATGCCGAGATTGAAGCGCGAGAACTTGGCGTGGGCGTTGTAGTCCACGTCCGAGCGCTTGCCGCTGCCGCCGGCACCGGCCACCGGGGTCTGGCCCGGCAGGTACAGCGCGCGGCCGGTGGCATCGTCGGCCAACTGGCCGTCGCCGGTCTGGGTGGCCAGGAAATCGGCCTTGATGAAGCCGCCGATCTTGACCGTGGTGCCCGGTGCGGCGCCCGGGGTGATGGTGGTGACCTGGATCGGCTGCTTGCCGGCCGGCACCGTGGCTGCCACCGGTTGCTGCGCCTGGACCGTGCGCACGGCGGTGACATCGGTCTGGGCCTGGCTGATCTGGGCCTGCTGTTGCTGCTGGTTGTTCAGCAGCAGCTGGACCTGGCGCTCGAGCTCGACAACGCGGGCTTCCAGCGCTCTTTCTTTTGCGGTTTCAGCGAACGCCATGCCTGGCGCGATCAGTGCGACGAACATGGCGGCGGCCAACGGCCGGCGTGTCGTCCTCAGCAAACGGTGGCTCATGTTGCCCTCTCTCCCGGGTGGCAAGGTGATGCCGCGCATGGGGCACGGTCGAGCCGAGGGTGCGGCGCGTTGACGCACCGAAGCTATTGGCCATTAGTCGTACTCGCCCCTGCGGGTGAGTACGACCCGGTCGCCGGCAGGCGACCGGCAGGTGCCGCAGGCACCGTGTAGGTACCGACCGTTGGTTGGTACGCAGTGCCTCACGACCAACGGTCGCGCGCTACCGCGGCGAACGGTCGTGAGCTACCGGGGTTGGCTGCCATGTCATATCGGGGTGGACAGCGTTCGACCATGGTCTAACCACCCCGATACCGCGCAGACGGGTGGATGCGGCAAACTGAGGGGGAGAGGTCGTCACTTATGTTGCGACCGCACAACCCCAAGTCAACGTGCAAGTGAGGGTGCCATGGCTGATCTTTACCCCGTCGATGCTGCGTTCGCCGCGGCCTCGCGGATCGACAGGAACACGTACCAGCGGCTCTACCGCGAATCGGTGGAGCACCCGGATGCCTTCTGGGGCAAGGCCGCCGAGCGCCTGGACTGGTTCAAGAAACCGACCCGCATCAAGAATGTCAGCTACCAGCTCGACGACTTCCGCATCAAGTGGTTCGAAGACGGCGAGCTCAATGCCAGCGTCAACTGCCTGGACCGCCAGCTCGACAAACGCGGCGACAAGATCGCCCTGCTGTTCGAACCGGACAGCCCCGATGCGCCGGCCCAGGGCGTCACCTACCGCGAGCTGTATGAACGCACCTGCCGCCTCGGCAATGCGCTGCGCAACCTCGGCGTCAAGAAGGGCGACCGGGTCACTATCTACCTGCCGATGATCGTCGACGCCGCCGTGGCCATGCTGGCCTGCGCGCGTATCGGTGCGATCCACTCGGTGGTGTTCGGCGGTTTCGCCCCAAACTCGATCGCCGACCGCGTGATCGACTGCGGCAGCAAGCTGATCATCACCGCCGATGAAGGGCTGCGCGGTGGCAAGAAGATTCCGCTCAAGGCCAACGTCGATGCGGCGCTGAAGCTGCCGGGCACCACCACCGTGGAAACGGTGCTGGTGGTCCGCCACACCGGCGGCGCGGTGGACATGCAGGCCCCGCGCGACCGCTGGTTCCACGATGTGGTGGACCCGCAGCCGACGCAGTGCGAGCCCGAGCGCATGAACGCCGAGGATCCGCTGTTCATCCTGTATACCTCCGGTTCCACCGGCAAGCCCAAGGGCGTGCTGCACACCACCGGCGGTTACCTGCTGTATGCGGCCTACACCCACGAAGCGGTGTTCGACCTGCGCGAGGACGACATCTACTGGTGCACCGCCGATGTCGGCTGGGTCACCGGCCACAGCTACATCGTGTACGGGCCGCTGGCCAATGGCGCGACCTCGGTGATGTTCGAAGGCGTGCCGAACTTCCCGAACACCTCGCGCTTCTGGGAAGTGATCGACAAGCACCAGGTCACCATCTTCTACACCGCCCCCACCGCCATCCGCGCGTTGATGCGCGAAGGCGATGCACCGGTCAAGCGCACCTCGCGCAGTTCGCTGCGCCTGCTTGGCAGCGTCGGTGAGCCGATCAATCCGGAAGCGTGGCGCTGGTACTACGAAGTGGTCGGCGACAGCCGCTGCCCGATCGTGGATACCTGGTGGCAGACCGAGACCGGCGGCATCCTGATCTCGCCGCTGGCCGGCGCGGTCGATCTCAAGCCAGGCTCGGCCACCCTGCCCTTCTTCGGCGTGCAACCGGCGCTGGTCAATGCCGATGGCGAGATCCAGGAAGGCGCGACCGAAGGCAACCTGATCATCCGCGATTCGTGGCCGGGCCAGATGCGCACCGTGTACGGCGACCATCAGCGTTTCATCGACACCTACTTCCGCACCTACCCGGGCAGCTACTTCACCGGCGACGGCTGCCGTCGTGACGAAGATGGTTACTACTGGATCACCGGCCGCGTCGACGATGTGATCAACGTTTCCGGCCACCGCATCGGCACCGCCGAAGTGGAAAGCGCGCTGGTCTCGCACCCGAAGGTGGCCGAGGCGGCCGTGGTCGGCTTCCCGCACGACATCAAGGGCCAGGGCATCTACGCCTACGTGACCCTGATCGCCGACGAGACGCCGAGCGATGAACTGCACAAGGAGCTGGTGGCATGGGTGCGCAAGGAGATCGGTCCGATCGCCGCGCCCGATCATCTGCAGTGGGCCCCGGGCCTGCCGAAGACGCGCTCGGGCAAGATCATGCGCCGCATCCTGCGCAAGATCGCCGAGAACGCCCCGGATCAGCTTGGCGATACCTCGACCTTGGCCGATCCGTCGGTCGTGGCCTCGCTGGTGGAAGAACGCAAGGTGAAGTGAAGGGTCGCCCCATCGCATTCGCGCTGTCGCTCCCACGGTCCGCAAGCGGACCGTGGGCCCCTTCTCACCATCACCCACACCCCGCCGCTGCGCGGCCGCCCCCCGACTCAGGGGGCTGTCGTCTCGATACACTCGTTCCGTTTCAGCGTGTTACCCCTTTCGCAACATGGCCCCCACCATGCCTACCCTCCTGATTGCCGATGACCACCCGCTGTTCCGCGAAGCCCTTCGCGGCGCCGTGAGCCGCGTCATCCCCGGCGTGCAGCTGTACGAAGCGGACAGCGTGGAAGCGCTGTACCAGCTGGCCGACCAGCACACCGACGCCGACCTGGTCCTGATGGACCTCAACATGCCCGGTGCGCAGGGCTTCAACGCGCTGGTCCATATGCGCGCCCTGCACCCGCAGCTGCCGGTGGTGGTGGTGTCCGCGCGCGAGGAGCCGACCGTGATGCGTCGCGCGCTCGACCATGGTGCGTTCGGCTTCATCCCCAAATCCGCCGATTCGGACACGATCGGCCATGCCCTGGGCACCATCCTCGATGGCGAGACCTGGGCCCCACCGGAGGCGCACAACGTGCCGCCGACCGGCCGCGAAGAGCGCGAAATCGGCCAGCGCCTGCGCGAGCTGACCCCGCAGCAGTTCCGGGTGCTGCAGATGCTCGGCGCCGGCCGCCTCAACAAGCAGATCGCCTACGACCTCAACGTCTCCGAAGCGACAATCAAGGCCCATGTCACCGCGATCCTGCGCAAGCTGGGCGTCACCAACCGCACCCAGGCGGTGCTGATGGCCGGCAAGCTGGCCATCGATGACGAGCAGATCGTGTTGCCGCCGGAAGAGGAGTGAGGGCACCGCGCGGATCGGTGGCGTAGAGCCCGATCACGCCGTGCAGCCGACCAACGGTCGGCTCTACCCGCCCCGGCTTATAGCCAGGGCTATGAAATCCAGCGTTACCTGCGCAATTCGCGGCAAGCGCTCCACGCCGCAGGCCCGGTGCTAAGCTTCGCGTCCCCTTGGGGAGTAGCCGGATTCCTGCTGCAGGAATCGCCCGTATCAACATACTCGGCCAGTGCGCCGTGGTGCGGGCAACCATCGTGGTTGGCGAGACCAGCGGTCCGCGTGCGCAACGACAGGTTGGGCGCGTTCGCGGTCCGTTGCTCGATATCGCCCGACCTGCCGCGTACCCCAATGTCACCTGTTTCGATCCTGCTGATCGGCTTTGCCATGTCCACCGATGCCTTCGCTGCGGCGATCGGCAAAGGCGCGGCGATGCGCAAGCCACGTTTCTCCGATGCGCTGCGCGCCGGCCTCATTTTCGGCGTCATCGAAGGCATCACGCCGGTGATCGGCTGGCTGCTCGGCCGCGCCGCGCTGCAGTATGTGGAGGCCTTCGATCACTGGATTGCCTTCGGCCTGCTCGGTGCGCTGGGTGTGCACATGATCATCAACGGCCTGCGGCCGGACGACGGTGCGGAAGACGAGGACACCAGCAAGCACCATGGCTTCTGGCGCCTGGCGGTGACCGGTTTTGCCACCAGTATCGACGCGATGGCGGTAGGCATCGGCCTGGCCTTCCTGGACGTGCATATCGGCGTCATGGCGCTGATCATCGGCCTGTGCACGCTGACCATGGTGACCGCCGGCATCATGCTCGGCCGCGTGCTGGGCGGCATGGTCGGCAAGCGCGCGGAGATCATCGGTGGCCTGATCCTGATCATCATCGGCTCGACCATCCTGTACGAACACCTCAGCGGCGCCATGGCCTGATCGCCTGCCCCCCCACACACGACGCCCGCGGCTAGAGATCGCCGCGGGTATCGTGGAAGGCTGCCAGGAAGGCGCGCAGCGAGGCCGGCTTGATCGGCTTGGTCAACAACCGGTAGCCACGGTCGCGCGCCATCCGCTTGAGTTCATCGCGGCCATCGGCGGTAAGCAGCGCACCCGGAATCGCACGGCCCGCCTTCTGGCCCAGCGCCACCAGCGTGTCCAGCCCATCCAGGCGGTCATGCAGGTGGTAGTCCACCAGCATCACGTCCGGCCGCTCGACGACTTTCTCCAGGGCCTGGTCGACGGTACTGGCGGTGATCACCTGCACCTGCCAGCGCCCCAGCAATGCGCGCATGCCATCCAGGATTTCCTGGTCGTTGTCCACGCACAGCACGCGCATCCCGGCCAGTGAATCGGCGCGGGTCACCGGGCTCGGTGCCGGCGACGACGCCGCGGCCGGCAGCTGCGGCGCGGCCACCAATGGCAGCAGGATCGAGAACATGCTGCCGCTGCCCACCCGGCTGCGGGCGTTGAGGCGGTGATCGAGCAGGCGCGAGATCCGCTGGCAGATCGACAGGCCCAGCCCCAGCCCCTGCTCGCCCCAGTCGAACGGCTGCTGGTAACGGTGGAATTCGTCGAAGATCTGCTGCATGTGGTGCTCGGGAATGCCCGGGCCGGTATCCCAGACCTGCAGCTCCACTTCCGGCCCGCGGTGACGGACGGCGAGCACGATGCGGCCCTGGCGGGTGTACCGCAGGGCGTTGGCCAGGAAGTTCTGCAGCACGCGGCGCAGCAGCCGGCGGTCGCTGCGCACCCAGGCCGGGCGCGCGAACAGATCCATGCGCAGGCCGCGCCCTGCGGCGACGGGCGAGTACTGCGCCGCCAGCTCGCGCATCAGCAGGCTGACATCGAAATCGCCGATCACCGGGTGCAGGCCGCCCGCGTCCAGGCGGGAGACATCCAGCAGGCCATCCAGCAGCTCCTCGGCGGCGCGCAGCGAGGCATCCACGCGCTCGGCCAGGTGCCGCTGTTCTTCGTTGTTGTGATGGCTCTCACGCAGCGCCGAGGCGAACAGGCGCGCGGCGTTGAGCGGTTGCAGCACGTCGTGGCTGATCGCGGCCAGGAAGCGTGTCTTGGACTGCTGCGCCATCTCGGCCTCGTGCGAGCGCTCGGCCACGCGCTGCTCCAGCGTTTCGTTGGCTTCCAGCAGCGCGCGCTCGGCGTGCTTGTAGTCGGTGATGTCGTTATAGCTGGTGACGTAGCCGCCGCCGGGCAGTGCCTGCCCGCGCATTTCGATGACCTTGCCGTCGCTGCGGGTGCGCTCGAAGATGTGCGGCGAGCCGGCGCGCATGTAGCCGATGCGGCGGTTGATCTGCAGCTCGATGTCGCCCTCACCCAGCTCGCCGCGCTCGGCGTTGTAGCGGATCAGGTCGGCCACCGGGCGGCCGACATACAGCATCCCGTCGGGATAGCCGAACATCTGCTGGTAGCGGCGGTTCCACGCGGTCAGGCGCATGTCCGGGTCGACCACGCTGACTCCCGCACTGATGTTCTCCAGGGTGGTGGAGAGAATCTCGCGGTTGAAGCGCAGCTCCTGCCCGGCTTCGTCGAGCACCGCCACCACTTCCCCCAGGTCCATGCCCGAGCCACGCAGCAGGCTGGTCAGCAGCAGCCGCGCGGAGGCGGCGCCGATCGAGGCCGCCAGCAGGCGCTCGGTGAACTGCACCCAGGCCCGGTCGGCCGGCGCGGAGGCCTGCAGCTCGCGGTCCATCGATTGCGCCTGCTCGAAGAAGGAGCGGCGGGCGTGGCGGTCACCGACCACGCGCGAGGCCAGCGCCAGCAGGTCGCCCACATGCACGTTGCCGGGCCACACACCGGCCACCGACGGCCGCTGCGCATACGGGTCCAGGAACGGCGCGGCGCGCAGGCGCTCGTCTACGCCCGGGCGCCAGCGCACCGAGACCAGCACCATCGCCGCGACATTGACCAGCAGCGACCAGAACGTGCCGTGCGTCAGCGGGTCCCAGCCGCTCATGCCGAACAGATGCTGCGGCTGCAGCCAGCCGATCCCGAACGGCCCCTGCACCAGCCAGGCCTCGTCCATCCACCCGGCGTGGGTCAGTGCCGGCAGCAACAGGGTGTACACCCACGTGCCGAAGCCGAGCAGCATGCCGACCTCCACGCCCCGGCGGCTGGCCCCCCGCCAGTACAGGCCGCCGATCAACCCCGGCGCGAACTGCGCCACGGCGGCGAAGGCCATCAGCCCGTACGAGGCCAGGGTGCTGTCGTTGCTGCTGCCGCGGTAGTAGCTGTAGGCGACCAGCGCCAGCAGCAGGATCGCCGTGCGCCGGATCCACAACACGCGCGAGGCGACGTCGGCCGCCTCCTGGTGATCGCCACTGCGGCGCAGCAGCACCGGCATCACCAGGTCGTTGCTGACCATGGTGGCCAGCGCGATCGAGGCCACGATGACCTTGCCGGTCGCCGCCGAGAAGCCGCCGACGTAGGCGACCAGTGCCAGGAATTTGCGCCCCTCGGCCAGCGGCAACGCCAGCACCATGCTGTCATCGGCAACGCTGCCACCGGTGCCGAACAGGGTCACGCCGGCCGTGGCGATCGGGATCACCATCGCCGAAATGATCACCAGGTAGGCACCAAACATCCAGCGCGCGCGGCGGATGTCGCGCACATCGCCACACTCGACCACCGCCACATGGAACTGCCGTGGCAGGCAGATGATCGCCAGGAAGCTGAGCAGCGTCTGCGAGATGAAGCCGACCGGCGGCAGGCCGGTGAACAGCGTATGCGCCGACTCGATCACCGCATCGGTGCGGTCGTTGAGCCACAGGTAGGCGAACAGCCCCAGCGCGACCATCGCGATCAGCTTGATCATCGACTCCAGCGCGATCGCCAGCATCATGCCGTGGTGGTGCTCGGTGGCATCCACCTGGCGGGTGCCGAACAGCGTGGCGAACAGGGCCATCAGCAGCGCCACGTACAGCGCCGGATCAGTGAAGAAACCGGTCGGGCCGACGTTGCCGGTCAGCACCTGCAGGCTCATCGCCACGGCTTTGTACTGCAATGCCAGGTAGGGGACGATGCCGATCAGTGCGATCACCGCCACCAGCGCGGCCAGCCGCCGCGAGCGGCCGAACCGCGAGGAGATGAAATCGGCGATGGAGACCACGTTCTGGCTGCGTGCGATCAGCGCCAGGCGCTCGATGATGCGCCAGCCGAACACCCACAGCAGCAGCGGCCCCAGGTAGATCGGCAGATAGCCGATGCCGTTGCGCACCGCTGTGCCGACCGCGCCGTAGAACGTCCACGACGAGCAGTACACCGCCAGTGCCAGGCTGTAGACCACCGGGCGCAGCCACGGCCGGTCCGGATACATCGGGCGACGATCGCCCCACCACGCCACAGCGAACAGCAGCGCGGCGTAGACCACCGAAACCAGCAGCAGGATCCAGCTAGAAACCACAGGGTTGTTTCCGCGAGAGCAGCCGGCAGTGTAGCGGCTGAATCACGTCCACCGGGGTGCTCATGCCGTGGCGCGCTGGCGCGCCGGGAGCCGGAGCTCGATCCGGGTACCGGCACCGGGCTGGCTCTCCACGGTGACCTCGCCGCCGGCCGCGCGGACCAGACTGGCGGTCATCGCCAGGCCCAGCCCGGTGCCCTCACCCATCGGCTTGGTGGTGAAAAACGGCTCCAGGCAGTGGGCGCGGACGTCCGCGCTCATGCCATGGCCGGTATCGCCGACCCGGATCAGCAGTTCACCGCTGCCCGGCAGGTCGAGCAGGGTCAGATCGAACCGGCCACCTTCGGGCATGGCCTGCTGCGCATTCACCGCCAGGCTGAGCAGGATGGACTCCAGCTGTGCGGGATCGAAGTGGATCTGGCTGCGGGCGCCGTCGGTGGCAACGCGGCACTGCACGCTGTCGTCGAACACCTGCTGGAGCATCTGCGCCATCGCCGCGACCGTGCTGGCCGCATCCAGCAGCTGCGGCCGGCCCGGATCGAGCCGGCTGAAATCCAGCAACCGCCGGCTCACCGTTGCTGCGCGGCGGGTTGCCGACTGCACGCCCTGCAGCGCGTCCTGCAGCGCGTCTGGATCATCGCTGCGGCGGGCCTTGGCCGCGTAGCCCTGGATCAGCGCCAGGGCATGGTTGAAGTCATGCGCGATGCCACTGGCCAGGCGTCCGACGTTCTCCATCTTCATCGCGTGCACCAACTGCTCGCGCGAGCGTTCCTTCTCCTGGATCTCCACCTGCAGTTCGTCGCGCTTGCGGGCCAGTTCGGCACTGTGCTGGCGCGCCACCTGCAGGCTCTCGCGCAGGCCGGTGACGCTGTGGTGCAGCAGCCACGCCCCCATCAGCGTACCGAACACGGCGATCACCAGGTCATTCACCGCCAGCAGGACACGGTCCGGACGGAACATCAGGCTGGAGGCATCCACCCATGCGCCCGCCACCATCAACCCGCACAGCCAGGCGGTGGCCCACCCCAGCGGTCGCCGCCCCAGTACGGCGGACATCAGCAGGACCGGCAACACCACCACCAGCTGCAAGCGCGACTGTGCCGCCAGCCCCCAGTAGGTGTAGGCCAAGGTCGATAGCAGCAGTTCGCCGATCACGAACACCGTGGCCGCCCGCAACGCGCGGCCCGCGTGGTGCTGCAGCAGGCAGACCAGGCAGAGCAACGCGTGAAGGCCAGCGGTCAGCGGCACCATGACATCCAGGCCGATGCCCATCCGCAGCGCTATCCAGACGGCCATGGACAGATGGAACAGGCCAACCATGTGCAGCAGCCCGCGGAGCATGGCATCGGTGCGGCGCCCCAGCGAGGGCGGCACGCCCGCAACGGGCGCGTCGCGGAGGGAGGGAGGCGGAATGGGCATGTGTGGCAGAATACAGGCCGAAAGCGACAGCAGCCGGCCGAAGGCGGTCATCAGCCGTACGTGGACCGGCGATGCTCTCGCTGCGCTTGTGCCGCAGACGGTTTGCGTTGCCGCCTGCACTCGACCGGGAAGTCGTTGCTCCTATGCGTACGTCGTCGCTTGTCCGTCGCGGGTTCTCCGCGCTTGTCTGCCTGTTCGCACTGGCCCCGCCTGCAGCGATGGCGCAGCGTTCGGCCGACAGCCCGCCACTGAGTGCGCAGGTCGAACAGTGCCATGCCTTGTTGACCAGTGAGCCACGCCTGTCGCTGAGCATGGCGCGCAGCCTGCTGGCCACCCCCTCACTGCCCACCTCGATCGAGATCGGCGCGTTGGGCTGCCTGGGCATCGCACTGCGCTCGCAAGGCCAGCTCGAACAGACCGTCGATCTGCCGGACAGGCTGCAGGCCGCCGCCGCGCGTGCCGACGCGAGCAAGGAGGACAGACTGCGTGCTCACTCCCTGGCCGCACACCTGCTGCTCTGGCGGGGCGAACACAGCCAGGCCCTGACGCTGACCAATGCCTTCCTTGAAGAGGCGGTGCGCGAGCGCGACGTGCAGGGACAGATCGCCGCACTGATGCAGATCGCCATGATCCGCGGCGATGCACTGGGCGACGCGCAGGGCGCACTGACGTATCTGCAGAAAGCCACGCTGCTCAGCCAGCACATGCGCCGGCCGCCCAACCCGGGCGATCTCATCCTGTATTACAACTATGGCTTCGCGCTGCTGCGGATGCAGCGGCATGAGGAGGCCAATACGGCCTTCAGCCGGGCCGAGGCGATCGGCACGCGGCTGGGCGGGCAGGAGCTGTTCCTGTACCGCATCGCCAGCCATCGGGCTGAAATCCTGCGCCTGCGCGGCCAGCTGGCTGACGCGCAGACCCGGTTCCGCAACGTGCTCGGCTGGCAGGCGCAGCACGATCCGCAGGGCCATATCGTGACCCTGCAGCGGCTTGCCCGGGTGACCATCGACCAGCACGGCGCCGAAGCGGCCCGTCCCGTGGCCGAGCTGGCCCAGATGCAGGCCGAACGCGGGCAGTTCAGCGATGAGATCCGCGAAGGCCTGGACCTGCTTGCCGATATCCACACCCTGCTGGGCCACCGCGAGCAGGCCCTGGCCTATGCGCGGCAGGGGCGGGAGATCGACAGCGCGCGCAGCAAGGGCGACATTCTCAACCAGCTGGCCAAGCTGCAGGCGACCGCCGAACGCAGCATCGATCCAGCCGAGGTCAATGCCGTGCAGGACCTGGGTCGCGTGCGTTTACTGCGGAACAGCGCGCTGATCGCCCTGCTGCTGGTGGTAGGGGTCGCGACGACCCTGCTCCTGCGGATGCGGCGCCAGCGGCACCGGCTTGCCCTGCTGAGCAGCACGGACTGGGTGACCGGTACCGTCAACCGCCGTGAAGCCGAGCGGTTGCTCAGCACGGAGCTGGTCAAGGCCAGGCGCGGGCAGCGCAACCTCGTGATGCTGGTGGAACTGGATGCATTCAAGGCGCTGAACGACCACTACGGCCAGGCCGCAGGTGATGCGGTCCTGCGTGCGGTGACCCGCTGCCTGCGCCAGCACAGCGACCGCCATGATCGGATCGCCCGCTGGGCGGGCGGCACCTTCCTGGTGGTGCGTCACGATACCGCCGCGCCCGCTGCCCAGGCGCTGGCCAATCATCTGCGCGCAGCGATCGGACGACTGGTGGTGGACATCGGCCCGGGCCAGCACCTGACCCTGACCGCCAGCATCGGAATGGCTCCCCTGCCGCTGTTCCCCGAAGCACCGGCGGTGCTGGAGGACAGCCTGCGCGCCGCCGACCGGGCGCTGCAGAGTGCCCGCCGCAGCGGTCACGACGCGTGGGCCATGCTCTGGGGCGAAGCGGCTGGCCGCGATGTCGATCTGTACAGCCTGCTGCACGACCCGGCCCGGGCGATGGCCTGCGGCTGGGTGTCATTGGCCGGCAGCCGGCCGATGGCCTGGCTTCCGCCACGGCAGGCGTCTGCACGTCCGACCGTGGATCAGAACGTGCAGACCGGTTGCGGTCAGCGCTGACCGCGCCGGATCAGCGCGACACCTCGAAGCGCACCTCGACCCGCCGGTTCGGCAGCAGGCATTCCAGCAGCGCGGCACGCGGGCGCACGCCTTCGCACTGCTGCACCTGCTGGGTATCGCCCTTGTACTCATAGCGGATGCGCGCCGGATCGATACCCCGGCCGATCAACAGCTCGCGCACGGTGCGCGCGCGCCGCTCGGACAACGCCTGGTTCGCATCGAAGCCGCGCCCCTGCATGCGGTCGGCATGGCCCACCAGGGTCACCCCCTGCAGCTGCAGCGATTCTCCGCCGATGCTGGCCAACGCACGGTCCACACTTTCCAGTGAGTAGGTGCGGATGTCGCGGTACGCATCGCGATCGAACTCGAACAGCACATTGGCGACCAACGGCCCCGGCGCGGCGGCAATGGCCGGGCCGACGTCGCACTGGCGGGCCAGCGCTTCGCCTTCATTGACCAGTTCCTCGGCGATCTGGATGTAGGGCTTGGAGTGACGCCACTGCTGCTGGTTGAACTCGTTGCCGGCATGCACCAGTTCCACCTCGCCACAGGCGACCTGCTGCTGTGCGCAGACGAAGCCCGGTGCACCGTGCAGCACCCGCAGGCGCTGCCACAGGTCGTCGCGCAGGTACTTGGCGTTGTTCACCAGCGGGGTGTCGGTAGGCAGCGGGGAGACGCCCTGCTCCATGCCGACGATCAGCTTTTCCGATTCGGTGAGCGCCTGCTGCGGAAACGCACTGCGATCATTGCGGCTGTACTCGTGGAAGGACACGTCCAGCCAGCACTGCGCCTTGGACAGGTGGTAATCGCGGATCGGGCGCCCGCCATCATTGAGCGCCTGGATGCGGCCCTGGGTCGCCTCGTAGGCACCGTGGTCTGCGTGGATCGCCTCGTCGGTGATGCGTTGGTGCTGCGGCAGCAGCTGCGTCTGCTGCGCCCCGGCAGGGCCGGCCACGGCGGCCAGAAGGGCGGCGGCGAGCAGCGAGGGGGCAACGTGGTTCATCGGGAACAGTGTGGTCATCAGGGCATCCTCAGCGTGCCGGGTCGCGGTAGCGGACGGGGTCCGGCCGGAAAAGGTCTTCATCGAACTTGAAGCGCAGGCGCAGGAACACGCCCTGTTGGGTGTACTCGTAACCGTTGAGGTCACGGTCGCCGGCGAACCCGCTCCAGTTGTAGCCGGCCGACAGCCAGAGGTTCTGCCGCAGCAGGCGACCGACCTCCATGCCGTAGGCGTACTGGTTGGCACCGCTCTGCCCACGGAAGGTGGAGCCGAGCACGCCGATGTCCCAGTTCTCGGTGATGTCGTACACCACGCGGCCGGAGAACAGCATCGCGCGGAAACGGCTGTTGACGCGTGCACTATCGGTGTAGGCGAACTGATCCTGCTGCCACTTGCCGGCCACGCGGCCGGTGAACCACCACGGTCGCGACGGGTGCCAGTCGGCATGCGCCGAGACGATGTGCGCGCGGGTGCGCACGTCCTGGCTGCTGCCATCGACAGTGTTGCCATCGGACAGGGTCAGGCCGCTTTCATCGCGCTCCAGCTTGTACTCGTAGCGGGCCAGCGCGTTGATCCGGTTGCGGTCGGTATCGCGATAGGCCACACCGAGCTGGAAACGATCCTGCAGCACGTCTCCGCGGGCATCGTAACGGGTGCTGAGCAGATAGTTGCGGGCCAGCAGGGTCCAGTCGCGGCTGAGCTTGCGGGCCAGCATGAACTGCAGCAGCGTGGTGTTGAACGCCTCGTTGGTTTCGGTATCGGGCACGTCTTCGGAGATGCGATGCTCGGCACGGATCGCACCGCGCCACAGCGGGTCGGCGCTGTAGTCCAGCGCCAGTGCCAGGCCGGTGCTGTCACCGGTGCTGCCGTCGATCACCTTGACGTGCTCGGCCGAGCTGGCCAGGCGCAGGCCTTCGCGGATGTCCCAGGTGTTGCGGATACCGGAGGCAGCCTGCACATCGCGGCCGCTGATCGAATCGCGCAGGCGGTACTCGCTGAAGGTCTGGGTATCGCGCAGGTAGCTGCTGTCGATACCGAACACCAGTGCATCGGCCTCGCGGTCGGTGGTGGTGATGCCGTAGGCGCTGGTGAGGCCGGTCTGCTTTTCGTAGCGCCCATACACGCGGCTGCGTTCGAACACCTGGTAATCCAGGCCGGCGGCGACCCGCTTGCGGTCTTCACCGCTGACGCTGTGCTCCACTTCCGCGCCCGCGCTGAGGCGGTCGCTCAGGCGGTAGCCCAGACCGAACCGCGCACTGTCCGATTCCAGCTCGGTGCCGACCGGCAGGTCGCTGGTGATCGGGCTGCCGCTGCTGCTGCCGTTGATGACCATCAGGCCGGTCAGCGGATCCAGCGCTTGTTGCCCGTAGCCCAGCGCTCCGCCGCCGGAGCCGGTCGCAAAACCACCGGTGAGACCGCCGGCATTGCCGAACGGCACCCCGGACGACCACGGCGAGGTCACCCCGATGGTCTCGCGGATGCTGCGCACGCCCAGGTCCACGGTCAGGCGCTCGGTGGCACCGATGCGCACGCCGGCACCGCCGGCATCGCGCTTACCGCCGTCGGGATTGCGGTCCTCGCTGCGCAATCCTTCCACATACAATTCCAGGCGGGGCCCGACCCGGTACGCCAGCCGCGCGTTGTACTCGCCGCGGCCGCCGTACAGCGGTGCGGCCGGGTTGTTGAACGCCGGGTCGGTACGTGCCGCGAACACGCGCGCGTCGAGCTTGTCGGCGCTGTGCGCGAACTCCACCCGCCACGCATCGCCCTCGACCTCCCCGGTGATGTCCTTCAGGCCCTGCGAGGTGATCTGGTTGATCGAGTTGGTATTGACCTCGCTGCGGGTGCGGGCGAACTCGGCCACCAGCAGGGTGTTGGCACCGAAGCGGTAGCTCGCATTCGCGCTGCCCATCTTGAACTCGGCATAGGGATTGCGGTCATCGACCGCTGCCGCGCCCACCTCGAGCTGCTCGGTGAGTTTGACCTGCGCATCGGCGCCGACCACCCAGAACTTCTCGGTGCCCTGGTCCAGCTCATAGGTGATGCGCAGCGACACCGGATTGAGATCGCTGTCGAACGCCGGCAGGAACTGATTGAGCAGGATCCGGCCGGAGAACGGTTCGAAGCTGTAATCGACCAGCCGTGCCAGCGAGCGCACCGAGGTGATGCGGGTGGGCTGGTTGCGGTCACGCACGATCACTTCCACCCGCTCGCTGCCTTCCAGCACGGCGTTGTTGCGCAGGGCGTACGGGCCACTGCCCTGGCTGCGGAACTCCTCGATCACCTGGCGCAGTGAATCCTGCATCGCAAACACGTTGCTGCGCACGCGCTCGCTTTCGAAGTGCCAGCCCAGCCCGGTGGCAGTCCGGTTGTAGGTACCCAGGCTGCGCTGCGGGATGGCACCACTGCCACCGATGCCGGTTGCGGTGGCCAGGGTGTCGCCGGTCTGGAAATCGCCGTACAGCAGGTAGCTGCGCTGGTTGTCGATGCGCACGTACAGGCGTTCGGCCGAACGTGCGTCGAAGCCGCGCAGCGAGGAATCGCCATAGACCGGATAGAACTCTTCCGGCTGGATGTCGCGCAGCAGGCGGCCGCGGGTGTCCTTGTCCGAATCATAGGCGGCGGTGAGCAGGTACTCGCCCTTGATCCGGCCTTTGACGAAGAACGCGGTGCGCGCGGCCGCATTGGCCTTGCCGTTGTTGAACTGGCGCTCCCAGCGGCGGATATCGCGGTCGAAGGCATCGTGATGCTCCACCGGGGAGATCAACCCGGCGTTGCTGCGACGGCGGAAGTTGACCACGCCTTCGATCAGGCCGGTCGCCAGCAGTTCGCGCATTTCCGGCAGGAAGCCGATCGTGCCCTGCGCCGTCTCGGCCCCAGCGGTGATGCGCAGCACGACGTCCTGCGGCTCATGCGGGGCGAGCAGGTCGAACTCGGCCACGCCGTCCACCACCTGCAGCTGGATGCCCGGGGTGACCTTGTCGGCGTCCAGCGCGCCCGGACCGAGTTCGTCGGTACGCGAGCCGGGCAGACGGATGCGGCCGCCACTGGTCTCGATCGTGGCGTAGGTGGTGCCGGTGAGTGCACGGCCGGTAGCATCGAGCAGCTGCACGCGCACATGCACGGCGCTCTGGCCATCGGCCGGTACGCCATCACGGTCCAGCTCGACCAGGATGCGGTCGAGCGTGCCCGGTACGGCGCTGTCCAGCGCGCGCGGGGCGGCATCCGTACTGGCCGGGCTGCGCGGGTACAGGGTGCTGGCATCGCCCAGCACCGGCGTGAAGCGGCCGGCGCTGCCCACGCTCTGGGCCATGGCAGGCACGGCCGCCAGGGCGCAGGCGAGCAGGCTCAGGCGCGGCAGGCGGGACAACGTCTGGACGCGGCTCATGGCTGGTCCTCCGTCGAAGCGCCGGCAGCGGGCGGATGGGCTCTGGGGTGCACGATCGGTCTCTGGTTGGCCGAGTCGGTCGCCTGTTGTGGCGCCCGCGCGGGTTTGCTGTCGAAGCGCAACGGCGGCTGGCCGGTCTCGGTCTCCGGCGCCCGCACTTCACCCTGGGTGCGGCGGGCCTTGACCTGCTCCAGCACCGGGTTGGCACAGCTGCCCTCGATGAAATCAGCTCGGTGCAGTTCGCCGTTCTTGAGGTCCAGGAACAGGCTGTCGGCATCGCCCAGGTTGCGGTTGCTGCTGGTGGTCAGGCGCGCGCCGAGCGGCAACGTGCTGGCATCCACCTTCAGCGTGTGGCTCTGCGGCGGCAGGCCGCAGTAGCTGTACTTGCCTTCGGAATCACTGATCACCCAGGTGCCGTCGGAGAAGTACAGCCGCACGCCGGGGATGCCCAGTTCTTCGCGGTCCTGCACGTGGTTGTTGTTGCAGTCCACGAATACCTTGCCGAGCACGCAGGCCTGGTCGGTGAACACACCGCCGGTGACCCGCACGCGGTACTCGGCGCGGTTGGAGGGCAGCGCGCCGGGCAACGGGGTGAGGCTGCCGGTGTCGATGCAGCCGCCGCTGAAGGCACACCCGAACGCCTGCGCGCGGTTGATGCCATCGCCCTGCTGCGCGCCCACGCCCACCCGCACGCGGTAGGTCAGCACGATCTGTCCACCGACGCTGATCGGGCCGACATCGAAGCCCAGCAACGGGCCCGGCTTGCCGGACGGATCGGTCACGGCGCGGCCATCGGCGCGCGCGGTGCCGTCGATGTAGGTGAAGCCGCGCGGCAGACGATCGATCACATTGACCGTGCGCAGCGCGCTGCCCGCGGTCTGGCGGATGGTGATCGTGTACTGCACGGTGTCGCCGATCTCGGCGGTCTGGCGGTCGCCGTTCTTGCTGATGGCCAGGCCGGTCGCCACCGCGGTGTCCAGCGGCAGGTGGTTGTTGACGATGGCCGCGGTGTCCGAGCCGGCGAACAGGCCGAGGTAGTACTGCGTCGCCGTGCCGACCGCACCGGTCGGTGCCAGGCGGTTCGGCTGCACCGCGTGGTTGGCACCAGCACTGCCGGCCGGCGACAGCGAGCCACCCTGCGGCGGAATCAGTGTCGACACGAACTGGTAGCTGCCCGGCGGCGTCACGGTGAGCTGGAATTCGCAGCGGGCCGGCGCGGCCGGACCGAAGGCGAACTGGTAGAAGCCTTCGCTGCCCACCGTCATCGAGATCGCACTGCCTTCCAGGCGATAGCCGCCGCTGCCGGCATTGAGCACCGAGGTACGCGGGTCATAGCCGGCACACAGGCCGACCGGCGCCAGGGTCACGATCGAGCCCGGGACCGGGTCGCGCGTGGTGGCGTCATACACCACGCCCGACGGGTCCACCGGCAGGCTCTGCTGCGGCAGGTGCTGGCCCGGGCGGAGCACGACTTCCAGCTGGCTGATGCCGTTCTCGTTGACCCGGCAGGCGCTGACCCCGGCGCGCGCGATGGCGGCCGGTGCGTCGCAGGCTTCCTGGATCCCGGCCACGGTTTCGCGGGTGACCGGGTTCGGCCACAGGATGCTGGAGGTCGGATCGCGGAAGCGGATGTTCCAGGTCACGCCGGGCACAACGTCGCCGAAGCGGTAGCTGCCGTCGGCACCGGTCGTGGTGGTCTTCACCACCTGGCCGCTGGCCGGGTCGACCAGCTCCACGATCCACGACGGCAGACGCTTGTCGCCACCGTCCAGCAGCTGGTCATCGCTGCCGATGTCGTACCACACGGTACCGCCGACCGAGGCGGCCAGCTGCACGGCGTTGGGCACGCGGCAGGCGTTGAACTGGATCGTCTCCACGCACTCGGGCAGCTGGGTCACATCGCCCTCGAACGCAGCGCGCTCGGCCGGGGTCGGTGCGCGGAATTCATTCTCGCCACCGCCTTCGACCAGCACCGCGTTGTTCACGGTGCCCGCCTCCGCGGCGGCCGCACCGACCAGTGCCTGCACCTCGATCGTGTCCACCGAGGTGGCCCCGGCGGCCAGCACCTGCTGGCTGCGGCAGTCGAAGCGGGTCTCACCCACCGCGCCGGTGCACACCCAACCGGTTCCGCTCGGCGCGGCCGCCAGGGTCAGCCCCTGCGGCAGACGGTCGTGCACGACGTACTCGCCACGCGACGGCTGCTGCCCACCATTGCGCACGTGAATGGTGTACGTGGCGATGTTGTTGACGGTGAAGCGCGTACTGCCCGCGGATTTGCTGACCAGCATGTCCGGCGAATCGCCGATCTCGCCGAAGTTGTTGTCGAGCGAGTCGCCGCCCAGCGGCAACACGATCTGGCTGATCGCCGAGGGCACGGTCTCGCGGCCGGTGGCCACGCCGGTGACGACACCCTCCACCGCGCCGGCACTGGTGATGCCGTTGAGGGTCTGCGGCGGCTGGGTCGGCTCGGTCACCGTATAGGTGCCCGGACGCAGCTCATCGAAGCGATAGCGGCCGTCGGCATCGGTGGTGAGCGTGATCGAGACCGCCTGGCCCAGATCGTCGGTGCCGGTCAGCACCACGGTGACGTTGGCGATGCCGCCCTCACCTGCGTCGACCACGCCGTTGTCGTTGCTGTCGTTGTAGACGCGGCCGGCGATGCTGCCGGTCGGGATCTCACCGAAGTTGTTGTTCACCGATTGCTGGTTCACGCCCAGCACCAGGCCGGTGATCTTCGACGGCGTGGTGCCCGGCGCGGTCACGGTGCCACCGGTGCTGCCGGCCACGGTGCGGCCGTCGCGGGTGCCCGCCGGCTGATCCGGCTCGGTCACCGTGTAGGTGCCCGGCGGCAGGTCGCTGAAGCTGTAGTTGCCGTCGGCATCGGTGACGGTGTCGCGGCTGACCGGATTGCCCACCAGGTCGGTGCCGGTCAGGGTGAGGGTGACGTTGGCCAGGCCGGTTTCGCCCGGGTCCACCACGCCATCGTTGTTGCGGTCGATCCAGACCTTGCCGCTGATGCCGCTGTTGAGCGGAATCTCACCAAACAGGTTGTCCACCGAGGCGGTGCCCGGCGTGGACAGATCGATCGTGCTGATGCGGCTGGGCACCGTGGTCACCGGCGTGGCGGTGCCACGGCTGACGCCGTCAACGGTGCCGGCGGTGGTGATGCCGTTGCTGGTGCCGGTCGGCTGCTGGGGTTCGGTCAGGGTGTAGGTGCCCGGACGCAGGTCGGCGAAGGCGAAACGGCCATCGGCGTCGGTCTGCACGCTGCGCGTGACGCTGGCGCCGGTATCGTCGGTACCGGTCAGCTCGATGGCGACGCCTTCGATGCCGGTTTCAGCCGCGCCGTTCTGCGCACCGTTGTTGTCGGCGTCGAAGAACACGGTGCCGGACACGGCGACGGCCAGCACTTCACCAAAGTTGTTGCTGATGGAGGCCTTGCCCGCCGGCAGCACGACCGCGCTGATCGCACTGGGTACGCTCGCCACCGGCGTGGCGGTGCCGACCACGGTCCCGTCGATGGTGCCGGCGGCCGTAATGCCATTGATCGTGGCGACACCGTTGAACACCGGCTGCGCGGCCTGCTGGGTCACCGTATAGGTGTCCGCCAGCAGGTCGTCGAAGCGGTAGCGCCCGTCGGCATCGGTCGCGATCGCCGCGACCGGCTGGCCCAGTGCGTCCACGGTGCCGCCCGGCAGCTGCACCTGCACGTTGGGCAGGCCGGGTTCGCCGGCGTCCTGCACGCCGTTGTTGTTGCGGTCCAGGTAGACCGTGCCGGAGAGGGCGGCAGCGCGCTCGCCGAAGTCGTTGCCGGTGGAGCCGGCCGCGGGCAGGTTGGTGATCGTGATCAGGTTGCCCGGGGTTTCGCGGCCCTCGGCCAGGCCGGTCGGCTGGGTCTCGGTGATGCGGTAGTCCTGGCCGGCCACGGCGCCGGGATAGCTGTAATGGCCATCGGCATTGGTCACCAGGGTTTCGGTGGTGTCATCAGCGGTGCCGAACACACCGTCCGGGCCGGTGCCCACGATGACCACCTGCACGCCGGGAATGCCGACGTCGCCGGTGTTGTTGTCGCCGTCATCGTTGCGGTCCAGGTAGACCGTACCGCTGATCGGGGCGTTGGCCAGCTCACCGAACAGGTAGCCGGTAGCATCCTGCCCTGCAGTGATGCCGATGCCGGAGATCACGTTGGGCACGGCGGTGCTGCCCGGCGTGGCGGCATTGCCGGCGGTGTGCTTGCCGTCCAGGTAGGTGGCCGGCTGGGTTTCCGTCAGCGTGTAGCCGCTGCCCGCCTGGGCCGGCAGCAGATCGCTGAAGCGGTAGGCACCATCGGCATCGGTGGTCGCGGTCAGGTTGACCGGATTGCCGAGCAGGTCAATGCCGGTGAGCGTCACGATCACATTGGCGATCGGGTTCTCGCCGCTGTCGCGGAGGCCGTTGTTGTTGCCGGCGGCCACGTTGGAGAAATCTTCATAGACCGAGCCGGCGATCGAGCCGAGCTTCTCGCCGAAGTCATTGCCGCTGGAGCCGGTCAACGGCAGCGCGGTGATGTCGATCTGGTTGCTCGGGTTCTCGGCCGCATCGGCGTAGCCCTGGGGCTGCGTTTCGGTGATGCGGTAGTTCTGGCCCACGACCAGGTTATCGAAGGTGTAGCGGCCCTGCGCGTCGGTTTTCACGCTGACGGGCAGCAGATCGTCGGCGGTGCCATAGGCACCGTCCGGGCCGGCGCCGGTCAGGGTGATGGTCACGTCCTGCAGGCCGCCATTGGGCTGCGAGCCACGGCTGCCGGCATCACCGGCATCGAAATCACCGTTGCCGTTGCGGTCCAGGTAGACATGGCCCGAAATGGACGTGATCGCGTCTTCGCCGAAGTTGAACACGGTGGCATCGTCGCCAGTGGACAGATCGATGCCGGCGATGCGGTCCGTCGTGGGCGCATCGCCGCTCGCGCCGGTGGTCACCGTGCAGCCCGTGCAGGCGACGCCGCCGATCAGGCCGGGATTGATGGCGCTGGGGCGGTTGCGATAGCTGCCCTCGGGCAGCACTTCGCGCAGCGTATAGACCTGCAGCGGGTCCAGGTCGATGAAGCTGTAGCTGCCGTCACTGCCGGTGGTGCGGGTGTCCAGCACGGTGCCGGAGGCATCGAGCAGCTCGATGGTGGCGTTGGCGATCGGCGCATCACCGGCATCGCGTGCGTTGCTGTAGTTGCTGTCCACGTAGACGAAGCCGGACAACGAAGGGCGGCGCACTTCCGGGAAGTTGTAGCGCACGGCATCCACGCCCGCACCGAGCGTGATCGCGGTGTAGACCGAGTCGGCGCTGGTGGGCGGCGTCACCGCGGCGAATACGCCACCGGCCGACGGCGCCTGCGCGCCCGTTGACGGCGGTGCGACCGGGCCGTTGACGTAGGCGGCGGGCTGACGCTGGGTCAGGGTGTAACCGGCGGTGCCGGCCGGAGCTAGGTTGTCGAAGCGGTAAGCGCCCTGCGCGTCGGTGGTGGCATCCAGCGAAACGACATTGCCGTACGCATCTTCACCACTGAGGTGCACGGTGACGCCGGAGATCGGCGACTCGCCGCTCTGCAGCGTGCCACCGTTGGCCCCGCTGCGGTCGCGGTCCTGGAACACCACGCCGGCCAGCGAGGAACGCACCACGGTGTGGGTGGTCGTGTCGTCGTTGTTGCCCGGCTCCGGATCGAGCTGGTCACTGGTGGCCTTGGCGGTATTGAGGCCCGTGCCGTTGGCCGGCAGCGTGGTCCAGCGCGCGGGAATCAGCACGCGCACCCGCCCGTCCAGGGCCAGGTCGCCCATGCGGCAGGTGACGACGCGGCCCACCAGCAGGCAGTTGCCGAGGCCGGTGGTCTGCACGCCCGCGTCTGCGGTGGCGCCGCGTTTCTGCCAGGTGATCGCGGCCGCGCCGCCGAGCACTTCCAGCCCTTCGGGCAGGGTATCGGTGACGACCACGCCATCGCCGTTGAGCGGGTTGGTACCGCTGCGGTCGCGCGAGAGGCTGTGCCCGGGGCCGTGGTTGATCACGTCCAGCACGAACCAGAACGGCTGGTGCAGGCTGACCGTGCCCGCCGCAGCCGGCAGCGGCTGGCTGGGATCGGCGCTGGGTGCGAGCACCACGCTGGACTTCTGCATGGCCAGGTCCGAGCGCGTACGGATGCTGGTTTCCTGGGTGGCGGTGTTGTTGCTGGTGTCGCTCTCGGTCTCGGCCGAGCGCGCGGTCACCGAGTTCGTCAGCGTTTCGCCGGTGGCCGGCGGTGCGGTCATGTACTGATAGACCAGGTACAGGTAGCTGGTCTGGTTGTTGGTGATGACGCCTTCGTCGGTCGTGGTGACACCGGCGCTGGGCAGGGTGCAGGAAATGGTCTGCGGCCCGCTGCTGGGATTGGTGCTGCCAGCGGCCACCGAGCAGCGCGTGCCCACCGGCTCCAGCACGCCCAGCGGGCCGGCGGCGCTGCCGGTCCGGCTGCCAACCAGGCTCACGCTCGCGCCCGGCGGCGGGGTGATGGTGTCATCGATCATGGCGCGCGTGGCCAGCGACGGGCCGGCGTTGCGCACGCTGATCTGGTAGTAGATGTAGTTGTTGACCTCCATCCCGGTGCGCGAGTCGAAGCCCAGCGGGTCCACCGCACCGGCAAAGTTCTGGTCGATCTTGTTGACGATCAGGTCCACGCGACCGGCATCGAACGGCAGGGTGGCGTCCTTGCTGTCGTCGTCGGTGCGGCTGTTGTAATCGTAGGTCCGGCCGCTGGCATCGGTGCCGCTGGACGGGTCCGGCGTGCCGTCGCCATTGAGGTCGAAATGGAAGCTGCCGGTATTGGTGAACTGACGGCCGGTGTTGCCACTGTTGACGTTCGGGCGGATCTGCACCGTCATCGTTTCAGTGGAGTTGTTGGCCATGTCCTTGGGCGTACAGGTCAGGCGCAGCGTGGCCGGTGCGCCGCCGGTGTTGAACCACGAGGTGCCGCCGGGCGCCGGTGCGGAGTTGATCGACGGGTCGCTCGTGGTCACCCGGCAGACCTTGTCTGCCGCGTCCGAACCGGTGCGCAGGGCGGAGAGCAGCACGAAGCCGGCATCGTTGGCGGGCAGCGTGAACACGTCGCTGAAGACCACGCCACGCGCCGACGACGGGCCCCTGTTCTGGTAGGTGATGCGGTAGGTGGTATTGACGCCCGCGCGCCCGGGGGTGCCCGAGGTGATGTCCTTGCGGGTGGTGGCGATATTGGCGACCGGATCGATCTGGACCCAGTCCGAGGCGGTGTTGTTGCTCTGGTCGATCTCGCCGAGCGCGCCGACGATGGCCGGGTTGATGCGCACACCGGCCGTGTTGCAGAAGCGGCCCGGCAGCAGCGGCTGCCCACCACAGACGGTGGCCGGCTGGCTCTGGCTGTCGAACAGGCCGCGGTTGACGGTGAAGCGCACGGTCGCGGTCTCGTTGCGGCCCAGCACCGTGGTTCCCGCATCGCACACCCACGCGCTGCCACTCAGGCGGCAGTTCCAGCCCATCGGGCTGATGTTGGCGGTCACCGTGGTCGTGCCGTTGACGAAGCCTGGAATCGGATCGTTCACCACCACACCGGTGGTGGCTTCGCCGGCATTGCGGATCTGCAGCGTGTAGGTCACCGAGTCATCGCTGTTGCGGATGATGTTGTCGGTGTCGCCCGGTCCATTGGTTACCTTGGTGATCGACAGGTCGGCACGGTCGTCGGTTGCGCGGCTCTCGCCACCGGCACAGTCGTTGGTGTCATTCGGATCGCGGTTGATGCCGCCGCCGGTAGTCGGCTCGAGCGAACCGCCGCTGCCGCCGGTGCAGACGTTGTTGCGCAGCATCCCGGCGGTGCGCGCCAGGGTCTGCAGCACCAGTGAGGGCGCGTTGGCGTTGACGGCCACCGGATAGCCGGTGATCAGGGTGCAGGTCACCCGCTGTGCCTGGCCGACGGCCCAGGCACGATCGACGCTGCAGTTCCAGCGTCCGATGACCACCGATGTGCCGGGAAGGATGGGCTGCCCGGTGTTGTCCACCCACTGCTCGCCGACGGCGAGCGTGTCCACCACCTGCAGGTCGCCGGTGACCGTCCGCGGCCCCAGGTTCTGCACGCCCAGCGTGGACGACATCATGCTGTCGCTGCGCACGCCCGTGTCGTTCCAGACCGGCACCAGCAACGGCGACTTGGACTTGCTCATGAGCAGGTCGGCACCATCGGGAATGATGGTCAGGCCGACGGTCCCGCTGTTGTTGATCGGCACAGGGTCCGGCGTGGTCGCGCTGATCCGCGCGGTGTTGCTGACCACGCCACTGCTGTTGGCACCGGTCGAGGGCACCTGCGCGGTGATGGTGATGATCGCCTGTGCACCCGGCGCGAAGCTGCCCGCCAGGGTGCAGGTACGCACGCTCGCGCTGGCATTGTTGGTGCAGGTCCAGCCCGCCGGGGCATTGCCGCCGGTGATCACGAAACCTTCCGGCATCGCATCGGTGACCACCACGCCGGTTGCGGCGCTGGGGCCGTCATTGCGCGCGGTGAGGGTGTATGTCACCACCGAGCCGGCTGCCGCCGGTGCCGGCGACACCGACTTGGACATCGCCAGGTCCGCGCCGGCGGTAACGGCGGTGGTGACCTGCGCGGCATTGTTGTCCGGCACTGCATCGGGCACCGGACCGGCGTTGACCACGGCGGCATTGACGATGTTGCCGGTGCCGACGTTGACCTTGCCGCGGAACTGGTAACTCGTGCTCGCACCCACGGCCAGGGTGCCGTTGTAGGTGCCGTTCTGCGCGCTGAAGCTCCAGTCCGCACCGCTGGGCGTACCGACCAGCGTGACGTTGGGCGGCAGCGTATCCACCACCTGGAAACCGGTGCTGACGCTGGGACCGTTGTTCTTGACGGTGAGGGTATAGGTCACCTCGCCGCCGCCGATGACCGGGTCAGGGCTGGCGGACTTGCTCAGTTCCAGATCGGCCGCGGCCTGGATGGTCGTGGTCTGGTTGGAACGGTTGTTGCCGGTGTTGGTATCGCCGGCGAAGAAGGGATCGTTGGACGGCAGTGCCACGATCGGCGTGGTCGCCGGCGGCAGTGCGGCGGCGAAACCGATCGCCGCATGCAGGGTGATGGTGGCCGGCTGGGTCTGCACGGTGGTGACCGGCAGCTTGAACTGATACGGCGCACCGGAGGCGCTCAGGGTCGGGTTGGTACACACCACGCGGGTGGTGCCTGCAGTGCCGGGCGAGGCGCTGCAGCCGGCCGGGGCGGGGCTGCCCAGCGCGGTGCCCACCGGCAGATCGATGATCGTGACGCTGCCGGCGGCGCTGTCATTGGCGCCGTTTTCGACCTTGACGTTGTAGATCACCGTGGTGCCGGCCGGCACCGGGTCGTAACCGGTATCGGAGAAGTCGGTGATCTGCAGATCGATGGCCAGTGCAGACAGGGGCGAGGCCAGCAACAGGGTCGCCAGGGCGGCGCGCCACCGGCCCAGGCGGGCGGATGGCTTGGCGCGCTCGAACGGCGTCACCGCCGCGCAGATGGCTGCGCGATCGCTATGGCTGGACATGCGTTGTTCCCCTGTTCCGGTCTCTGCTGCTTTCAGAGGGAGCGCACTGCGCTCCCGTGACGTGATGCGACCTGACCGTGCACGACTGTCGTCATTGGCACGCTCAGGCGGGGCGCATTGTGGTGGTGCCGGATCGGCAAGTCAGTGCCGCCCGCTCACGCTGGCTCACACTTGCTCACACGGGGAAACGCCGGGTCAGGCGGTCAGCAGGTAGCCTTGTCCACGCAGTGCGCGGATCGGCAGCTCCGCGCCGGTGGCCGCACGCACGCGCGCGCGCAGGCGATGCACCAGTACGTCGAGCCGGTGCGGATCAAAGTCCCAGGGGGTATCGGTGATGCATTCGATCAGGCGCTCGCGCGTGACCGGTTCGCCTGCGGCGTCGAACAACGCCTGCAGTGCGGCACGCTCCATCGCGGTCAATGCCAGCGTGTGCGGCGTGGGCGACTGCAGCGTCCAGCCATCGGCAGAGAGCTGCCAGGCCCGCTGCACCTCGGTGACAGTCTGCACGGCCGGGCGCCCTGCGGACAGGCGACGCCGCAGGCTGAGCAGCCCGGCGGCCAGCACGTCCAGGTCCAGCGGTTTCACCAGGTACACATCGGCACCCTGGGTCAGGCCATGCGCCATGTCGTGCGGACTGCCACGCCCGGTCAGCATCACGATGCCGATATCGGCGGCCTGGCGCAGGTGGCTGGCCACCGTATAACCGTCTTCGCCGGGCAGGCCGACATCGAGCACGACGATATCGCATCGATCATGCAACAGCGCGCGGTAGAGCGCCTCTGCACTGCCCAGGCCCCGCACCGCGGCACCGCGCCACTGCAGGTCGTCGAGCATCAGCGCCAGCAGTTCCGGGTCGTCCTCGACCACCCAGACGGTCAACCCGTCCAGTTCCCTGTGTGCCGCTGACAGTACTACGCTGCCGCGGTTGTCCTGGTCTGCCGTCACGTGACCGCTGCCTCCCTTCACCGGCCTGCAGTCTAGCTGCCGGCCGGAAACGAGCCAAATGCGACAGCGGCGGTGCCCCGGTAGACGGGTGCCACCGCCTGGAGACGGCTGTTGCCGGTCACGACCGTGGATCGCGACCGGCTTTGTCGCTTACTCGGCGGGGACGCCCATTTCCTTCAACAGCTCCGGCGCCGGGTAGACCTTGGCCAGCAGCCAGCGCAGGTAGCGCATGTCCACATGCACCGCGCGCTTGAAGCGCGGGTCGAACCACCAGCTGGCGCTGACCGACTCCCAGTTGCTGTCGAAGTTCAGGCCGATCAGTTCGCCCTTGGCGTTGAGCACCGGCGAGCCGGAGTTGCCACCGGTGGTGTCCAGGTTGGTCAGGAAGTTGACCGTCTGGGTCTTCAGCACCGGATCGGCGGTGGAGCCGAAGTCGCCCTTGGCGATCGCGTCCAGCAGCGGCTTGGGTGCATCGAACGGATAGGCATTGGTGTTCTTCTCGACGATGCCGGCCACGGTGGTCACCGGGTCGAAATGCACGGCGTCGCGCGGCGACAGCGCCTCGACCTTGCCATAGCTGATGCGCAGCGTACGGTTTGCATCCGGGTAGACCGCGCGGCCCTGCTTGGCACGCCAGGCGAACAGCGCCTGCATGTAGGCCGGGCGCAGGCGCAGCTGCTCGCCTTCGCGGGTCTTGCGCTCATCATCCAGGCGCAGCTGCGCGGCCACCAGCGGGCCGGCCAGGTCGATCAATGGATCGCGCGCCAGCGCCTTGCCTTCTTTCGCTGCGGCAAAGCGCGACAGGCGCTCGGCTTCCTCGCCCAGGTGCGTGCTGGCGTACAGCGTGTCCAGGGTCTTGGCCAGCGCGGCCGGGGTGCGGCCGAAGGCCGCGTCGAACTCGGGCACGCGCTGCGCATCGGGCAGCTGCTGGTAGCGGGTCAGCAGCGTGGTCAGCAACGCCTTTTCGATGGCCGGATCGTAACGGCGCTGGACCTGCTTGAGCACGCCTTCAATCAGCGCCAGATCCCGCTGCTGGTAGCCGCTGTCACGCTCGGCATCGGGCTTGGCCGATTCGATGCGCAGACGCTCCAGGGTCAGCGCCGAGCGCAGCAGCTGGCTCTGCGCCGCGATCAGGTCGAGCAGCAGATCGCGCTCGCCCACCGAAGCACCGCCGGACAGCGAGGTCAGCAGCGACTGGATGTCGCCCTGGTACCGGGCATCGGTGGCCTGCAGCATCGCCGTTTCATCGGCGGCGCGCTGGGCCTTGGCATCGCTGCGCAGCAGGCCTTCCAGCTCACCGGCGGCGCGCTTGCGGTTGTTCTTCAGCGACTGCAGCTGCGAGGCGTAACGGGTCCGCGCCTGCGCGTCCTTCGCACTGGCCGACTCGATGGTGTCGATCATCTGCTGGTACACCGACACGCGGCGCGGCAGCACCGCATCGATCTGGCTGGCGAACTCCGCCGCGGTGCGATGGCGGTAGGTGATGCCCGGATAGCCGGCCAGCATGGCGTAATCGCCGGTCTTGGGGCCGTCGATCGCCATCTTCAGGTGTGCCGGCGGGTGGTACGGCACGTTGTCCACGCTGTACGGCGCGGGCTTGCCGTCCTTGCCCACGTAGGCACGCAGCAGGGTGAAATCGCCGGTGTGGCGCGGCCACATGAAGTTGTCGATCTCATCGCCGTAGTTGCCGATCGCGCGCGGCGGCGCATAGACCAGGCGCACATCGCTCAGCTCGAGCTGCCGGATGCGATAGAAATCGGTGCCGTAGTACATGTCCGCCACGCTGCAGCGGATGTTGCCTTCCTTCTCGCACTCGGCCACCAGCTGCTTGCTGGCGCGGTCCACCGCGTCGAAGTACGCCCGCCCGGTCTTGCCGCGCGCATCGCGCAGCACCTCATCGGTGACCTTGTCGAACCCGACCGTGACCAGCACGCGGAAATCCGGATTGGCCGCGCGCTCGTCGCTGCGGCCCTTGGCGATGAAGCCCTCGTTGATCAGGTTGTGCTCGGGCGAGGTGTTGTACTGGATCACGCCCATGGCGACATGGTGGTTGGTCAGCAGCAGGCCGTCGTCGGAGACGAACGAACCGGTGCCGCCACCGGCCCGCACCACCGCGCTCAGCGGCGGCGCGGTGACGTTGGCCAGGTCGCCCGGGTTGCCCTTGAAGCCGGCCGCCTTCAGCGGTTTGGCCAGGTCCGGCAGCTGGGTCGGCATCCACATGCCTTCGTCGGCATGGGCGCCGGCGGCGAGGGTCAGGCCAAGCGCCAGCGCGGCGGTGAGGGGTTTGCGTGAAGACATGGGCACTTCCGGTACGTCAGAACAGCCCGAGACCTTAGCCACTGAGGCCCGGCAGGGCAACGCCCGATGGTCAGGGGTGGCTGAACCATCGGCCGTGGCTTACTTCTCCCGCCGCCAGTTCAACGACCCACGGTTCTCCACCGTGCTCGATTCCAGCTCCACGTCGAAACCGCGGCGCAGCAGGTACTTCAGCGTCAGCACCGAACCACTGCCGACCAGCGAAACGCCGTAGCCGATGTACAGCTTGGGCGAGATGTACTTGCCGAAGCCGATCACCGAGCCACCCAGCGCGCGCGACTGGCTCACGCCGGCATCGTCCAGGCCGAGCTTGGCGCCCAGCTGCGAGGCAAGCAGGCCACTGCCGGCCGACAGCGCCGCCGAGGCCGCGTTGACCTGCTGGGCCTGGTCGCTGCTGGCGCCGGTGAGGCTGCGCCCCAGCACCAGGTAGGCCAGTGCTTCGGACTGCGACATCGCCGGGTCCGACCACACATCCACGCGCGGCGACTGCGCCCTTCCGGTCACGTCGATGCCGGCCGTGACATCACCCACAGTGCGCTCTGCACGGATGTTGATGCGCGGATCGGAGACCGCGTTGTAGTTCCAGTTCAAGTTGCCACGGGTGATGGTCAGGTCCTGCCCGTAGGCCTTGTAGCGGCCACTCACTTCCAGCCCGCCATTGGCGGTCATCTCGCGCCCGGGGCGTGCCCACACCTGCATCTTGCCGGTCAGCGCACCCTTCAGCCCGAACCCGGCCATCTTGACCTGGTCGCCCAGGCTGACGGTGAGGTCCATGTCCAGCGGCGAACTGGGGCCTTCTTCCGGATCGACCGGGTCCAGCACAACCACGTCCTCGGAGACCGAGGTACCGCGATCCAGGCGTTCCAGATCCAGATCCGCTTCGGGCACATGCACCGTGCCGCGCAGCTGCATCGCACTGCCGGCCAGGGTGAAGTCCAGGTTCGGGTTGGCCACCACACGCAGTTCGCTGGTGTTGGCCAGCAGCACGTTCTCGCCGTGGATATGCAGCTGCAGCGGCTGTGCATCGCCGAACCAGGACAGCCCGCCATCGACGTACAGCGTGCCCTTGCCGGAGTTGGCCTGCGCGGTGATCTTGGCCGAGCCGTCCGGCTGCGCGGTGAAGCTGCCCTTGCCTTCGGCGAAGGTCAGGCCCAGTGCGGGGAATTCGCCATTGAACTTGCTCAGCGTCGCCTCGCCACCCAGCGAAGGCGTGCCACGCGTGCCGCGCAGGCTGACGTGGCCTTCGATCAGGCCGGTCGGGCGCACGATGTCGGGCGAGAACAATTCGAGCCAGTACAGCCGCGCGATGTTCATGTACAGCTCGCCGGTCAGCGGTGCGTTGGCATCCCAGCCGGTCTGCACCTTGGCATCGACGAAGCCGTCGCCCTGGAAGCCGACACCCAGCTTGGCGTTGATCTGCTGCGGGGTCATCTCCAGGTTCACCGAGAACTGGTCGTAACGCACCAGTTCGCCACGCGCGTTGTCGCCCAGGCGCACGCCGCCTTCGCGTGAGGTGACCGAGGCGCTGCCTTCCCACGCGTTGCCGCGCGGGCGGATGCGCCCGTCCAGATTCACTTCACCGCGCAGGAAGATGCGGCGGCCGGACTGCGGCGGAAGCCACGGTTGCACCAGCGCCAGCGGCAATGCATCGCCGCGCACCAGCAGGCCTTCGCGCGGCCAGTTCGCGCTGGCGCACAGCGCACCACCGGTGGCGGCGCCCAGGCAGGCATCGCTCAGGGTGAAGTTGCTGCCCTGCACGCTGAAGGTGGCCGGTGCGCGCAGGCTCCAGGCATCACCCTTCATCGGTGCGATGCGCAGCGCGGTCAGATCGCCACGCCAGCTCTGGCCCTGCTGGCGCACGCCACCTTCGAGCGCGACAGCACCCAGCTCGTTCTTGGTCTGTGCATCAAGGCGCAGATTGGAGAGGCTGCCGCGTGCATTGACGTTGAGCGTGTCCAGCAGCATGCCCACCTGCAGCTTGCTGCCCTGCACCGCCAGCGTGCCGCTGTCGCCCTGCCACGGCAGGCGCCCCTTGACGCTGATCGCCTCGGCGCTCCAGTCGTCCCAGCGCAGGCCACTGCCGACCAGGTCGGCGGTGATGTCCGGTGCGGTACGCGCGCCCTTGATCAGCACGTGGCCGCGCAGGCTGCCGGTGCTGTTGGGCAACAGGTCCGCCAGCTGCACCGGTTCCAGCTGTGCATCGATATCCAGACGGTCACCGACCGAGCCCTTGGCGGTCAGGCGGCTGTTGCCCAGCGCGAGCCTGAGGTTGCCCTCGCCCTGCTCGCCGCGCAGGGCGAACTTGCCTTGGGCATCCAGCGCGCGCTTGCGCAGCGTTCCCTTGATGCCAGGTACATCGACGGTGGCTTCGTAGCTGCCGGCGGTACCGGCCGGACTGCCGGCCGGCGGCGGCAACTGGCGGCCCTTCGATGCGAACGAACCGGACAGCTTGCCGTCCCAGCCCGGGGCGAAGTAGCCCGGATCGAAGCCGGCCAGTTTGGCGGCCACGTCCCAATCCAGCTGCGGGGCCCAGGCGACCTGGCCGGTGACCCCCAGCGAACCGCCCGGGGTGCTGGCCTGGAGCTGCTTGATCACGGCGGCCTGGTCATTGCCGCGCACGTCGAACTGCAGATCGGCAACCTGTTTCTCGCGTTCCACCGAGGCACGGCCCACCGCCGCCCACGCCTTCAGCGTGCCGGCCAGGCCCATGCTCGCTTCTTTCAGCGTCACCGGCACCGGCGCAGCGGCGCCCGGGGTGGTGGTATCGGCGGCGGGGACGAAGGTGAGGTCGTTGGCGACAATGGAGAAGCGCAGGCTGGCGTTTTCCTTGTCGGTGAAATCAGCGATGCCTTCCAGCCGCGCCTGTCCACCGAAGCCCTTCACCTGCAGGGGCGACACGGTCAGTACCTGGTCGGCCAGGCCGACCTTGGACGGTGCCAGTTCCACCGCGATGTCGCCTTGCTTGAAGCTGCCCTGCAGATTGGCCTGGCCGCCCTTGCCGTCGGCCTGCACATCCAGCGCCATCGGCGTACTGGTGCTCGCGTCCATGCCCGGCACCAGCAGCGCCAGGTCCAGTTCCTTGCTGCGCGCAGCGAGTTTCCAGACCGGGTCGGTACGGCCATCAAAGACCAGGCTGGCCTGCAGCGGCGCCGGTGCGTTGCCGGCGACCGCCACTTCCATATGGCCCAGGTCGCCGCGGGCGACCAGCCCCAGCCGCGCCGGGGTACGCCCGCGCGGGGCCGGCATCAGCGCGCCGATGGTGATGTCGGTGTCGTAATCGCTGCGCGGCAGGTAACGGCCGTCCACGCGGAAATCGCCCATGTCGCTGTCGACCTTGAGCTGGGTCGCGCGGAACTCGCCATTGGCGATCTCCACCCCACCGCGCACCTTGGCGATGTCGATCAGCGGCTGCTGCGCCTGGGTGATACGGAAACCGTCGATGATGATCGTATCGGCCTGGATCGCCAGCGGCATTTCGATCTGCGGCAGCGAATCCGGCCACGAGGGCAGCTCGAACGGCTCATCGCTCTTGGCCAGGTTCAGCGTCGCGTTCTTGATCTGCAGCGCATCGAGCTGCAGCTTGCGGCCCAGCAGCGGCCGGATGTCCGGGTCCAGGTAGGCGCGTTCGGCGGTGAAATGGATGTCGTCGTAGCGGAAATCCAGGTCGTGCAGCACCAGCGGGCCGGCGACCGGCCCGTCAACCTTGCTCCATGTGAGCGAGGCGCCGACCGGCAACCGCGCGACCACCTGGGCCAGCAGCACATCGCGGCCGGCCACGGTCTGCAGCAGCCAATACACCAGCAACAGGGCCAGCAGCACCAGGCCAAGCACGGTGAACCCGGACCACGCCCAGAAACGGCGCTTGCGATAGAAACGCACGCGCGGCGGCGGTGGGGTGGCGGGTGCGGAAGGCGTTGGCGTGCTCACAGGTCCGCTCCGATGTTCAGGTACAGCTGGAACTGCGAATCCGGATTGTTCAGGCCGTGCGCGATATCCACGCGCACCGGGCCCACCGGCGATTTCCAGCGCACGCCGAAGCCCACGCCGGTGTGCAGGTCGATGGTGTTGTCGAACGCGCTGCCGGTATCGACGAACACCGCCGCGCCCCAGGGCCCACCCTTGAAGTAATGCTCATACTCGGCCGAGCCGACCACCAGGTTTTTCGCGCCGAGCGCGTACTTGTCCGGCGGTGCAGTGCGCGGACCGACTTCACGGAAGGCATAACCGCGGATGCTGCGGTCGCCACCCGCGAAGAAGCGCAGGCTCGGCGGCATCGCCACCAGATCACTGGTCCAGGTGGTGCCGCCCTCGCCGCGCAGGATCAGGCGGTCGGTGTCGCCGATCGGCACGTACCAGCGCAGCACCATGTTGGCCTGCACGAAGCTGGTATCCGAGCCGGCGCCTTCGATGCCGCCACGCAGGGTCGCGCTGCCACTCAGGCCACGACGCGGGAACATCTCATCGTCGACATTGACGTAGTCGGCGACCAGCTGCGGATAAACCAGCGTGGAGGTGTTGTAGACCGCGTCGGTGAACTCGGTGCCCGAGGCGTAACGCCAGCGCTCGCGCAGGGCGTTGATCGAGGCGATCGCGGTCCAGTTCTCGTTGATCTCACCACTGCGGCTGGCCGACAGCTTGAAGTTGCGCAGGTCGATGTAGTCGGTCTGCTCGTCGTACGCGCTGGCGGTGAACGCATACCAGCCATCGAGCCAGTTGAAGGCCGGGATGCGGTAGCTGGTGACCAGGCTCTTGCGCTTCTGCGCATAGTCGAGCTGGGTGTTCATCTTGTGGCCGCGGCTGTTGAGGAAGCGCCGCTCCAGGCCACCGCGCACACCGGCACCGCTCTCGCTGCCGTAGCTCAGGCCGGCGGTGTAGATCGTGCGCTTGGCACGGGTCAGGTTGACGTCCACCGGCACGTCGCCGTTGTCATCGGCCTGGTCCGGGCGCGGCTGGATGTCGATCACGCTGAAGTAATCGAGCTTGGTCAGCGATTCGCGCAGGCGGTCCAGTTTGCCTTCGTGGAAGTAACTGCCCTCGTCCCAGTACACCAGCGGGTCGAACAGCTTGTCGACGAAGTAATCCTGATGGAAGCGGATCTCGCCCATGTTGTAGCGGCGGCCGCTGTCCCAGGTGAGATCGACGTCGGCGGCGTTCTCGGCACGGGTGATCTGCACCTGGCGCTGGGTGAAGTCGGCATCGAAATACCCACGCTCGGCCAGGCGCCGGGTCACCCGGATCTTGCTGGCTTCGTACTCGGTGTGCTCGAAACGCTGGCCCTTGCGCGGCTTGAATTTCTCCAGGTCTTCCTGGAGGTACTGGTCCAGCTGGGCCGGGCCAGTGATGTCGATGTGCTCGCGACGGACCACGGTCGGCGGCCCCTTCTGCACCTGGATCACCACGCGCAGGTTCTCGCCTTCGCGGGGGCTTTCCACGGTGATGGTCGGGTTGTAGTACCCGAACGGCTCCAGCGCCTCGCGGGTCTGGCGCTCGGCCTGGGACAGCAGATACTCCAGCCGCGACTCGCCCTGCGGCTTGCCGATGGTGTCGTACAGGGAGAGCGAGACCTCGATGTTCTCGATCATCTCGGCATCGTCGCCCTTGTCCAGTCCTTTGATGTCCACTTTTTCGATGGTCCCGCGCGCATGTGCCACCGAGGCGGTGGCAAGGGACAGGAACATCAGGGGAAGGGCGAATTTCGTTGGCTGCATGGCGACAGCATAACGGGCCATTGCGAGCATGCGAAATCGACGTGGGCGTTTCAGAACGGCGGTGAAGAAGCCGTTAAATTCCGCGAGAACGTGGTGACTGTCGCGCTGGCCCTGATCGATGACAGCACGGTGTCGGACAAAGCCGTCCGCGACAGCCCATGACGTATCCAGCACGCATGATGCGCGCCGCGCGGGCGGCACCCCCGAAAATGCAAAAGGCGCGAGCAGCCGAAGCCGTCGCGCCTTCTGGTACGCCTTGGGGCACCGTGCCCCGCGGCGTCAGTTGGACAGGTGTTCGATCGCCGCCACGCTGCCCAGGCGGTCGCCCAGGCGCTTGAGCAGGGCCAGGCGATTGGCCCGCAGCGCGGGATCCTCGGCATTGACCATCACCGCATCGAAGAACGCATCCACCTGCGGGCGCAGGCGCGCCAAGCGGTTCAACACGCTCACGTAGTCCTTCTGGTGCAGGCTGGCGTTGCTGTCATCGATCGCCGCTTCCACCGCTTCGGCCAGTTCGCTTTCGGCCGGCTCGGCCAGCAGCGCCGGGTCGATCATGCCCGGGATCGCGCCCTCGGCCTTGCGCAGGATGTTGCGGATGCGCTTGTTGGCCGCGGCCAGCGCTTCGGCTTCCGGCAGCGCGGCGAAGGTACCGATGGCATCGATGCGGCGGTCGAAGTCGTACAGCGAGGCCGGCTTCAGTTCGGCCACCGCGTTGAAATGCGTGGCCGGCACGCCCTTGTCGGCGTAATAGCCGCGCAGGCGGTCGATGATGAAGTCATACAGCTCCTGCGGCAGTGCCTCGGTCTTGCGTTCGGCATTGGGCTGCACGGCCGCCGGCAGGCCGGCGATGGCGGTGGCGACCAGCGCGCGCAGGTCCAGGTCGAACCCGCTCTCGATCACCGTTCTGGCCAGGCCCAGCGCATTGCGGCGCAGCGCGAACGGATCCTTGTTGCCGGTCGGCTTCAGCCCCGCGGCAAAGCCGCCGGCCAACGTATCCAGACGCTCGGCGATGGCCAGCACCTTGCCCAGTGGCGACAGCGCGATGTCATCGCCGCCGAAGCGCGGCTGGTAGGCCTCATCGATGGCCAGCGCGACCTCGGGCGACTCCCCGCCGACCACGGCGTAATGCCGGCCGGCAATGCCCTGCAGCTCCGGGAACTCGTTGACCATGCGCGACTGCAGGTCGTTCTTGGCCAGCACCGCCGCACGCTTGGCCAGCACCGGGTCCACGCCCACCTGCGGCGCGATGGCCTCGGCGAGGGCGGCCACACGGGCGACCTTGTCGGCCACCGAACCGAGCTTGGCCTGGTAGGTGACGGTCTTGAGGCCGTCGCCCATCGATTCCAGGCCCTGCTTGAGGTCTTCGTCGAAGAAGAACTTGGCATCGGAGAAGCGCGGGCGGATCACGCGCTCGTAGCCCTTGGCCACTTCGGCCACGTCCTTGGACTCGATATTGGCGATGCCGATGAACTTCTCGGTCAGCGTGCCACCGGCATCGAGCACCGGGAAGAACTTCTGGTTGATCTCCATCGTCTCGATCAGCGCTTCCTGCGGGACTGCCAGGAACTCGCGTTCGAAACTGCACAGCACCGGCGCCGGCCACTCGACCAGGTTGACCACCTGCTCCAGGTTGTCCGGAGTGATGCGTGCCTGGCCACCGGCCTGGGCGGCAGCGGCGTTGACCTGCTCGACGATGCGCGCGCGGCGCGCGTCGGCATCGACCAGCACATAGGCGGCCTGCAGCGATGCGACGTAGTCCTCCGGCGCGCTGAGCCACACGGTCTTGTCATGCATGAAGCGATGGCCGCGGCTCATGCGGTCGGCCTTCAGGCCCAGCACCTCGGCCTCGATGATGTCCGGGCCGTGCAGCATCACCAGCCAATGCACCGGGCGGGCGAAGCCATAGGTGTGGCTGCCCCAGCGCATCGGCTTGGGGATCGGCATCGCGGCGATCGCCTCGCGCAGGATCTCCGGCAGCAGCGTCGCGGTGCGCGCGCCCGGTGTAGTGGAGCGGTGCACGAAGCGCTCGCCCTTGGCATCGCTGGTGCGCTCCAGCGCGGTCCACTCGATCCCGGCCTTGGCCGCGAAGCCCTGCAGCGCCTTGGTCGGCTGACCCTCGGCATCCAGGGCGATGTTCAGGTACGGGCCCAGCACTTCGCTGTGCTGTTCCGGTTGTTCAACGGCCACGCCGGGCAGCAGCACGGCCAGGCGGCGCGGGGTCGACAGCGGCTTGGCATCACCGCGTTCGATGGCCACGCCACGCTTGCTCAGGCCGTCCACGACGCCATCGAAGAAGGCCTGGGCCAGGCCCGGCAGCGCCTTGACCGGCAGTTCTTCGGTCCCCAGTTCAATCAGCAGCGGCTGCATCGTGCTCATGCCTGCACCTCCTTGGCGGCCACGGCTTCCAGGCGCTTGGCCTCGTACAGCCTGGCCACGGCCTGGGCCAGCGCGCGCACGCGCAGAATGTAGCGCTGGCGCTCGGTCACGCTGATCGCGCGGCGCGCATCCAGCAGGTTGAACGCATGGCTGGCCTTGCAGACCTGCTCATACGCCGGCAGCGGCAGGCCGACATCGACGAGCTTCTGCGCTTCTTTTTCGCAGGCATCGAAGCGATGGAACATTTCGTCCACGTCGGCGTATTCGAAGTTGTAGGTGCTCTGCTCGATCTCGTTCTGCAGGTACACATCGCCATAGGTGACCGGGGTGCCATCCGGACCGTAGGTCCAGATCAGGTCATAGACGTTGTCGCAGTTCTGCAGGTACATGCACAGGCGCTCCAGACCGTAGGTGATCTCGCCGAGCACCGGCTTGCACTCCAGGCCGCCGGCCTGCTGGAAATAGGTGAACTGGGTGACTTCCATCCCGTTCAACCACACTTCCCAGCCCAGGCCCCAGGCGCCGAGCGTCGGCGATTCCCAGTTGTCCTCGACGAAGCGCAGGTCGTGCACCAGCGGATCGATGCCCAGCGCCTTGAGCGACTCCAGGTACAGCTGCTGGATGTTGTCCGGGCTCGGCTTCATCGCCACCTGGTACTGGTAGTAACGCTGCAGGCGGTTGGGGTTTTCGCCGTAACGGCCGTCGGTCGGGCGGCGCGAGGGCTGCACGTACGCGGCATTCCAGCTTTCCGGACCGATCGAGCGCAGGAACGTGGCCGGGTGGAAGGTGCCCGCACCGACCTCCAGGTCCAGCGGCTGGATCAGCACGCAGCCCTGCTGCGCCCAATACTGGTTGAGGGTCTGGATCAGGCCCTGGAAAGTGATCGGAACGTTCGGGATCGCGGACATGCGGCGGATTCTTGCCTGCAGAAGGGGTGCGCTAGTATAGCGACCGACCGCACGGGCCTTCCGTGCCTGGGGAAATGGAGGATGGATCCACGCCTGCCAGCAGCCGTTGCCAGCGTCCCGGAGGGGGCGGTGCCGCTGCCGCACGGCCGGCTGGATTTCGACCAGGTCGCCGCGGCGCTGGTCGCCGATGGCCTGGTCGCCCCTGCGGATCTGGAACGCATCCGCTTCTCCGCCCCAGGCGCGCGCAACGCCAGCGAGGTCCATCCGCTGGTGCTGCTGGCCAACCTGAAGCTGGGCGCCAGCGGCGGCGGTGAGCTCGGCCTGGAGCGCCTGAGCGAGTGGCTGGCCCAGCGCGCGGGCGTGCGCTACCTGCGGGTGGACCCGACCCGGGTCGACGTTTCGGCGGTCACTGCCCTGGTGTCCCATGCCTATGCGCGCCGCCACCGGTTCCTGCCGCTGGCGGTGGACAGCGAGCGCGTGCTGGTTGCCACCAGCGAACCGCTGGCCCAGGAGTGGCTGCGCGACCTGCAGCACCTGAGCCGCCGCCGGATCGAACTGGCGATGGTCAACCCGCTGGATCTGCACCGCTACACCATGGAGTTCTACGGGGTGACGCGCTCGGTGCGCGGCGCCCGTGGCGATGTGCGCGGCGAAACCAGCAGCACCCTGCCCAGTTTCGAGCAGCTGGTGGAGCTGGGCCGCGCCGGCGACGTCAACGCCGACGACCAGCACATCGTGCACATCGTGGATTGGCTGCTGCAGTACGCCTACGAGCAGCGCGCCTCGGACATCCACCTGGAGCCGCGTCGCGACATGGGGCGCATGCGCTTCCGCATCGACGGCGTGCTGCACAAGGTGTTCGAGGTGCCGCCGGCGGTGATGACCGCCGTGGTCAGCCGGATCAAGGTGCTGGGCCGGATGGACCTGGCCGAACGCCGGCGTCCGCAGGACGGCCGCATCAAGACCCGCTCGCCGGGCGGGCGCGAAGTGGAAATGCGCCTGTCCACCATGCCCACCGCGTTCGGCGAAAAGTGCGTGATGCGCATCTTCGACCCGGATGCCGCGTTCAAGAGCATCGACCAGCTCGGTTTCAGCCCGCAGGAAGCGGCCGGCTGGAGGGCCCTGGTCGAGCGCCCGCACGGCATCGTGCTGGTCACCGGGCCGACCGGCTCGGGCAAGACCACCACCCTGTATTCCACGCTCAGGCGGCTGGCCACCCCGGACGTGAATGTCTGCACGGTGGAAGACCCGATCGAAATGATCGCGCCGGAATTCAACCAGATGCAGGTGCAGACCAACATCGACCTGGATTTCGCCAGCGGCGTGCGCACCCTGCTGCGGCAGGACCCGGACATCATCATGATCGGCGAGATCCGCGATCTGGAGACGGCGCAGATGGCCGTCCAGGCCTCGCTGACCGGCCACCTGGTGCTGTCCACCCTGCACACCAACGATGCGCCTTCGGCGATCACGCGCCTGCTCGATCTGGGCGTGCCGCATTACCTGCTCGCCTCCACCCTCAACGGGGTGTTGGCCCAGCGCCTGGTGCGCACCCTGTGCCCCAGCTGCAAGGTGCCCACAGTGCTCTCGGCCGAGCAATGGGCGGCGCTGACTGATGCCGATGCAGCATTACCTCAGGCGCCCACGCCATATGCACCGGTCGGCTGCATCGACTGCCGGCGCACCGGTTTTCTCGGCCGCGTCGGGCTGTATGAGTTGCTGCCATTGGGTTCCAGCCTGCGCCGGCACATCCGCGCGGACATGGACCTGGCCGCCTTCAACCGTGCCGCACGTGCTGAAGGGGTACGAACCCTGCGCCGCGCAGGGCTTGAAAAGGTAGCGGCAGGGCTGACTACAATCGAGGAAGTCCTCTCGGTCCTGCCTCCCCCGGATGAATTCCGCCCCGTTCCTGATTCTTGAAACCGGCCAACCCGTCGCCTCGCTGCGCCGCTACGGGCGGTTTTCGCACTGGATCCGGGTCGCGGCCGGGCTGGATGCCGAGGAGACCGTGGTGGTCGATGTCGAGCACGGCGGCGCGCTGCCCAGCCACCGCGATTTCGCCGGGGTCATCGTCAGCGGCTCGGCCGCCTACGTGACTGACCGCGCCGAGTGGAGCGAGCGCAGCGCCCAGTGGCTGCGTGCTGCCGCCCACGACGACCGCCCGGTGTTCGGCATCTGCTACGGCCACCAGCTGCTGGCCCACGCGCTCGGGGGCGAAGTCGCCTACAACCCGGCCGGCCGTGAATCCGGCACGATCGAACTGGCGCTGGACCCTTCGGCCATCGACGATCCGCTGTTCGGTGGCCTGCCCGCGCGCTTCCCGGCCCATGCCACCCACCTGCAGACGGTGCTGCGCGCACCGGAGGGCGCGGCGATCCTGGCGCGCTCGGCGCAGGACAACTGCCACGCCTTCCGCTGGGGCGCGCATGCCTGGGGCGTGCAGTTCCATCCCGAGTTCGCCACCCATCACATGCGCGGCTACGTCCGCGCCCGCGCCGAGTGCATCCGCCAGCACGGTGGCTGCGCGCGCCGTGTCGCCCGCGAGGTCAGCGCTGCGCCGCTGGCCCGCCAGTTGCTGCGCCGTTTCGTCCGTCAGGCACGCAACGCCTGAGGCCAGCCCCGGCAAGGCCCCGGGCGCAACGCAGCGTCCGCGCCGCGCGTGGCGGCCTTCAGGTCACGCGCCGGGAAAACAGGGATAATCGACCGCAATCGGGCGTTCGCGCCTCCTCCCCTGTCCCGGAATGTTATGAGCGAGATTCGCAAGCTGCCGGCCTCCGCCGGCGCGGAATGGCTGGTGTCGGGTTTCACCCTGCTGCGCAAGGCGCCGTTGGCGCTGGGCCTGCTCGGCGTGATCTGGGCCGTGGCCGCGTTGCTGGTGATGTCGCTGGCGATGGTCAGCCCGGCGCTGAGCACGCTGGCGCAGCTGTTGATGGCGCTGGCTGGCCCGTTGTTCTTCGGCGGCCTGGTCTGGGCCGTGCGCGAAGTGGACCAGGGCCGCGTGGCACAGCCGGCGCACCTGCTGCAGGGCCTGCATGAAGGGCGCGCCTTGAACCTGCTCGCCTCGCTGCTGCCGCAGCTGGTGGCCGGCCTGTTCCTGGGCGTGCTGCTGTTGGTGCTGATCGGCAGCAGCGGCCTGCAGCACCTCAGCGAGGTGATGGTGCAGCTCAACGCGATCAGCCAGTCCGGCGCGCAGCCGGACCCGGCCCAGATCGAAGAGCTGATGGCGAGCCTGCCGGCGATGCGCATCCTGCTGTGGCTGGCGCTGGTGGTGGTCACCTTCCTGGCCATGGCGCTGGCGCTGTTCACCCTGCCGCCGCAGGTGATGTTCGAGCACCGCAACGGCCTGCAGGCGATGCGCCTGAGCCTGCGCGCCTGCCTGCACAACGTGCTGGCGATGCTGGTGTTCTTCCTGCTCGCCTTCGTGGCGGTGTTTGCGATCTACTTCGGCGTCATGCTGGTGGCCCTGATCGCGCAGCTGATCGGCGGCACCATGCTCGCGCTGTTCGTCGCGCAGCTGCTGCTGATGGGCGTGGTGATGCCGGTCTTCGCCGGTGCCATCTACACCGCGTGGAAGCAGATGTTCGGCCAGCAGGGGCCGCAGACCCCGCCGCCGATGCCGGGCCCGAACAACGTGTTCGCGGCCTGATCAACACAAAACCCCGGCCAAGGCCGGGGTTTTTGTTTGTCCGTCACTCCGGCTGTTCTTTCCCACCGGGGCGCGGCACCAGCCAGCGCGCGGCATGGATGCCCAGTTCGTAGAGCAGGCACATCGGAATGGCCAGCATCAGCTGGGAGACCACGTCCGGCGGCGTCAGCACCGCGGCCAGCACGAAGATGCCCACGATCGCGTAGCCGCGGCCCTCCTTGAACTGCTGCGGCGTGATCCAGCCTAGCAGCACCAGGATCACCATCGCCACCGGCAGCTCGAAGCTGGTGCCGAAGGCGAAGAAGATCGCCAGCACGAAATCCAGGTACGCCGTCGCGTCCGGGGTGATCGCGATCACTTCCGGGCGGAACGTGGTGAGGAAGTGGAACACCGCCGGCAACACCAGGAAGTACGCGAACGCACAGCCCAGGTAGAACAGCAGCACCGACGAGGCCAGCAAGGGCACGGCCAGGCGTTTCTCGCGGGCATACAGGCCCGGTGCCACGAACGACCACAGCTGGAACAGCAGCCACGGCACGGCGATGAACACCGCCACGAAGAAGGTCAGTTTCAATGGCGCGAAGAAGGCGCCGGCCGGATTGGTCGCGATCATCGTCTGCCCGTTTGGCAGCTGCGAGATCAGCGGTTCGGCGACCATCGTGTAGATCTGCCGCGAGAACGGCATCAGCCCCAGCAGCACCACGCCCAGGCCGATCAACGCGCGCACCAGGCGCGCACGCAGTTCGATCAGGTGTTCGACCAGCGAACTCTCGTTGCTTTCATGCTCGCTCATCGCGGTGCCTCGTCGTGGGGCGGCGTTGGCGTGGGCGGCACGCTGTCAGTCGGCGGCGGCAGGATGGCGGGCGCATCCGAACGGGGTGCGCTGCCATCGATGCCCGGCGGCGCCATCGCATCGCGCGGCGGCTCGCCCTCATCGGGTGCCACCACATGCTGGGCCACGCTGGCCGGGGAGCCCGGCGCCGGGCCGGTCATCACCGGCTCGCCGTCTTCAGCAGCAGCGGCAGCGGCAGTGGCAGCAACGCCATCGCCATGCCGCGCCACATCCTGGCGCATCTGCTCGGCTTCGCGGCGGACCGCTTCACCGCTCGCGCGCAGCTGCGACTCGGTGTCACGCATCGAGGTCTTCACGTCATCGAACTGTCGCTTGATCTCCTCGGCATGCAGCTCTCGCTCGAGTTCCTGCTTCACCGAATCCCACTGGTTGCGCGCACGGCGCACCCACAACCCGGCGAAGCGGGCCGCCTTGGGCAACCGCTCCGGGCCGAGGACGACCAAGGCCACCACCGCGATGACCAGCAGTTCACTGAAACCGATATCGAACACGCCAAGCCGCCCGGATCAGCGCGGGTCGCGGTCGTGCTCGGTCTGCGACGTCGTCGTCGAGTCCTGCGGACGCGAACTGTCGCTGAGCTGCGCGTTCGGCTTGTCCTCGTCGCGCATGCCCTTCTTGAATTCCTTGACGGCGCTGCCAAGGTCCTTGGCGCCGCTGGTCAGTTTCTTGGTGCCGAACACCAGCAGAACGATGACCAGCACGACCAACCAATGCCAGATGCTGAAACTGCCCATGACTCGCTCGTTACGTAGTGATCAGACGGTTGAGCATAGCGCACCGGCGGTAAGCCGGCGCGCGTGACAAAAGTCAGTTGCCGTCCAGCGATTCGGTACGGACTTCACCATCGCCGACCGGCTGGAAGCCCTGCTGCGGGGCCGGTTGCGCCGGCACGGACTGCAGCGGGGCGGTGGTCGCGCCGGCAGCGGCCGGGGCGGGCGCCTGTTCAGGTCGAACCGGCACGGCGGCCGCACGCGGCGCGGGGGCCTGTGCCGGGGCGCTGCCCGCGGTGCCGCGCTTCTCGCGGGCGGTGTAGGTCGCTTCTTCCAGGCGATCACGGAAGGCGACCACGTCCACCGACGGTGGCTCGCCGACGCGGCCTTCGAACACCATGCGTGGCGTGGTGTTGCTGCCGTAGGCATCCAGGTTGGCGGCATCGTCGATCTGCAGCACGGCACCATCCAGCGCCACACCGGCGAACAGCCCGCGGGCACGCGACCAGGACCAGATCTCGGCCTTCAGCTGGCCATCGGTGGCGGCGGCGGCGTTGCGGCCGACCGGACCGGCGGCGACGCCGGCATCGGCGCCCAGGGTGAATTTGCCGTTGACGAGGTTGTCCAGGCTGCGGTCATTGCGGAACACCAGCACCACGTCGGAGGACTGCACACCGGCCTGGAAGCCGATGCTGCCGCCGGTGAGCTTCACGAACACCGGGTTGGACCAGCTGCCATCGGGCGTCTTGACCGACATCAGGCCGTGGCCGCGACGGCCACCGATGACCAGGCCGGCCTTGATCGTGTCGGGAATGACGACGACCGCACGACCTTCGTCGAGCAGCTTGTCGGGAATCCCCTGCTCGGGGATGTCCTGGATTTCATTCAGGACGCGCACGGCATTGCGGGCGCGCTGGTCCTCCTGTGGCCCGGCCATGGCCTGGGTCGACAGCAGGCTGGCGGAGATCAGCAGTACAAGGCTGAGGCGGCGCATGGGTGGGCTCCAGAAAGTCGATTCATACAAGATAGCGGCAGGTACGACCGGGGTCGATACGCTTCTCGACGTTAGAAGGCCGGCGATGAATCGGCAATGAGTATTCCGGGCTGCCGATATGCCTGCTGGATCGCGTTCATCATCCAAATCCATCCCTCCAATCGCGCAGACCTGCGAGAATGGCGACATGCTCGACGCACCCGACACCGCCGTGCTGGCGGTCAATCTAGGCACGCCCGAGACGCCAACCGCCCCGGCGGTGCGTCGCTACCTGGCTGAGTTCCTCAGCGACCCGCGCGTGGTCGCGATTCCGCCGCTGTTCTGGAAACCCTTGCTGTACGGGCTGATCCTGCCATTGCGCAGCGGTCGCTCGGCCGCCAAGTACGCCCAGGTCTGGCTGCCGGACGGCTCGCCGCTGATGGTCTACACCCGCCGGCTGGCCGAGGCCATGCAGGGCCTGATGCCCGATCTGCGGGTGCGCCATGCGATGCGTTACGGCGCCCCGGCACTGCCGGCCGAGCTGGACCGGCTGGCCGCCGAGGGCATGAAACGCATCGTGGTGCTGCCGCTGTATCCGCAGTATTCGACCACCACCACGGCCTCGATCGAGGACCAGGTGCGCCAATGGCAGCCGAAACATCCCGGCGTCACCGTGACCCTGGTGCGCGATTACGCGGTCGATCCGGACTGGGTCGCCGCCGTCGCCGGGAGCATCCGCCAGTGGTGGGAACAGCACGGCCGCGGCGAGAAGCTGGTGTTCTCCTTCCATGGCATTCCGCAGCGCCTGGCCGATGCCGGTGATCCGTATCCGCAGCGCTGCGAAGCCAGTGCGCGGGCGATCGCGCAGGCGCTGGAGCTGAGCGAGGATGCCTGGCAGCTGACTTACCAGTCGCGCTTCGGCCGCGAGAAATGGCTGCAGCCCTATGCCGAACCCACGCTGTGGGCGATGGCCGAAAGCGGTGTGCGCAGCATGGACGTGGTCTGCCCCGGTTTTGCTACCGACTGCCTGGAAACGCTCGAGGAAGTCGCGATGGGCTTTACCGAAACGGTGGCCCAGCGCGGCGCGACGATGCGCTACATCCCCTGCCTCAATGACGCGCAGGCGCATGCACTGGCGCTGTCGCGGCTGAGCATCGCGGCGCTGGCATGACACTGCAGCCGTTCTCGCTGCCGGTCGCCGGCAGCACCGTGGCCGGCCTGCGGTCGCCTGTGAGCGGTGGCCTGCGTGTGCTGGCCCTGCATGGCTGGCTCGACAACGCGGCCAGTTTCGTGCCGCTGGCGGCGCAGCTGCCGGAACTGGAGCTGGTCGCCATCGACCTGCCCGGCCACGGCCACAGCGCGCATCTGCCGCCCGGCACGCAATACAACACGCCCGGTGCGATCTGCCACGTGCTCGATGTCGCCGATGCGCTGGGCTGGGACCGCTTCGTGCTGCTCGGCCATTCGATGGGCGCCGGCATTGCCAGCCTCACCGCGGCCGCCGCACCGGAGCGGGTGGAGCGCCTGATCGCGATCGAAGCACTGGGTGGCCTGCGTGGCCCGGAGAATGAGACGGCGCAGCGTCTTCGCGAGCATGTGCGCGCCGCGCGTGCACTGCCCTCCCGCAAGCTGCGCGTGTTCCCGGATCTGGCCGCCCCGATCCGCGCCCGGATGATGGCCAACCAGCTCAGCGAGCCATGCGCGCGCCTGCTGGTCGAGCGCGGCGTCAAACCGGTCGAGGGCGGTTACAGCTGGTGCAGCGATCAACGCCTGATGCTGCCCACCGCGATGCGCCTGAGCGAGGCACAGATCGACGACCTGCTCGCGGCGATCGAATGCCCGACCCAGGTGATCTACGCCACGCCCGCGCAACCGTATTACCCCGAACCGTTGCGCAGCCAGCGCATCGGTCTGCTGCGCGAAGGCCGCCTGGCGGTCTTCCCGGGCACGCATCACCTGCACATGGAGCATCCAGCGCAGGTCGGTGGGGTGATCCAGGGCTTCCTCGCGGGGTAAACCCGCACGGTGCGACACATGGTCGCACTCAACTTATCCCGGCAGTGACCGATACCGATGATGCAGGCCGATCTTCCTCGGCCGTACTGTCGTCGCTTGCTCCGCCGTTGCGAAGCCGCGCATCACCCAGGCTTCCAGGGAACGTCGTCGCAATGCCGGATTGGCCGTGCCATCGCCCACAGGACCGGGCCATGCCGGCGGTGATCGCCACCGCCGACGCGGCGTTTTCCGCTGCCCGTCCGTTGCACGCCCAAGCCTCTCTTTCCGCTGCTGCACCGACCGCTTCGCCGGTGACGGGTGCGGCATCCGCCTGCGTGCGCCAGCGCCGCGGGCTCTCTGCTTTCTGATGATTCTGGAGCCGCCATGTCCGCCATTCCCGATGCCTCGTCCCGCCCACCCGACCTGCTGCGCACGCGTGCGTCCCGGCCGTCCGCTGACGCGGCCTGCCTGGTCACCGCAGGGGTGCTGCTCGCCGCCGCCGTGATCGCTGCGATCTGGCAGCGGCAGCCCTGGCTGCTGCTTCCCGTCGCGATCGCGGCCGTGCTGCTGGGCCTGGTGGCGCTGCGTGTGCGGCAGCAGGGCCATGCACTGCGGCAGGTAGAGACGCGATCAGCGGCGCTCGCTGCAGAGGCGGCGCGCGCGCAGGCGCGCGACAGCCTCGAGCACGCGCACGATGCCCAGGTGCGGCAGGCGCTGGATGTCTCCCGCACGGCGATGATGATTGCCGACAACGATCACGTGATCCGCTACGTCAACCAGTCGGTGGTGACGCTGCTGCGCAACCAGCAGGCCAGCCTGCGCGAGGCCTTCCCCGACTTCGACGCCGAGCGCCTGGTCGGCAGCAGCATCCACCGTTTCCATGCCAACCCGGACCGCATCCGCGGCATCCTCAACACCCTGATGGCCACTCATCATGGGCGCGTGCGGATCGGCCCGGTGCATTTCGCCCAGGTGGTCACGCCGGTATTCAATGCGCAGGGCCAGCGCCAAGGCTTCGCGGTGGAGTGGCATGACCGCACCCATGAGCTGCTGCTGGAGACGGCGGTGGCCGATATCGTCGAGGCGGCCAGCAAGGGCGACCTGGATCGTCGTCTGCAGACCACCGAGGGTGGCGCCAGCTTCCTCAATGGTCTGACCGGCGGCATCAACCACTTGCTCGACAGCGTCGGCGGCACGGTCGGCGAGATCCGCCGGGTGCTCTCGGCGCTGGCCGACGGCGATCTGGACCAGCGCATGCGGGGCGACTTCCACGGGTCGTTCCAGGCCATGCAGCGCGATGCCAATGCCACCGCCGAACAACTGACCGCCATGGTCGAGCGCATCAAACAGTGCACCGGCTCGATCTCGCTCGCCGCCAGCGAGATCGCCAGCGGCAACGATGATCTGTCCGAGCGTACCGAGCGCCAGGCCGCACATCTGGAGGAAACCGCCGCGTCGATGGAGGAACTGACTTCGACCGTCCGCCAGAATGCCGAGCATGCGCGACAGGCCAGTGCGCTCGCACACGGTGCGCATGACGTCGCCACGCGTGGCAGCCAAGTGGTGAGTCAGGTGGTGACCACCATGGACGCGATCCAGAGCGCCTCGCGCCGGATCGGCGACATCACCCGCGTGATCGACGGGATCGCCTTCCAGACCAACATCCTCGCGCTCAACGCGGCGGTGGAAGCCGCGCGTGCCGGCGAGCAGGGCCGCGGCTTCGCCGTGGTGGCCAGCGAGGTGCGCAGTCTGGCGCAGCGGTCGGCCGAGGCAGCCAAGGAGATCAAGGGCCTGATCGATGCCTCCGTGGAGCAGGTCGCGGATGGCGCGCGCCTGGTGCAGGATGCCGGGCAGACCATGGGCGAGATCGTTACCAGCGTGGCCGGCGTCAGCGGGATCATGGCCGAGATCTCCTCGGCCTCGCAGGAGCAGGCGGCCGGGATCGACCAGGTCAACCAGACCGTGGCGCAGATGGACGATGCCACCCAGCAGAATGCCGCACTGGTCGAGGAAGCCAGTGCCGCCGCGCGGTTGCTGGAAGCGCAGGCGGCCGACCTGACCCAGGCGGTCGCGGTGTTCCGTCATCAGGAAGAGGTGCACCGCCCGGCCGCGGTGGCCTGATCGGCGTCAGTCCAGCACGCGCTGCGGCGCTCCCTGCAGCCAGGCGGCGATGTCCTCGACCGCCTGGCCGAAGCAATCACGGTAGTTGCGCGCGGTGACATAGCCCAGGTGCGGCGTCGCCAGTACGTTGGGCAGCGTGCGTAACGGGTGCCCGGCCGGCAACGGTTCGCAGTCGAACCCATCCAGCCCGGCGCCAGCGAAGCGTTTCTCCGCCAGTGCCTCGATCAACGCCTGTTGATCGATCAGGCCGGTACGTGCGGTGTTGATCAGATAACCGTGTGCCGGCAGGCAGGCCAGGGTGGCCGCATCAACGATGCCCGCGTGCGTTCACCCAGCACCAGGTGCAGCGAGACCACATCACTGTCAGCGAACAACGCCTGCTTGGAGGCTGCCAAGTGCACGCCCGCGGCCTGTGCACGGGCGGCATCCAGGTTCGGGCTCCACGCACTGACCTGCATCCCGAAGGCCTGGCCGATCCGCGCCACGCGCTGGCCGATCTTGGCCAACCCCAGCAATCCCAGCCGGGCATCCTGCAGGTCGCGGCCGAGCGTCTGCTGCCACGGCCCTTCGTTGCGCAGCGCGTTGGCCTCCGGTACCAGGTGCCGCATCCCCCCCAGGATCAGCGCCCAGGTCAGTTCCACGGCTGGCTCGGGATGGCTGTCGGTTCCGCACACGACCACACCCTGCGCCTTCGCGGCGGCGACATCGATCGCGGCGTTACGCATGCCGCTGGTAACCAGCAAACGCAGGCGCAGGAGCTTGGCCAGCAGCCCGGCGGTGATCGGCGTGCGCTCACGCATCACCACCAGATCGCAGACAAAAAGAAAACCCCGCTGCATGAGCAGCGGGGTTTTCGGGGTAAAAACCCTGGCGATGACCTACTCTCGCATGGCTTAGGCCACACTACCATCGGCGCAGCTGCGTTTCACTTCCGAGTTCGGGATGGGATCGGGTGGTTCCACAGCGCTAATTTCACCAG